>Ga0256824_10000412_pt1 | contig 16403 bp, 25 predicted proteins | sample CV67metaG_FD_191570 | JGI IMG/M metagenome (GOLD analysis project Ga0256824, IMG submission 191570) | Hydrothermal vent microbial communities from East Pacific Rise, Pacific Ocean - CV67 | ecosystem: Environmental > Aquatic > Marine > Hydrothermal vents | place: Pacific Ocean: East Pacific Rise...
AAGATATAAGCCCCTATTGATAAGATAATAGATCCCATAAACAACTTAATTGGAAACATAAACCCTGACTCAAAGAAAAAGGGCCCCTTCATATGATTCATCTCTTGAGAACCATTAATGATCTTCTTAACTCCTTTAAAATGTCTACTTTTTATAAACTCAGTTTTCCCTGAACCTTTTTTTATATCCTTTTTCCCATTCCATGCAGCGGTGTGTATTGCTGACTCCGTCTTTTTAATATCCATATTTGAGAGGCTTTTGTAAAAAAAAGACTTTCCTCTATTAATCTTCCCGAAGTCTCGCTCAATTTCTTTTAATCTTTGTTCAAATCTATATAAACTGGTTATGCCAACTTTAAATGCTTTTTGTTTTGGAATAAACAATATATATAGAACATATTCTTCTTTTGAGGATTTGGCTGAGGAAGGTATTTTTATGTGAGATTTTTTAGCTTTCAATTATAAGCCTTTTGAAAATTTTAACTAAAGGGATCACCCTTTAGCATCTAGCGCTAACTTTAGTTCAGTCATTTTATCAAAAGATAGTAAATAGACTTTTCTTGAGGCAAACATCCCATTACCATGGAACTCTGCAACGTTGCTAGTAAATATTAAGTCGTTGATCATAATAGAACTGCCAAAGACTCTAACTAGCACAGCATTCTCTATAATATTTTTAGTAGAGATAATGATTTCTCTTGTTGGAACAATTTTTGTTGTAAAAGAGAAAATCCCATTTTCCACCTTGTGAGCTTCAATAGCTTTTATCATACTTTCAAAAGATTCAGCATCTACTGGAATCAATTCTGTCCCTGCATTTAGAATGTTTGTTAAGATGTTGGCCTTTTCTTCTTTTATAAAAAGAAGAATGCCCGGGATCTCAATAAATTTATCAGAATATCCAAGCACTGGAACCTTATTCAAAATATCATCGAACTGCGCAACCAGAAGGTATTCACCATTCTCTAATTCAATTTTGTTAAGGCCTTCCATTTTCTACTCGCTTTTTTCAGCTGGTGCTTTTTTGTGATTCTGACGAGCTTTATATGCTGCCGTAGTCTTTTTTCGACGCTTTTCAATAATCTTATTAACGGCATTGATATGCTCACTAATTTTAGACAACTCTAGCGCGATCTCAGGGTTTTGCATGATTGAGTTTTCATTGTAGTATTTTTTCATGCTTGCAACATTTGCTACAGCTTTCTCAATCTCCCCAAATTTTTCACTCTCTGTTACCACGTGCACTACAAGTCTTCCACCCGGTGCTAGCTCTTCTGCTTTAACCTTCAGGTCTTTTAGGGCCTGGTTGTATTCTGCGAGTTCCTCGCGTTTCGTAAATAATCTTGAACTCACAGTTGAGTCAAGCCAAAGTGATTGTTTTTTCTTTTCAGCCATGCTGATCTCCTTTTGCTATGTTTTCACATATCTTTTTTGTATCTAAATTAATAGACCTGTTTGCGCATTTAATCGCTAAAATGAGTATACAATATTTTTGTTCCTAAAACTTCTTTTAATGTAAAAACCTTAAAGATACAAAACAAGCGGTTAAGCTTGTAAGATTAAAACAAGTTCCCAGAAGTAAATCCGAATGGACTAGCTTCTGAACGAACTTGTTCAACAATTCGAAGAAGAACACCTACTGCGGTAGAACCGAGAATAAAATCTAGCTCTGATAGATGACAGTCTTCTTGTACTTTTTGTTGAAAAGGCTCTTGAAGATCTGATTCAACGTTCTTGAACATGAAATCTCGTGGATTTTCATACATAATAACTCCTTTGATAAATAAAATTTGATCATGTTATACGATATTGATTGATAAAAAAATAAGGTTTTAGGGAGTTTGTGGTTTTATATACAAGAGAGCAAGTTCTCTCCTTTGTTAAATTTCAATCCAGTCATCTAAGTCATCTTTATACCAACGGATATCTTTAAGCGTTTGTAGCAACATAGTGTAAGTCCTCCTTTTTGTTAAATATCAGGCCATTCATTGAAAATATTACCGTCCTGTTCATTCATAATTAACCCTCCTCTTCTTTATATGTAACAGTATATCTAAAATAAAGAACCTGAAGGTAATCCAAATGGAGAGGCATTTCTTCTCACATCTTCATACGCGACAGATAAAGATCCACTCTTCATCGTTCCAAATTCAAAAACATTTTCATCTTCTAGAAAATCTTCTTTAATATGTTGTTCGAAAGCGTCTCTTAACTCTTCATCTACTGCTGCTTCCATATAATCTTTTGGGTTCTCATACATAGCCATAAAGGATCCTACTTAGTTAATATCCTTTATGTTAGTTTAAGTTTTCTTAATTTAAGTTTAGTTTAAATAAATCTTTTCTATCTTTCTATTTGAATAAACAAAACTCTTTCTATATGATATAATTCAATAAAAAGAGAGGAACACATGATTAAACTATTATCTATAAGTGCTTTAGTTTGTACATTTACAATATCTTTATCTGCTATAGATGGATATAACACTACCTTTGATCAAGTAAAGATGAGTAATCCGACTAATTTCTCACCTAATATAAAGGCTAACCTAAAAAAAGATGTAGAGAAAAAGAAGGTAGACTTTGGGACGATGAATACGAAAAATCCTAACAATAAGTATACAGTAGAGAATGGAAAAGCTGTTCCTCGCAGTAATGACTGGAGAGAAGTCATGAAACGGAACCATGAAAGAAGCACTCAACCTGGATCAAAGTCAAACTCTCCTACTAAAATCAAACAGAAGCTTCTTCGAAAGATGCTTATTCAATTAAGGTCTATTGATCTTAAAGCTGTTAAAGAAGACCAGATATCACTTCGTAAGTACGAGCAATGTATTGCAAAATTATCTCTAACCTCTATTGAGGACTTTAAAAAATGTGAAAGTAGAAAAAGCATCGCTTTGCAAAAAACAGGTAGACAAAAAAACAAAGAACTAAAAAAGCTTAAGACAACATATAAGGCTGCGAAAGCAAAATATAAGGTTGAATAGAAATATTCTGATAAAATTCAATACACAAATAAAAGGAGATTCTTATGAATAAAAAACTAATTCTTGCTATCGTTGGACTGGCTATTGCTTTTGGTGGGTGTGCTAAATATCCTGATCCTATTACTAAAAAAGATGCTGACAAATTTTATGCCGAGTCTGCTCAAAAAGATAGAGATGCTGCTCGAAGACATGCGCTACAAATACAGCATCTAAAAGAGACTCGTGCTGAATATAAACGAGAACAAAGAGATTATGCTGATACTTACCGTTAAGTCATAAACCTTTTTTTACCACGTGTATACTCTGAGAAATATTCTATTTTCTCTCCCGTATAACAATCTTCTAAAATAAATGAAGCCATCTTTACATACCTAGGTAGCATGACTTCTTTATCCTTAATATTTAAGACACTTAACATAAACGTATCATCCCAACTAATGTTTTCAACATCGGTGGTGTAAGAGAAAATATATCTTTTACCAAACTTCTTTGAATGTCCTTTTGGCGGCTCTGCATTCTCTTTGTTTAGGACCCAAAAAGACCCAACCTTTATTTTTTTAGATCTCTTTATATATTCAACGTAGTCATACGGAACCTCTATTGCTTTGTACAGTGTTACAGTTTTCCCTTCAAACGTATATTTGTCGACTATTAAGGCTAGCTGATCAAAGAGATCCCTCGCTACAATTTCTTTAAATGAAGGTATTTTAAATACCTCTAAAATAAGATTTTTATCAACCATATCCCCAAATTCTTCTCTATCTTTTTCAAACTTGCTTAATGTATTTATATGTTTTTTTTCTAAAAGCTCTGTTTTCCCTACAAAATACTTCAATATAATTTTTGCCGCCGATTCTTTCACATACCATTTGAAAATGCTTTTACTTAACAATAGTTCTATTGTATCTAGCAGTTTAATAGTATTTAATTGTCTATGTATAAACACGTATGCCCCTCATAATTTAATTACTCTATGATAATCTATAAAAGCTTTACCTTAGCTGACAGTTATCACTTAACCTTTGTTCCTACAGTTTGATTTAAATAAAACTATGTTATTCTTCCCTAAATTTAATAAAGGATGTCACTTATGAAACACTCTGAAAAAGAAGAACTACTTAGCATTAATTCTAAGCTAGAATCTGTTATAACAGGATCTAGACCTTACACATTAGGATCAAATATCCTTGGATCGATAGAAAAATTCTCCCTTGATATTATGGGAACTCTTAATTTAGGGGACTTCGTGTTTATTTCAAAAGCTGGATCTAGATTATTTGGGACTGAGACGCCTGCTTCTGATCATGACTTTGTTGTTCTTTTTAAACCAAGCTTAGACAGTTTAATCCTTAAAAAGGACCAATCTGTTATTGATACAGTTTTAACCGTTGAAGATGACGTAATTGTTGATATCTCAGCAACAAAAGTCAACAAGCCTGCAAACACTAATAAAAACATTGACCTGAAATTCATTAGTGTCTATAAATTTTTTAGTCTTCTAGGAAATGGTGATATAAATGCAATTGATTTATTCTTTTCAATGTATGCTTCCTTTAACAAAAATGAGGATATGACGTCTGGGGCTCAGCTTATTGTTAGCAACAAAGATGCTCTTCTTACTAATCAATATTTAAACATGATTAGCTTTATTTATAGACAAATTGATCTATACCAAGCAAAAGGAGATAGATATGCTTCAGCTGTTAAACTTTATGAGGTCCTCGAAAAATTACAGGGTTCATCTTTAAAAGATCTTGAGTCACAAATTTTAGAGATCCCTTACATGAGTAAGAAGGACGGTATATTCCTTTTGCTTGAGAGACAATTCTCTGAAAAACTTAAGGCTGGTTATGTTCTAAAAGGTATTCGTAGAATTAGAGATATGTATGGTAGTCGTTCAGAAAGAGCTGCTGATATGTCTGGTGTTGATTATAAGGCAATCTCGCATGCATTAAGGGCTGTAGAAGAGACAGAAGAGTTAATGTCGACTGGTATCATTACTTTCCCTTTAAAAAGCGCTGAGGAGATCAGAAGGGTGAAGGGAGGAGATATCTCTGAAAAAGAGTTACCTCTACTAATAACCAATCTTCTTGACAAATATGACTCTTTGAAAAAAGTGGCTGAAAAACTTGTAAAGAGTCCCAAGCTACAAGATAAGAAAGAGATAGATTTATTACTACTTGAGCTTTATGGATTTTGAAAGGGGTACCCTTTTCTCTACAAATTGTACAAAACTAAGAATCCAATAGATTCAAATAAGAATATACTCACTGAAGATAATAATCCTATCCAGGGGATTGGAGTACGACCATATTTCTTCATTAACAATACAGAACTACCCACTGCGAGAATAGTTAAAACAACATGAGCTATATACAGAGAAACAATAACATCTATCCCTTTTTGATATAGGTGCGTAGGATCAGAGAATCCTAATATCGAGACATTTATAATAATAAACAAAATCGGGATAAAGCCTTCAAATTTTCCAATCTTAGACTTTTTCCCTTTTCTTTTAGAACCCATAAGCATTAGTCAAGATCACTCAGTGTTATTTTTCGCATATCTATTTTTGAATACTTGATATCATCTAAGATATCTTCCACGCTATCAATTAGAACCCTTACATCTTTCTTATTCTTGATCAATCCCCTGGCTTTGTAAATCCTCTTCACTTCAGCTTTAATTTCTTTATGCAAGACCATGTTCTTTTGAAATGACTGAAGAGCTAATTTATTATCATTGCTAGGATTATTGATTTGTATCAATCCAAGAAGAAATAACAGTGTCTTTTGATCTCTTAGCTTATAATAACGACCCCATAAGTAATCTATCTCAGAAAGATGTTCAATTGCAAATCCATCTCTGCCCCATTTCTTCTTAAACAATTCTATGTCTTGTTCGGAGAACCCTTCAGAAATCAATTTCAAGAGATCATCTTCATTTGACAGTTTTGCCGATATTATCCCGATGATTAACGGACGTTGCTCAATACCATTCAAATTCTTAAAATGAACAAGAAAGTCTTTAGCATGATCTTTGTTCTTTTCAAGAACTCCTCCAACTAGTCCCCCGAACGCTGGGACATTAGATAGAGTTAGCCATCTTTGATTTAAAACAAACATGTAATTATCATAAAAATCTTTTGGGCTGTCATTAGATGTTGCAGGTTTGTACCAATAGTTATAGTTAGCTTCCTTTTGTTTTACTAACTCTTTTTCTTCTTGAATCTGTTTCACCGTCTGATTTTGATCTGCAGCCATTGTAGTCATTGACAATGAACCCGCCATAAGCAGCGCTAGTAAGATTTTACTTTTCATCTTTTTCTCCATATTGAATTGCATTTATTCTTTTTAATAAAGCTTTTTCTTCATAGGTAACAATCTTGCTTGAAGACTCCTCGCAAAACTTTCGAATGTTTCCTGGGGTAGGAGGAATATTAGCGAACTCCCACTCTTTACATAATTTTATCATAGCTTTTTCAAAAACATCCTCATCTATATCTTTTAGAAGAGCATAATAGGTGTCAAATGTAACTGACCCTAAAATTTGTGCATCTGTTGTTAAAATACTATTGATTATTGTCATCCCTTTTGTAAAAGAAAATTTTGTTAAATTAGCCATCTATTGCTCCTAATAAAGTTTGTTCATTCTCATCTGTTTCAGTGCTAGAATTTAACCAGTCAATTGCTGAAGCAACACCTTGTTTTGCAGCTCTTGTCTTTAATAGTCTGTCTGCAACAGTATACCTGTCAGGAAACTTACTGTCTGTAATCTTATGAATCGTTATATGTGGTACTAGTGTTGGCTTATTGCTCCAACCTATAACCGTTTGCTCAATTGTCATTGATATCACGTCAGCTGTATACCCTTTTTTCAACCACATTGCTAATTGTTTTTGAGTTTTCAAAGGCAACAATGAACATGGCTCAGAGATCTTTCCACTTTTAAAGAACTCTTCATTTGGCTCTTGTATGTTTGATACACACGCCTCATAATATGCTTTACATATAAACACAATTTCTTTGCGATATTTTAACACATTATTAAGCCCATTCTCTGCTAACTCTAGGTTAGACTCGAACTTACCATTATAAAGGGTCTCAGGGCGTAGATACATCTCCATAGTGGGATCATTAGCCCATAGGTCATGAAAGAATATGTTTACCTTAACAAAATCTTCTACTGTGTGCCCACGTCTTAACCATTTCTCAACAAGTTTTTTCTTTTTATCTGTTACTCGGCTTCTTAGCTTCCCGGTAATTACTGCTAGATGATCAACAACTTCTGCTACAGCCGCGTCATATTGTTCTATATTCATGGAACTAACATTAGCTTTTTCCATTCTTGATATTAAATCTAAATCTTTTTTTGTAAAGATATCATGCTGTTGAAGAAGCTTTACCATGGAAATCACTTCCTCTTCTGGAAAACCTAAACTGGTTGATATTTGTTTGATAACTGTAGCTTTAGCTGATAGGAAACTTAAGGCTAATATTAACAGCCTGTTTTCTTTAATGTTTTCAGAGCTTTGTAATGACAAAATTTGTTCAATTGTCTTGGCATTAATATTCACATCGACTCCTTAATATTCATACATAGATTCTATTAGAATAGATGTTACAATAAATTTCCTTGACTTTTCCTTATTCTCTGCAAAAGAATTATGATTTACCTGCCCGAGAAAAGATGCATATGTGTTAGAAAAATCCGTTGTATCACATCTTCCTTTATCAACAAAAACTTCATTTAAATATCGGAACATCTTCCCTGCTGTAGATGAAAAAATCATTTTATTTGTATATTTAGATAATGAACCTTCATTCATTGAACTATTTTTAAATCCTAAAACTGTTGAACGCAGTTCTTCTTTACTAAGACATTGATATAGAGCTTGTTTTTCTTTCAAAGATTTCTCTGTAAGATTGTCTGCAGCTATCACACTACTAAACAAGATCAATATACCAAAAATTATATTTACTATTTTCATGAACAAACCTTATTAACGCAAGGTTTATTACATCCTGTATTTATCCTAAGTTATAAAAACTTAGAGTTTACTTAGATTAATCTTTTAAGTTAATACACTCTTTCTCTACGACACCTTTTGTTTTTACAGGCCATAACATTGAAATTAAGAAAACAGACCCTATTACAGAATATACGAAGAATAAAAGGAGCTCATACTGCGCAGCGTTACTAAAAATAAGTTCAAGATCTAGAGAAGTTGTATTGATCAAAGACTCTATCATTTTCGTTTCAGGGTAATACTCTGAGAGTTTCTCTATCTTTTCTATAGTCAATCTTTCTAAAATTGCATTAAGCTCTTTCTTTTTCATAATGAGGGTAGATAACGAAGCAAACAGTGCCATCCCAATAGATATTAAGCCTACACTATTAAAACTAAGATCTTTAAATCCTTTTGAAAGTTCATTTTTAAAAGATATCATTCCTTTAAACAAAAGTAAGGCCGACGTCATTGTTGAAAGGAGCACAAGAAGAAGGAAGTAGATGTTTATTTCTATTGTTGGAGTCGCAGATACTACAGACGATGTTGTTATAGCAAGAAAAACAAAAGCTAAAGATATGTAAATATATTGATTCATAGTAAGACCTCTTTATTATTATAAATCTCATTATATCTAGAAAAGAATCGTATTTAGTGATATTAAAGCATTAAGATTTTCAAGCCTGTATAAATACTCATTAATACTAGCATGCTATCAGCTAGAGATTCAATCAGCATAGAGAAGCGCTGGTCTTTTGTTTTTTCTTCATAAACAAAATTCCAAATCCAACCTAATCCAATAATAAATCCAGATAAAAAAGTCTTTAGTATAATGCTTAGTTTTGGATTGGAAGAAAGAGATTTGTCATCGATGATAAAAAATATTGCTGTCCCTAAAAATATTAGGGACATTGGAATCACAAAGCTAATAGCAATCTTTTTCATTTTTACTCTGGGATAGCATCGCCAGGCTTTATAATCCCTTGATCAATAGCTTCTTTTACAGCAGCAGCTGCCATCTCTGAAACAGTAGCCTTAACTTTTTTAGAAATATTTGGAATTTCTTTCGAGTGAATTATGATAAAAATACCTGAGATATAGTAACTTAAGACCTTTTTATCTAATAGGTCCATAATGTCTTTAATTGACGGGTCTACTTCAAGAACATGTTTCTTCCAAAAAGGAAAAATCTTTTCTCGTGTAAATTTCAATATTTGGCCATCCTTTCCTGTTGCTTTTTGCTTTTTTGCAAGCTTGTAAAAGTCTTTAGTAAAGCGCTCAGTACTAATTCGGAATTCATGCAGAATTACAGAAGCAATCTCATCGACTTTAATCCCTGCATTTTTGGCATTTTCAATTAACACATCCATTCTTTGTTCAGCTTTTTCAGCTTCAGCTGCTACTTGCTCTTTAGACGTGGTATCTACAACTATTGTTTTATTTTTCATAAGTAAATCCTTGTTTTTTTTGATTATAGCTCATAAAAGATGAGTTTACAAGCTCTTTATGGTCTTAAAGCAGAGAACCTTTAGCTAACCATAGTCGACCTTTGTAACCACCTTCCGTTTTCTTTAGTCTAACAATAAATACTTGATCATTATCAGATAAATAAAATTGGATCCCACCGCCGCCTCTGGCCATATAAATATCAATAAGCTTATAGTCTCCAATATATCTTTGACTAATTTCAGCACTAGGATCTCCAAAAATAGCAGTAAAGAAATCATTTTCTCTATAGCTAATTTCTGCGATCTCTTCTGTTACTAAGCCTAGTGACGCCTTGTTTTTCTCAGCATCTTTTTCCATAGTGTCAATTCTTGTTTGTCTAACAATCTTATTAGTCTTTTTGTCAAATTTATATTCGATTTCAGCAGATCCAAAATCGGCAACAGCTTTTTCAGTAAAAGACGTTGGAGACATTATCCCACTAGTTGAAACTGTACCAATACCGGTAAAGGTAATGGACTCTTTCCCTTTTAGAGCTGTGATTTGTTTATTAAAATTAATCACCAGCTTCATTTCATACGAGCTAGAACCCATGCTGTAATCGATTTCTGCTGTTCCTGCTTTTGTTAACAAAGATAAGTTTCTCTCTTCTCCAGCAAAGACTCCTGTCGTAAGGGCTAGAACTCCTAACGCTGCTATAAGTATTTTTTTCATGCTTTATCCTTCAATATTAGATTTTCTACAGATTCTTTCATGTCAGGTCTTACAATCATTGTTGTAAAATTCCAAAACCATTTTTTTGTATCTGTTGAGGTAAATAGATCACTCGTAAGTTTTTCTATCTCCTCCCCTGTTTCATAATTGTACATTTTTAGGCCCGCTGCTTCTGCTAATACAAAAATAGCTGCATTGTCCCAAATACAAACTCTTTCGATAGAAGCTGCAACTGATCCATCTATAGTTGATACACCATTAACAACAGAACTTCGAGTTGTCATTATAACACCTCTTTTTAATCTATTATTAGAAACAAAATAATTAGATCCAAAAATATAAAAATTGTCCTTGATCTCTTCAGTTACTGCCGGATGTTTGTAAGGCTCTTGTCTTGTTATTGAGTCTATGTAGTTTATGTATCTGAATCTTCCATCTACCGACATATATATTTCATGTCTAGACGGCAAAATAACTATTGCTGCACAAGGTTCCCCATCTTCTAGAAGAGCAATTGATATTGCATAGGAATTTAAACCACATGCATAGTTCAAGGTCCCATCTATTGGATCGATTATCCAGGCATATCTTGATTTATCAAAATCAGATTCCTTTGTACCAGATGTATATTCCTCATCTATGATCACAAAATCTGAAACACCATTAGTTGACATGAATTCATTTATTTTGTTTTGTAAGATAATTGAGATACTTTTATCAGCTTCTGTGACAATTGTGTCATCTGCTTTTTTTTCAATTGTTTTGTTTTCTAAGATTGAAGTTCTGTGAAAGAGAGCTAGCCCTTTTGACAGATCAGCTAGCTCAAGTAGGAAGGTTTCGATATCATTCATTGTAAGGTCTCCCAAAAGTTTTATAGATTATACCAAACTAGATCATATAAATATGACAATAAGACTTAACCTTCTTGAGAAGCAAAATAAGCTTTTAGCTTTAAAGAAGTTTCACTAGGTTCCATTTTACCCTCTTTTTCTGCTACCAGATTATCTGCAACAGCTTTCTTTGTGAAAAAATCAGATTTAAAATAATTATCAAGTTTTGCACTTAACTCGCGTGTCTTTTCCATGTCGGCCCCTTCTCCTCTTTTGTAAACTCTTTCAATTGTTTTACTATTTAATGCATTGAAGTAAACTTCTTCTGCAGTAGGTCTGTTGTTCTTTTTAAAAATGAACCTATTGTTTGATCTTATCAACATTATATAAGAGTCAAATAATGTCACCAGCTCTGGTTGTAGGCCCTTTCTAATCTGAGATATTGTTAGGTCTATACTTGAATCTTCAAAAAGAGAGATTATCTCTTTTTCTAGTTCTTTAAAATCGTTCATTTATAAATCCTTTTACTTATATGTTTACAGTATAGGTTATAAAAACTTAGATTCATGTTAAAAATAACTTAAATTTTGCTGAAAAAGCTTGTTTTAACGTATGTTTAGACGACTTCCAATTGCTTTTTTTACTGCTAAAGGCTCATCGACATCTTTGAATGTCACAATTGCGGTACCTCTTCCTGAAGCGACTACGGTCCCATAACCTAGTAATCTTTCTATAGCACCTTGCTTTAGCTCAACATTTTCAACTGCTTCTAATCTTAGTTCTTCACTATTTATAGCAATTACACCTGTTTTAGAAATAATTCGTTTTGTTGTTAAACCCATGTCGACAGATTTTAGAACCATTATCGAATAAATAGTTTTCAAGGTTAAGAGAGTTCCTATGCCCGCAAAAAACATTCCAGAGTACTCGTACGGCACTATTTCGAAAAGCTTTAAGTTTTGATCACCAATTAACCCAAAATAAATACCGGCAACGATCATTGCCACACTGAAAAATAAAATGAAGTATAAAGGTAAGTATACGTAAATATTCAAATTGAAGGACTCTAATAGTTCCTCATTGTCTGCTAAGCTATTTTTTATGTATCCCATGTCACTCTCCTTGTTTTAATAAGGAGATGATATCATCTTATATCAGAAAAATCTCTTTTAAGAAAAAGGTTCTTTAAATTTATTCAGGCTTAGATAATAACCCATATGTATTCATCCATTTTTCATACACATTCACCGGGACAAGGACTGGCCCTTTTTCTTCGCCTAGTGTTACTATGAGTGCGCTTTTTTCGGCCGCGGAGAGCTCCTCTATTATTTCTTCAACTCGATACATGTCAAAGATGTCAAATATTAATAGATCTGGATTTTTTTGTTGCGCAGTAAGTCTCTTTTTACTCATCCCTTCTTCTACAATAAGAAGAAGTACTGCATCCTCGTGAGAGATGTTCTTTTCCTTACTTATAACTTTTGCCGAATCACTTATTTCATCTGAAATAGTTACTTCTAAAGATGATATTTTTGACTTCTCATCGCCTTTGATTGTTTTTAAGATTTCTTCTTCTCTTTTATTTAGCATGACCATTCCTTTTTAGATATTCATCTATTACTTCTACTTCTTTAATCCATTCGATTAAATTCACGTCTGAACCCGTCTGTAGCATTCCGGCTAAGTCTCCAGATCCTCTTAACTCAATATCCTTCATAGACAACTCAAATCCATCTTCTGAATCAACTAAACTTGTTAGCCTTTGGCGTGTGGCGTCTTTTAACGAATGAAGATCTTGTGCCGGGATAAGATAACAATATCCTTGCTTATCCCCACGACCAACACGTCCACGAATTTGGTGGAGCTGAGCAATACCAAATCTCTCAGCATTCTCAATAAACACATGAGAAAGCATCTTATTTGAGAATCCTGCATCTACCATGGTTGTTGCAATCAAGATATCAAACTTCCCTTGCATAAAGTCTTCTGTATTCTCTTCGATTTTATTAGGTTTCATTCGGCCATTTATCGATGTGATAGTAAAATCACTAAAGATCTTCCCATATTTCTCTGTTGCAGACTTTACGCTTACCAGGTCATTACTTGCAATAGCTGGAACAATGATCAAAGTTTGCTCCCCATTACGCATTCGCTGCTTAATGTCTTCTATTTCCTGAGGAGGAAGATCTTCTATTCTTGTAACTTTTGTGATCCTTGGTTTTTGCATTGCCGGCTTTTGTTCAATCTTTTGTATTGAAAAGTTTGTAAACATTGCACTAGCCATTGTTCTTGGGATTGGTGTCGCTGTCATATAAACAACATGAGCCTCAAATTTTTTATGAAGGACCTCTTTGTCATGAACACCAAACTTTTGCTCTTCATCGATAAAGACAACGCCTAGATTAGAATATTCTAGTCTATTTAAAGAACTTGTTCCATAAAGAATTGTAGGCTTGCCAGTATCTAAATACTTCTGCACCTCATCCTTTTCTTTTTTCTTTGTCTTTGAATGCACTGAGAAGATGATCGTGTCAATATCCAACAGTAATTTTGCTTCTTCAAAATGCTGCTTAGAAAGGATTGACGTCGGTGCAATGATTACAACTTGGTAACCTCTTTTGTAAAGAACATAAGCTACAATTAAAGCAACCATAGTTTTCCCTGAACCAACATCTCCAAATACAAGACCTTTTGAACCCTTAGTCTTTTCAAACCCTCGTAGAATTCCCCAGATAGCTTTTTTCTGATCATCTGTTAATTGAAAAGGAAGCTTTGATAAAATAACTTTTATAAAGGCAACATCTTCAGGGATTAGCACAAACTCAGAAGGGTGTAGGTCTGTTCCATTACTCTTACCATCTTTCATGATCCTCCAAATTTTCTCAATAAGGATTCTTTTTCTAAACCCTTCAAACAATAGGAAATCATGAAATTTTTCCGTTGGAATAGGTATCATCCCATGCATGTACTGGAAAGACTTTTTTAGAGGCTGCATCTTAAGTTCTTTTTCCACTTCAACCGGCATTAAATCTCCAGAAGGCAATGAATCCCATTTTTCAATTAGCTGCTTAAATGCTAGCTGGATAGTATTAGGCTTCATTCCCTCTTTTAATTTGTAGATTGGTTCAGGTAAGATCTTAGCCGCGGCAGGAGCTGCTCCATTTTGTACCGGTGCACTTACTGCAGACAGTTTTGCTTGAGATATGAATTTAAATACTCCATTGTCAATATTGAAGGAATCAACTTTTCCTGACACTTGGATCAGAGCATCTTTCGGGGCACTCTGCGTTAGCGCATACTGAACTTTTCTAGCAGCTCTAGCTGAAGTCGTCCAAAACAAAGAGACGGCTTCTCCATTCCTAAACAGTCTAGCCTTTATTCTAGAAATAGCACTCCGACCTTTTTGCGCAGAAATCTCAAAGCTGTTAATATATCCAAATAGGGTGACATTCATTTTGTCGGGGAACTGAGGAACTTCATTTATTTCAATGAATGCAGCAGGTACATTATATCCTCTAGGAAGCATTTCGAAAACCATTTCTTGATCAGTTTCAAATTGATATTTCTCTTTGACTTGTTCTATAAATTTGATTTTTGGATCAATTTCTTTAGGTGTTTCAGCCATACTTTCTCCTTTTGTATCTATTATAGGTAAATAAAGGTTAATATCCCCTTAAGGTGTCGTTTCTCTATAAAATAAAATATTTAGTGTTATAATTGCCCAAAAAGAGAGGTGCACCATGGCTAAATGGACAAAAACAGAAGAAGAAACGTTAGTAAAGGACTTTAAGTCTTTATCTGAAGAAGATCTCGTTAAAAAATACAATCGCAAATTTCCTTCGATCACATCTAAGTACTATGCTTTAACTAAACCAGTAAAAGCAAAGAAGAAAAAAGTTGTTAAAAAGAAAAACAGTGAACCAAAACATTCTGACGAAACTAACGCTAATTCAATTGCTGACGCCGTCGGAAACTTTGTTGAAAATGATCCTAATTCCGAGGATTATAAAAATCCGAAGGAGTCTCCTGCTCAAGATGCTAAACCGGAAGAGGCTTCTGGCCCAGACAGGACTCAAGGACTTAGAGGTCTTAAAAAAATTAGAGATGGTCTAGGTGATATCTTTATTTGTGCAATGAGACGTCTTCATAGTTTAAAGAAGTAGAATTACTATTTACGTAGTAGACTTGCTTTTTTGCTTTTTTGTATTTTACTAGATCAGCATCTGTATGTATACCAATCACATTAGGGTTCTCTCCGAAAACATTGAAGACTTCTTCTTCGCTTGGATGATTTTGTTTTCCATCTACTTTAAACTTCTCAGGGACCCCTGTCCAGCCCATGTCATGAAATACAAGTATGTTTTCATTGGCTGTGTCTTTAGAAAATAGAGTAGGGACCTCATCCGTATCCCCTGTAATGATAACACTTGTATTAGACTTATAGTTTGTGACTATTACACCAAGCGCGTCAGCAGTATTATTCATATGAGAGACAGCAAAATGATTCAACCCTATATGATCTTTTAACATCGTCGTATGTGTATTTAAATGACTTCTGTCTAGCTGTACAAAATCAAAGTCTTGTAAATAGTTTCCGTCGCTATCTAGGCAGACAATCATCGTTTTATACATCTCTAGGATCTCTTTCGTAGCAAGAATCGTTAAAGGAATTTTTATCTCCAACTGTCGACGTGCATACAACAACAACTCTAGGCCACCAATGTGGTCCATATGGCGGTGTGTTATAAAGATGTGAGAAATCTCGTTTAGCTTATTAGACTGGACAATCTCTTTTACAATATCAACCCCACAATCAACTAGAAGGAAGTCCTCTAATAGATATGCCGTTGAGGAATCAGATACCGCTCCTCCTGTCCCTAGAACCTCACACTTCATTTTTTTTATCAAAACTGAAAGCTGCCAACTCTTTATTAAAGAAAGACACTACATCTTTCACAAAAAGATCTGTTTCTGTTGCCTTGTTATTGAGAATATCTTCCTTGAGACTATCTGATAAGAACCATGTAAAGTTTTGCTCATCGTCTTTCTCTGCGTCTGCTGAGAGAACAACTAGTTCAACTTTAATAGGAATCCCAGACGTCATACTTTTCTCTAGATCATTTTTGTTTGACATTCCAAATGCCATATTTATCTCTCCGTTTTGTGAGTTTGTAAAAATGACAGCCTTCACCGCCACTAATAGCTTCTCTTCAAGATATTTAATATTCATTTTACGTCCTTTTCCGACAAGATGAGACATCTTATCTATTTAAATATTAAGCCTCTCTTAACAAATTAAGTTAGTTATTACCTAAATCCTTTCTTTATCTAAAATCAGTATAATTTTTATATCTATTTCGAGCCTATAACATTATGTTATTTATTTTAAAAGAAGGTGTTACTATGAAAAAAATGTT
>Ga0256824_10000414_pt1 | contig 16399 bp, 15 predicted proteins | sample CV67metaG_FD_191570 | JGI IMG/M metagenome (GOLD analysis project Ga0256824, IMG submission 191570) | Hydrothermal vent microbial communities from East Pacific Rise, Pacific Ocean - CV67 | ecosystem: Environmental > Aquatic > Marine > Hydrothermal vents | place: Pacific Ocean: East Pacific Rise...
CCCGAACCTGCAATAAAGAGGAAAAATAAAGGATAAAAAATGAAAAAGATATTAACAAGTATAGCGATTATGTTGATTGCCTTAAGCACTTTAACCACTTCTACTTTTGCAGTGGGTAATCCACGAGCAACAGGTGATCTTGTGGGACGTAATTTAAGGATTCCTGGGCTTGGTTGGATAGGACATGTTGGAATTTGGGATAACAGTAGAAAACAAGTCCTAGAGGTGCTTAATAGGAGGAATTATGCAATTACAACGGAAACTCTTTATCAATTCAAAAGAGCAAGTACTAGGTATTGGGGTGCTAGATATGGTCGAGGGTGGAGTCATTATCGAGTTATTAATGCAGGAAGAGCTCAACGTTATTTTAATCCATCTTTTACAACTTCTCCTTATATTAGGGAGGGGAGATATAAGAGAGTATGGAGATGTAGTTGGAGAGGATGTCGCCGAGTAACAATAAAAATCAATGCAAAATTTCGTTGTGATAGCTTTGTAGTCTACTCATATCAAAAAGGGATTGGTATAAGACTGTTACCTTGGTACAAGACTATGTTACCTATAAATATTTTTTATAGTATGCCATATTCTCGATAGTTACAAGGACTTAATGCTCAAAAATTGTAGGTTCGATTTCATCGAACAGATTGTTTTATGGGCTTTAATTCTCGTTCGATAAAATCGAACCTACAAGTCAAAAGCCCAAAATATAAGGAAAAATAATGAAAAACAAAACAAATAAATTAATATCTATAATTGCTCTTATAGCAGTAAGTATGCTTTTAGTCTTATTTTTGATAAACAATAATGAAGATATAGACCTGCAACCTCTTCATAATGAGTCAATTTATGTTTCTACTGAGGATTTAAAAAAAACTTTGGATGATTTTTATGAAGTAGAACCTCAAGTTGTCTCTATTCTTCTTGACTCTAATAAAACAAAATCTTTGAAAAAAATTACAAAATTGAATACTATTGATACCCTTATGAAACAGTTTACGGGTGAGAGTAGTTTTTCAGATTTAGATAAAGCGATGGTTGCATTTTTAAAAGACAATACTATTTCTCGTATTGATAAAATTAATGGTTTATGGATGATGGTTGAAAAATTTGACATCTCCACGAACAAAGGATTGTATGTATTAGACTCTTTAGCAACGCTACTTCCTATCGAGTTGACAGAGAATCTTATTGCCGTTTATAATGAACAGACAGATTTAAAGGTTAAAGCAAAAGTGATGGAAATACTTAGTAGTTCATTAAATATTGCCAATCCTGAAGTACAAGATGAGGAGAGATTAAATTTTATTATATCAAAGTATAAAGAAGTTGAATCATTTTTTCATGAAGAGACAATGAACAGTATTGATGGTAAGGTTTCTATGGATGCATTGGGGTACTATGTTAAAATTGTTCCACCAGAAGATGCTTTTGAAATTTTTGAATCTCTTAAAAATGGAGAGTTGAAAGCTAAAAATTTAAACAAAGGTAAACTGCTCTCTTTAATGACTGAAACAGCTTTATCAACAGATGAATCTCAAAAGAGTCTTTTTTCAGAGATATTAGATTCTGCGAAAGATAGTACATTGGATAAAAAAGAGAAAAGTGCTTTTAATCAAACGCTTATTGAGGCTTTAAACTATGATGTTTTGACAGAAGAGAGTAGAGAAAAAGTAAAATCTTATATTGACGAAATTGAGCCATCATTTGCTTCTGAAGTAATAAAGATTGATGTTTCTGAGAACTATTATGCATGGGTTAATGCAAAAGCAAAAGTAGAAGGGGTTGAGAGTAATAAATATTTAGAAAGTCTTGTCTTAGAAAGTGAAGATTCTCTTAAAATCTCATCGATTTTATTGTATTCAGATAATAATCTTATTCAAAATTTAAAAGAGAATGAGGGGAATGAGCAGGTTTTAGAGCAATTAAATGCTTCACTTGAAAGTAATAGTGTTGATGAAGAGTCTAAATATTTAATAAAAGATGCTCTACTTCGATTAACAGAAAGCTAAATAGTTCTGATTTGGAGTGATAGATGTGACACTTTACACACACTTGAATAATATATAATTTTTTAAGGATAAAATATGAAAAAAACTATCACCTTTATAATTAGTATATTTGTTTTTGTGGGTTGTAATTCAACACCAATTTTGAAGAAAGAAGCCTCTTTAAGTAGAGGTTTAAATCTTAAAACCTCATCTCATAAACGAGAGCAACGTATCGCTTTGGTTGTTGGAAATAATGATTATAGTGGTCGAATATCTAAACTAAATAACCCTATTAATGATGCACGTTCAATAAAAGCTATTTTGGAAAAAAGAGGTTTTGAAGTTATCTATTTGGAAGATGGTGGTAAAAAATCGATACGAAACAGTTTAGAAAAATTTTATAAAAAAATTAAGAAAGGTGGGGTAGGGATGTTTTACTTTTCGGGGCATGGTATTGAGGTAGATGGGAAAAACTATCTGGTACCAATAGATGCAAAAATAGAGGAGAAAAGTGATACAGAGTATGAAGCCGTGGCTTTAAATAAAATTACAAAGAGAATGCAAAATAGTGGAAATCGTTTAAATATTGTTGTGTTAGATGCCTGTCGAAATGACCCTTTTAGTAGGGCTGTTGGAGCAGGGGGGTTAGCAAAAGTTGAACCAATAGGGATGTTTGTCTCTTTTGCTACAGGTGCAGGAAGTGTGGCAAGTGATGGGAAAATAGGGGAGAATGGACTTTTCACCAAATCTTTAATTAAATATATGAAGCAAGGGTTTGATTTGAGGGATGTTTTTCAAAAAACAAGAAAAGAGGTTTATCAAGCATCAAATCATAAACAGTTTCCTGCTATTTATGACCAAACAATTAATGGAAAATTTTATTTTACATATCCCACTGAAACTGAACATACTGCTTCAACCTCAAATATTTCTTCTGCTCCTCAAGTAGTCTCTGAACCTAGTATTTCAAAAACAGCAACCCTCAAACCTATTGAAAGCAAAATTTATGCTTCTACGGTGATTGTCTCTCCTCTATTAAAAAGTAAAATAAGTATTAATAACTCAACACGAAGCCATAATGATATGTTGGAGATTATTTTTGATGTTAAGAATAAAACAACGAAAAATATCTCTATAAAATATCGGGTGAAATGGTTAAATAATGAAGGCTTTGAAGTTGGAGAGGCTCTCTCTTCTTGGCAACCAATTTTTGTTGATGCAGAGGATTCTAAAAAAATGAGAGAGATTGCACCCATGCCAACGGCGAGTAGTTATAAACTGTATTTTAAATAAGAAGGAATAAAAGATGAAAAATAAAAAAAGTTGGATAGCTGTAATAGTACTTCTTTTAATGGTTGGTTGTGCTTCTGATAACAGTGGAAAAGTAGTTCGAATTGACCCCAAAGAGTTAAGAGATATGGATGCAAACTATGGCTCAGAAGATTTGCATATTTTTACAAAGAGCATGATTCAATCTATGTTGGCATCTAAACCTTTTAATAAGTCTAAGCCCTATTTATCACTTGATAATATAGAGATTGGTTCTGGGGTGGATGAACATATGGACACAAAACTTATTAATAACAGTATTCGTACCAATTTGATTAAAACAACAAAGGTTCATTTCGTTGACAGTAAACATGCAAAGAGTTTAGATAAAAAAGATGTAAAAAAAGTTGATTATATTTTAAGTGGGGACATTCATGCTATTAAAAAAAGTAGTAAAAAAAATGTAGATAATTTTTATATGCTTAGTCTAAAATTAACAGATACGAAAAATTCTATTATTGTATGGACAGAAGATAAAGAGATACGAAAAGTAGTTGTAAAATGATACGATATTTTCTCTGTTTTACTCTACTTTTTTTTAATACAGCTTGTAATAAAGAGCTGAATCCTTCAGTATATAAAGAGAGTAAGATTGTCTATTTAAACTCCGTTCATTGGGGAGCAGAGGAGCTTCAAGAGTTGAGTAAAAAGATGGTTCAAAAAATTTTAAGTTCTAAAGATATAGAACAGTTTTATGCCAAAGAGTATACTTTTGAAAAAATTAGAAATGATACCCATGATCAGATTGATACCCAAACCCTTCAAAATAAAATTATTTCCTCTCTTATCAAAACGACTAAATTTAAATTTATAGAAAAAGATAAAAATGAGCAGTCATATATTTTTAAAGGTAAACTCTCTAGTATCTTTAAAAAGAGTAAAGATGCTAAAGATATGTTTTTTAGTTTTAATTTAACGTTGCTTAAGCCTAAAACATTAGAAGTAATTTGGAGTGACGATATAGAAATTCGTAAAATTTATAAACGACCTTTATTTTCATGGTAGCATTAATTTAAAAGATAATACCCCTCTCCTTTCTGATTTTTAAACAACTCTACAGAGAGTTTTCTTTTTAATTTTCTAATAAATGATTTAATAGCATCAGCACTCGGAGCTTTCTCATAGTCCCACATATACTCATACATCATGTCATAGCTTACGGTTTGATTTTCAGATAAAAGTTTTAAAAATATTTTTTCTTTGGTTGTTACTTTAATAAGCTTCTTTTTAATTGTAATAATCGAGTCTTCATAATCTAGTTCTATATCTTCACCTAATGCTTTATGACTGTTTAATTCAAAAAATTCTAAAAATTTATCTAAAAGTCCTAATGTCTTTTGGGTTGTAAAAGGTTTAGTAATATAAGTTAATATATTTAAGTCAATAGAATCTAAAAGATAATCAGTATTTGTATACGCCGATATAATGACAATTGGAAGACCTTTTTGATATTTTCTTATATGTTTACAGAGTTCAATGCCATCGGTATTTGGCATATTAATATCTGTAATAATAATATCAATAGTATTCTGATTTTCAAGATAAATATCATAGGCTTCATCACCATCAGATGCAACGAGTACTTTTTTAAAAAAATTACTTAGAATAGAAAAAATTTTTTCTTGTAATTCTAAATCATCTTCAACATATAAAATAGTTTTTTGCTTTAAACGTTTGTATTTCCTATTAATCATAATGGTAACCTTATTGTAAATGTAGTGTTTTTATTTTGGCTTTGAACTTCTAGTTTTCCATTAAAGTGGCTCTCTATAATCACTTTGGATACATAAAGTCCTAATCCTAGATTGGTTGCATTTTTTTCAGACTTGGTAGAGAAGTGTGCATCAAATATTTTTGTAATATTCTCCTCTTTAATTCCTCCTGCTTCATCTTTAATGTAGATGATGTATTCATCAACTTTAGATTTTGTGATAATTGTTATGGTTGCTTTTGCATTTGAGAATTCAATTGCATTTTGAATAATATTAATAAGAACTTGAATTAATTCATTAGGGTAAATGAGTACCTCTCTGTCTTTATCAAAACTTTTTGTTACGACAATATTTTTTTTACCAAGCTCATTTTGTAAAAAGTTTAAAGCTTTATTGATAACAGGAAGAATGGCAGAGGTCTCTTTAATACTTTTTGGTTTATAGAACTCTTTAAAATCATCTATTGTTTCAGATAAAAATTCAGTATGCTCTTCAATTGTCTTTAACTCTTTATCTAACTCTTCTTCTTTAATAGTATTTCCCAACATCATTTGAAAACGTAAATGAGATGCAATAGATGCAATTTTACTGATGGGTTGTCTCCATTGGTGTGAGATCATACTTAACATTTCTCCTGCTTGAGCCAAACGTGATTGTGAAAACATTGCTTTGTTGCTGTTTGTAATCTCTTTCTCATAGTCAAGAATCAATGTGTTCATGACTTTTGAAAAAATAAGAGAAAAAATAATAGAGATAATAACGACAATAAAAAGTAATGTTAAGTTTCCAGAGAGTTCATCATTAAGTTTTTCTTCTAATTTATTTTTTTTTGTTTCTATAGAGTAGAGAATATTTTTTTCACTGATAATAATATAGTAATTGGTCGTTTTAATTCGTTGAACAAGAGCAACTTTATTAATCAATTCTCTATTGACACAGTCTGTGCCTTTATAGTTAATAAACCTATCGTTATTAGCTGCATTAATTAATTTACTGATAATACTTTCTTGATTGGTAGCTTGAACCAATTTAAATAGTTTTTTTCCACAAGGATGTCTAATAATATTAACAAGGTTTCCTTTTTTTTGAAAAAAGAAAATAAAACCATTATCATATTTAATGGAAGCAATAAATTTAAATATCTCTTTAGTGAGTACGATTTTAGAACTATTTTTATTTTGCATGTAGATAAAATTCATAAATGATTCTATATATTTAGCTTTTTCTTGAAGAAAATTTTTATGTTTATCCTTGAGTTCTTTTTCATAATGAGATAATTCTTTTTCTGTATATAGTTTATGTTTATATTTTAAAGCTAAAGATACGGATATTCCGTAGAATAGTATCAAAAATAGGGGAAAGATAATGGTAATAATGAGAAGATGTTTCGTAAATATCTTTTTTAAATTCATTTAAATTATTCTACAAAAAAATTAAACTTATGAACCAATATATGAGGTTTTGGTTCGCTTATTAGGAAATTTCTACTTTTATATCTTGTTTGAGTATTTATAGAAATCAACTCTTCTTCATTCATGTTTTGAATATTCTCAATAGGGTCATCACTCAATAAAACAACAATAGTTGTTTTTTCTTTTTCACAATTTTTACAATCTTTAGTAGTTTTTATATCTGCTCCTCCAAAATCTTCAGGGAATTTTAATTTACCTCTTTTTTTCTTTTGATTCGATTTATCATTGGGATATAAAAGGATTGTTTCACCACTTTTATCAACATAGACGAGATATATAAATCCTTCCTTTGTACCTGTATCTACAGAAAACTTAAGGGATTCATTAGAAGAAAAACTTTTTTTAGATGTTACTTTCAATTTTTTTTTATTTTTATTATTCAGTTTTTTTTCTAAAAGATTACTATTTGTTGTCTTATTTAGAACTTCTGTACATTCTAAAAACGTAAAAAGGGAGAGTAGTAAGAGGGGTATTTTAAAAAAAATTCTGTTATTCATAATAAATCCTTATTTAATAAATATGTAAGAACATTATATAATAAAAAAATGAAAAAAAAAGAAGGAAAAAATGAAAAAAAAATAAAAAAACTTATAAAATAATAAAATATATTTTTAAATATTTAAAAATATTCAAAAATAACACTTTCGGGACACTTGTCTTTACTATTATTTCTTGAAAAATTTTGAAAAAATAAGGAATTTTAAATGATGTCAAGAACACAAATATATTTGCTTTGTTTATTTAGTACTATTTTAAGTGGGGAAGATGTTGGTACATCACGTAAAAATGATAGCGTTCAGATTGCTGTAGAGATGGGAGGGAAAACCAACTTTTGGACACCTGGTATTGCAAGAAATATTTTTGATTACAAAACTGAAGGACTCTATTTAGGATTTGGAAAATTAAAACTAAAACTCTATAATAATGATGTTTTTACAATTGAAAAATATACGAATTTTTCAAAAACAGCCAATCAAAATGAGTTGTTAGTAGAGTATAAAGATGACCAAAAACACAAATCTGCTATTGATGGAATACGTGTTAGATTACAACTGATGAAAGTTGTTAATTTTCTTTTTGACAAAGAGTGGTTAACGGGTTTAAATTATGAGTTTAATACACGAAATTTTTTAGGAGATGCACAACTCTTACAAAATAGTAGTCATTGGTTTGGAAGACCTAATGGTGGAGTGGATGGAGAAGATTATAGCCTAGTTGAAGTTGGGGCTAATTTTAGATTTAAAACCAAATTTACAAGTCATAAGCTCTCTTATCAATTCGAAGATGTCATTAATTTTACTAAAGGAGATTATATCTCTATTGGTCTTTTTGATGAAGAGTGGTCTAAACCAACATTTGTAGGAGATTCACGCTTAGGAGAACAGCCTTTAATTTTTGATGCAAACTATTATACACGAGGTTTTAGTAGTAGTGTTGGTTTGAAAAAAGATAACTATTTGGTTGAGAGTTATGTTGATTATGGGGTTGATAGTAAAATGGATATTATTCATAAAAAGGATAATATCTATTCTGCTCTTAATAAAGATATAACCATGTATCGGCTTGGGGCAAAAGCCAATTATAAGTTTAAAGATATATATACCACAAACTATTTTACTACAGATATTATTGTAGGTGGAGAAATGCAATATTCTCAATTGATACAAGATGGTGAAAGAGTTGATGCTGAGACGCTTTATGGTATTAATGCAGGTATTGAGGTTACTTTTTAAGATTATGCTGAATATATTTTTATATACAATTATTCCTTTTTTACTGTTCTTTTCAGGATGTCAAATGGCATCAAACTTATTAGAAGAGACGATTCACCCTAAAAGTCACAGTTATACTCACAGTAATAAACTTCTTGATGATTGTAATATAGATAAAGTAATAGTTCTTATTGAAAGTAATAAAAATCAACTCTTACAAAACTCAGAAAAAGGGTTGGCATACTATTACAAAAACAAATCTAAAGAGTCAAATGGTTATTTTGATATTGCCATTGATATTTATAGAAAAAATGAAAATAAAGCACTTTTTGATGTCTCAACTTTTTTAACTCAAGAGTATCAAGGAGAAGGGTACGATAAAGTCTTTTTACACAACTATAAAGCCATTAACTACTTAACACTTGGAAATTCAGAGTCGGCTAGAGTTGAAGCTAAAAACTCAAATATGGCTCAAGAGAAAGAACGTTTAAAGTTAAATGAGTTTAAGAGTAAAGAGACAAATCGTATAAATAGTGCTATTTTATCACGATACGATAAACTTTTTCAAAGTGTTAATCCCAAACACAACCCTTATCAAAATCCTTTTGCTTATTATATTTCAGCTTTAAGTTATGCTGAAGATGAAGATTATGGAAATGCACTGATTGACATACGCCACGCACTAACTTTTTCCCCAAATTCTAAAATTTTACAAAAGAAATTAAAACAGTACAAAAGTAAAAAACGTATTGACTTGGTTGAACTTTTTTTTGATATAGGTCAAAGTCCATTGAAGTCACAAGTTCAGTTGGAAATGAAAATGGAAAATGGAGAAAAACGTATGGCAACACTTCCTGATTTTTCTCTATCTAAAAGCAATATTGATTATATTGAGATTCGTAATAAAAAAGGAACAGTTGTTACACGAACTTCTCTACTCAGTGATGTTAATGCTATTAAAATTAATGAGTTTAAAGAAAAATTACCTTCCATACTCTCTATTCTTTCACGAGAATTGGCACTCTCTGTGGGAGTAGAGACTTTAAATGGTCAATCCAAATTACTTGCAGGAGTTATTAAAGCAGGTATGGCTATTTACACTCAAGTTGAAACAGCAACATGGAGTCTGTTACCCCAAAAAATATTGGTAGCTTCATTTAAAATAACAGAGAATAAAGAGTATGAAATTGTGGCTTACTCAAAAGGTGGTAACGTGATAAACAGATCCCCCTTGGTGATTAGAAAAAATGGCTCTAGTAAAAATATATATAAGCATCTTTTTTTGAGAAAAAAGAGAATGTGTTATTCAAAACGACTATAAAAAAGGACAAAAAATGAAAAAAAATATACTCTATATACTTCTTATAAGTATGATTATTCAAGGCTGTGGAAGCTCAAATGAGAGCAAACCTTCTTTTACTACTGGAAATCAATCTCCGTTGATTGATGCGAGGAGTAGTTATAATATTCCAGAAAATCAGAAAAAAGCTTTTGATATTAAAGCAACAGATAAAACATTGGTATCTTACTTCGTAGCAGGGAAAGATGCTTCTGATTTACATGTAGATATATTGACAGGAGAGGTTGTTTTTCGAGATAAAACAGACTTTGAAAAGAAAGCAATTTATAAAATAATAGTGGTTGTTCAAGACAGTGTAAATAACCGAGCAGAGAAGAATGTTACTTTGAATATTATTGATATTAATGAGTCAACGATTTCTACTGTTCCAGAGTCAACTATTCAAGGTTCATTTTCTGATGCTGAATCAGCCAAAGCATTTATTACTGTTTGGAAAACAGACAATACGGGTGTTTCCAATGATAATCAAATTAAAATTCCTACCATAGGAGATGGGTATAACTATCGTGTTGATTGGGGAGATGGCTCAACGACCATAGATATTACAGAAGATATAACACATACTTATGCTATTAAAGGAACATATACTGTAAAAATAGATGGAAAGTTTCCTCGTCTTGCTTTTTCTAAAAATCGTGGAGCAGGGTCGGATGCTCAAAAAGTCATCTCTATGGAACATTGGGGTGATATTGAGTGGACATCTATGGCAGGTGCATTTGATGGGTGTAGTAACATGGTAGGTAATGCCAGAGACAAACCCAATTTATCAAAAGTAACCAATATGGAATATATGTTTGTTGCTGCTAAAAAATTTAACCAAGATATAGGAGATTGGGATGTATCTAAAGTAAAAAATATGCTGTGCTTTTTAGGAGATGCAACATCATTCAACCAAGATATAGGTGCATGGGATGTATCAAATGTGACAAATATGGGAGCAATCTTTTTTGGTGCAACATCATTCAATCAAGATTTAACAGTATGGGATGTTTCAAATGTTAAAAATATGACCAAAGCTTTTTATAAAACAAAAGCATTTAATGGAAATATTACAGAGTGGGATGTCTCTAATGTAACAAGAATGTCTCATATGTTTTTTAATGCAACAAATTTTAATCAAGATATTAGAACTTGGAATGTTGAGAAGGTTAGAGAGATGTCAAAAATGTTTTTTAAAGCAACATCATTTAATCAAGATTTAGAAAATTGGAATGTCTCAAATGATACAAACACAAGTGGAATGTTTACCGAAGCAAAATCATTACAAGTACTCCCTTCATGGATAAAAAATAAAGGAGAAAAATAAAAATGAAATTAAAAAGAATAATTTTATTTATTTTTTTTGCACTATTTTACGGTTGTGGTGAAGAAGGAGACTCTAAAGGTCAGCCCTCTTCTTTTACAGAAGGTAATGGTGATCCTATCTTTGAGAATGTTACAGCAACAAATTTTGAGCAAAATATTAGTTCTGTTGTGACGGAGAAGAATGGTGAATATAAAATTTATGTTAATGAAAATCAAAAAACAGCTTTTAAAATGAAGGCTACTGATAAAAGTAATCTTTCTTATTCTATTTCAGAAGGAGATTGGCAAGATTTTGATGTAGATTCTGAGGGGGGAAACTTTGCTTTTAAAAAATTTACAGACTTTGAAACAAAAAAAGAGTACCATTTTATTCTTATTGCAAAAGATGCAGTTGGAAATAAAACCAGAAAAAAAGCCACCATCTATGTTAATGATGATAAACATGAAAAAGCTTTGCCTCGGGTAGTAAATAATAACAATTCCTTGGTAATAGATAGTGAACGTGAATATTTTATTACAACATGGAAAACAGATAACAACTCAACTTTACATTCTAATCAAATTACCATTCCCACATTTGGGGATGGCTATTACTATAGTGTAGATTGGGGAGATGGAACAAGTAGTAAAAATATTATAGAAGATATAACACATACCTATAAAAAATCAGGAACATATAAAGTCAAAATATTAGGAAAGTTCTCTAGGATATATTTTGCTGATGGAACAGATAATTATGGTAATGTAACCAATGAGAATAATTTTAAGCTTATATCCATTGACCAATGGGGAGATATAGAGTGGAACTCAATGGCTTCTGCTTTTATAGGATGTGTAAATTTAACAGGTAAATTTTCAGATACACCAAATTTATCTAACGTAAGAGATATGTCATCAATGTTTTATAATGCTGTATCTTTTAATCAAAATATAGCCAATTGGAATGTCTCCCATGTCATCAATATGTATTCAATGTTTTCTGGAGCAAATTCTTTTAATCAAGATATAAGTGCTTGGAATGTCTCTAATGTTACAAATATGTCTTATATGTTTTCCAAAGCAGAATCTTTCAATCAAAGTATAGGAACTTGGAATGTTTCTAAAGTTATAAACATGAATTCAATGTTTTTTAAAGCAACAGCCTTCAATCAAAATATAGGAAACTGGAATGTTTCAAATGTTTTAGATATGTCTAATATGTTTTCTAGAGCAGTAGCTTTTAATCAAAATTTAAATAATTGGAATGTTTCTAGTGTTAGGGATATGGGTTCTATGTTTGATAATGCCTATGCTTTTAATCAAAATATAGGGAATTGGAATGTCTCGAATGTTACTAATATGCGTTTTATGTTTAACAAAGCGATTGTTTTTAATCAGGATATAGGAAATTGGAATGTTTCAAAAGTTATTAATATGGACAGTTTATTTTCTGATACTACACGCTTCAATCAAGATATTGGTCGTTGGAATGTCTCTTCTGTGAAGAATATGCGTTGGATGTTTTTTGGAGCGAAAAATTTTAATCAATATATTGGAGGTTGGAATGTCTCTAATGTAACGGATATGAACTCCATGTTTATTCAAGCAGAAAAGTTTAATCAAAATATTAGTGGTTGGAATGTCTCTCAGGTTATTAATATGCGTAGAATGTTTAAATTTGCTACAAGTTTTAATCAAAATTTAGAAAATTGGAATGTTGTAAGTTTTGGTGATAGTTTTTTTAAATCTTTTGATGGAACATTCTTCTATGGAAGAGAAGATATGTTTTATGGTGCATTTTCAATGAGAAAACTACCTTGGTGGTATGCTAATTTATCAAATACAGCCTTTAATTATAATGCTCCTCTTCCTCAAAGTGATGAGCAGTCATATTTTATTACCACTTGGAAAACAGATGGTGTGGGTGTTATCTCAAATAGTAACCAAATTACCATTCCAACAGTTTTTGGACCTGATTATTTATATCGTGTAGATTGGGGAGATGGAACAAGTAGTTCAAATATAACAAGAGATATAACACATGTCTATAAGAAAGCAGGAACATACAGAGTAAAAATAAAAGGACTCTTCCCTAGAATACATTTTGGAAAAGACTTTTATGAAAATGCTATTGATGATAATAACATGAAGATCGTTTCTATTGACCAATGGGGGGATAATCAATGGGCTTCAATGGCTGGAGCTTTTGCAGGATGTGGAAGTTTAAAAATAAATGCTGTAGATAAACCAGACCTATCTAATGTGACAGATACCAATTCAATGTTTTATAGCTCATCTATAAATGAGGATATAGCCAATTGGGATGTTTCTAATGTTACAAATATGTGGTCAATGTTTCGTGGAGCATTTTTATTTAATCAAAATATTAATACTTGGAATGTTTCTAATGTTGTAACGATGGATTGGATGTTTTCTAATGCAACATCTTTTAATAAAAATATCGGAAATTGGGATGTTTCTAATGTTAGAAGTATGTTTACCATGTTTTATGGAGCAACATCTTTTAATAAAAATATAGGAAATTGGAATGTTTCTAATGTTACAGATATGGCATGGATGTTTTCAACAGCAATATCTTTCAATCAAAACATAGGAAATTGGAATGTCTCTAATGTTACAGATATGAGATTTATGTTTCATGATGCACAATCATTTAATCAAGTATTAGAAAATTGGGATGTGTCAAATGTAAAGCAAATAACAACTGTAGATGGAGGAAAATTCTCTGCAATGTTAGGAATGTTTGACCGAACGCCATTAGATGAAATACCCTCATGGTTCAATGTAGAATATAAGAATAAATTAAACTTGAAAAGTTACTTTTTAAAAAAAACATATTTCAATAATGAAGACGATAAAAATAAAAAATTTAAATTAATAAAATAAGGAATAAAAATGAAAAAAATAGTTACAGGATTGGTGTTGTTATCACTTGGAAGCTCAATGGCTTTGGCAGGAGATTATTATGGAGGAGTTAATCTTGATTTTGGAAAGGGTGGTTTTGAATACAAAAACATAATAAGAACTCGCGACTATGACTTTTCACAAACCTCTCTAGGAGTACATGGTGGATATAATTTAAATAGAAATTCTAAAATTGAACTCTCTTTTAAATCATTAACATTTGATTTTAAAGAGAGTGGCTTAAAAGATGAAGATGGAACTCAGTTTGGAGTAGATTATATTTATACTTTTACTACTTTATCTAAGAATAAATTGACACCTTACTTAGGTATAGGATTAACAAGTAATACTAAAGATGCTAATATCATAGGATTTTCTGAAGATAGCATAGATGGGTTTGGGCTTAAATTAAGAGGAGGAGCTTATTACTCAGCAACTCCTCACATAGATATTGGTGTAGAGATAAATTATAATAACATTAGTTGGGATGATTTAAAATATCAAAGTAATGACTCTATTTTAGAAATAAGCAGTAGCTTTTATGGCTTGGGCTTAAGCGTAAATTATAAATTTTAAAAATAAAATAATTTTTTAATTGGGCAGAAATGCCCACTCTCCTACCTTTTTTCACATTCCATAATTTTTTATAGTTATATTTATTTTGAAAGTGTTATGATGTGCCATAAATTCTACAGATATTTTATGGCTGTAGGGTTGGCTTTCGCCGATGATAAAGATTAAAAATAGTGAGCAAATATGAACATAACAAAAGAAGAGATAGAGAATCGCAGTGCATTATATGCTTTAATTTCACGATTGATGATGACAGAGTTGGATGCAGGTTTTTTAAAATCTATTGAAGAAAATGCAGATGTGTTGAACTTGTTTCCCAACTATAAAGATTGGGGTAAACGAAAAGAGTTTTCTAATGCTATTTTATTGGAGCGTTATTTAGACGTAGATTTTGCGAACCTCTTTTTGATGCACCTTGTGCCTTATGAAACGTTTTATACACGTGATGACCAGATGATTGAGAGTGGGGGAGACAACCCACTTATGAACCTTTATGATGCGTTAGATTTTAAAGTTGAGCTGAGTGAAGCTCGGGTTATTAGCCCTGACCATATTGGTGTGGAGTTGGAGTTTATGTACATGCTTTGTAATGCGTTAAAAAAAGCGTATGATGCAAAAGATGCAGGTGGAGTGGAAGAGCTTCTGTTGGTGCAACAAGGGTTTTTAAGAGATCACCTTTTAAACTGGGCTCCACTCTTTTTGATTAATATGAAAAAAGAGTCAAGAACAGCACTCTATCATGATGGTGCAGAGTTGGCTTTAGAGTTTATTTTGAGCGATTATGAGTATGTGTGTGAACAGCTAGAAGCGTTAGCGTAACCATGAGTTTAAATTTTGATTTAAGCTCTTGTGTACGGGCGACCAGCAAGTTTTCAGAGTGTACCAAGTGTGTGGATATTTGCCCTGTATCAACCATTGAATTTGTAGAAAACACTCCTGCCTTTACCCCTTCTGCTTGTATAGAGTGTGGGGGTTGTGTGGGGGTTTGTCCTACAGAATCTTTTTCATTAAGTGATTTCTCTGCGATTAATTTCTTTTTTGAAACCATGGAAAAAAAGAGCAATGAGTTCTCTTGTAAAACAGAACTTCCTTGTCTCTCTGTGTTGAGTGTTGAGCATTTAATCTCTTTGGCTTTGGGGTCAAGTGAACCAATTGTTTTAGATGCTAAAGGGTGTAATTGTGGTGGCGATTCAACACTTTTAAATGAGAAAATAGATGCCAATATCGAAGAGGCAAATTTTGTGCTTTCGGCTTTTTCTGACAAGCAGATTTTAGTGAAATCATTAGCCAAAGATGAACCAAGCCAAGAAGAGGCAGATATTAAAGACAGACGTTCATTCTTCTCTTTAAAAAGTGCAGTGAAGAGTAAAACTGAATTTGATGAAGCTGTTATTGAAGATGAGCTAAAAGAGTTTGGTCTAGATGTGGATACCATTGCTAAAATAAAAGATAAAAAGATTCCAGACAAACGTAAACTGCTTTTTTCTCTGCTTAAACGTGTGGGCAAAAAAGAGGCATATGAAGTTTTAGCAGAAGAGGACATTAGTTTTACTTCTCAAAAGTTTGTAGAAGAGAGTTGTACCAATTGTCAAATTTGTTACCGTATTTGTCCTACAGGTGCTTTGAGTTCTGATGGAAAATTTTCGGTTATCAATTTTGATGCAATGATGTGTGTAAAGTGTCATTTGTGTCATGATGTTTGTGAACCTGACGCGATTAAACTTCAAGCAGGATTTGAGATTAAAGAGTTTTTTGAACCAAAACAGCGAACCTTGGCAAAGTTTGACATACAACGTTGTAACGAGTGTGGAAACTACTTTACCTACAAGGGTGGACTGAAAGAGTGTTTACGTTGTAAGATAGAAGAAGAGGAAGCGATGGAGCTTCATGCGAACGCAAAGAAGATGGATTTTTAAAAAGGATTTAAAATGAAACCAGAAGAGATAAAACCTGATACAGCCTTATGTACCATTATCGGTCATAACGCACAAACAGGAAATAGACGGCGTTTTTTTAATAAAATTTTAAAAGCCAATGGTTT
>Ga0256824_10000415_pt1 | contig 16389 bp, 10 predicted proteins | sample CV67metaG_FD_191570 | JGI IMG/M metagenome (GOLD analysis project Ga0256824, IMG submission 191570) | Hydrothermal vent microbial communities from East Pacific Rise, Pacific Ocean - CV67 | ecosystem: Environmental > Aquatic > Marine > Hydrothermal vents | place: Pacific Ocean: East Pacific Rise...
AGTTTAATACTCATCGCAACTATGGCACTTAGAGGAGTTGATGGCAAGTCGCTATCTTCTCCATCTGGAAGGTACTGCTCACGGATAGCTGTTGCAACTGCTTCGTTTTCGCCTTGTGCAAGTGCATAGTAAGCACCCATAAGCCCTTGAAGCTCTGTAAACTCATAAACCATCTCACTCATAAGGTCAGCTTTTGCAAGGTTTACAGCCTTGCTTAAGTCCTCTTTAGAAGCGTCTGGTGCATAAAGTTCAAACAGAGTATTTGCAATTACTTCTTCACGCTTGATTTTGTCGGCAACAGTTCCTAAACCTTTAAAAAATGCTACTTTTTCAAGTCCAGCAGTTGTAAGTCCATTTTTAAGGTCATTGTCATAAAAGAAGAGTCCATCTGCTAAACGTGGACGAAGCACTCTCTCGTTTCCTTCTGTAACGTGGCTAAAGTCATCTGTGAGTGCATTAGAGACCACACAGAACTTATTGAGTAGTTTGCCATCTTTAAAGACGGGGAAGTAGCGCTGATGCTCTTTCATAGAGACAATAATAACTTCAGGAGGAAGTCTTAAGAATGCCTCATCAAAAGAGCCTAAAAGTGCTGTTGGATTCTCTGTAATAGCTACAACTTCATTGAGTAGGTCTTCATCAATCTCAATAGTTACACCATTTTCTTTCTCTAGAGCTGCAAAATTAGCTAAAATATTTTTACGTCTCTCATCTTGGTAAAGTGTCACTCCACCACGTTGGAGTGTTTCAAAGTACTCTTTTGCACCGTTAACTACAACTGCATCAAAGTTACTAATACGGTGTACAAACGTAGTTTTAGCCGATTTTACACCAAAAAGCTCTACATCTACAAGCTCATCGCCTAAAAGCACGTTAAGCCAGCGAACAGGACGGATAAAGCTCTCACTTGAACTTCCCCATCGCATAGTCTTTCCAAACTCTAAAGATTTAATCCACTCATTGATGATCTCATTTAAAAGTTCTGTTGATGCTTTTCCTTTGACATCTTTTTTATAGTAAAGAACCTCTTTACCGCCCTTCTCTCCTCTGCCTATTTCAGAGAGTTCTACACCACACTTTCGAGCAAAACCATTCGCCGCTGGAGTCGGTTCGCCATCTTTGTAGGCTACTGCTATTGGAGCTCCAAAAAACTCCTCAACACTATCTGCTTGACTCGTTGCAAATTCCCTATGCCAAATAACTAAACGACGAGGAGTATAGTAGAATTCAAACTCACATAAAAGGGAGTGTTTTTCTAAAATATTTGCATATTTTTTCTCAATATTTTTTAACTCTTTTAAAAGTGGAACAGCCGGAAGCTCTTCAACACCGATTTCAATTAATAGTGGTTTTAGCATGTATAGACTCTTTATATTATTATTATCGCGATTTTACCTAGATTTTGGTTAAAAAGTTCTTGTTTGTAGAGTTTAGGCTAATATTAAAAAAATCTTAAACAAGACAAATATACTCTTCTTTATGTTTTAATAAATGTTTTAATAGTTACAATACTGCACCAAAACAAAAAAAGGATAGAACAATGCCAAAAATTAACAAATACGTTGATATCGACTCTGTAGAAAGAGAAGCAAAAAAAGATTTAATTGACCGTCACTCACCATTTATCAGCTGTGCTGATAACGCTAAAGCAGGCGAGCCATTTGAAGTAACTGTAAAAATGGGTAACGAATATACTCACCCAGATGATTTTGACCACTATATTGAGTCAATCACTCTTTTTAATGGTGAGACTAAATTAGCTCAAGTAACTTATGTTCCAGGTACTCTTGGTAACATCAAAGCACACAACACTACAACTTTTACAATTATCCCAACGGGTAAAAAACTAAACCTTGTAGCTCATGGTTACTGTACTAAACACGGTATTTGGGAAGGTACTCCAGTTACTGTTGAAGTAGCTCAATAACTCTTTCTAACTCTACCGATAAGCCTTTTACAGGCTTATCATTAAAACCTCTTTCTAAGATTTCTTCCCATCTAAATATTTACGAATATCGCTAAGAAGTAATTCTAAGTCTCTTGTAAACTTGTTAATGAGTATAGAGTGCTCGTTAAGCTTTTCACTCTTAAAGTCTTTCTCTAATCTTTCAGATATAGTAGCAACTTTTTGTGCACCAAGGTATGATGAGAGTCCTTTAATGTCATGAACAAAGTGGATTCCATCTTTATATCTTCTATCTTTTACAATTGCATCTAAAACAGACGCCGCATCATTGTACATCTCTAAAAAGTTTTTTAGTAGTGTTGAGTAGAGTTCTTCTGAACCATTTGAGTTAGCCAGTCCTAAATCAGCATCTAGTTCTGAAAAACTATAGATTCTTTTCTCAACAACTACTTGAGTCACTACTGTTTCTACTTCTTGTTCATCTTCATACTGCTCATAGTATCGCTTCTCTTTTTTCTCTTTCTTCTGGTCAGTAAAGAGTGTGAAAAGTTTTTCATACAGCGAGTCTATGTTTAAAGGTTTTGTTAAGTAGCCTTGCATACCACATTCCATTGCAGTATCTATATCTTTTTGCAGTGAATTAGCTGTAAGAGCAAAAATTGGAATTTCGTCATATTCATTATACTCTCGTATAGTTTTCGTTGCCGTATACCCATCCATAACATTCATATTAATATCCATAAGGATAAGATCGACATTTGGGTTCTTAGAAAGCTTTTCTATCGCTTCTTGACCATTATTAGCCATGGTAAGTTTAAAGCCAGATCCATCCAAGAGTCCAGAAATCACACGTTGATTAATAATGTTGTCTTCGGCTACAAGTATATGAATATTTTGAAATACACTCAGCTCTTCTTTTGTAATTTTTGGTTTTACTTCAACTTGTAGCTTCTTCTCACCATAAACTTCCAAAATTACATTAAAAATACTGTTTTGGTTAAATGGTTTCATTATGTAACTATCTATCTCTTCAAGGTGTCTAATGTTATTGGTATTTTGATAGTAGATACTTTCAATTAAAATAATTTTAATATCGTACTTACCTTTAATGAGCTGAATCAAATCGCTAGAGTATTTTGAAAGTTTTTGCTCATCAATAATTAACATATCGAATGCTACTTGTGAAAGTAGTTTGTCAGCTTCTTCAAGTGTATTTATTGTTTCAACTTTATAATGAAAGTATGTAAGCATGTTTGTAAGAGATTTTATGCTTTTTGGATTACTATCTACTATAAGAGCATTTTTGTTCATAAGTGCTTTTGATGGAAGTCTGTAGTAACGCTTGTTGTCAACTTCATGTATAGTAAAATGAATTGTAATTTTAAATGAAGTCCCTACATCTGGTGTACTCTGAATATCTACAACTCCACCCATCATCTCTACAAGTTGTTTTGTAATAGAGAGACCTAAGCCTGTTCCACCATACACACGACTAATAGACTCATCTGCTTGTGTGAAATCTTGAAAAATATTTGAGATTTCACCCTCTGTCATTCCTATTCCCGTATCTTTTACAATAAACTCTAAGCCAACAATACTGTCGCTCATCTCTTCAAGTTTACGAATACTGAGCTCAACTGTGCCCTCTTTCGTGAACTTAATTGCATTGTCTAAAAGGTTTATGAAAATTTGCCCTAATCTTAGTGGATCACCAACAAGTACGGAAGGTACATCTTTTTCAATATGGTAAATAAGCTCTAAGCCCTTATTTTGAACCTTAAGAGAAACCATATTAGAAATATGTTCTAAGACATCGTTTAAGTCAAATTTGACTTTTTCAATTTTAAGCTCACCCGCATCCATTTTAGATATGTCTAATATATCATTCACAATATCTAAAAGCATCTCACCAGAGTGTTTGATTTTACTCACGTTAGCATGCTGTAGTGGGTTTAAATCACTCTGAAGTACTATATGGCTTAAACCTATAATAGCATTCATTGGAGTTCTTAACTCATGGCTTACCTTAGCAAGAAACATCTCTTTTCTATCTATCTCTTCATAACTCTCTTTAATCTCTGCATTATGCTGAAAATTAAAATGATCTTTTAACTCACTGTTTCTCTTTCGTAAATATCTAATATATAAGAGAAGCACCAAAGAGAGCAGAAGAAAAACAAGTGCAGCAATTTGGTAGTAGCTATAACCTAGAGAGTTTAAAAGTTCAGAATTATTAGTTTCAACAGCAGCAGGAGGAGGAGTGACACTCGGCTTCACTTCTTCCTTACTCGTAGGCTCTTCACTCTTTTGAACTGGTTTTGGTTCAATTTTTTCAAGAATCTTTTCGACTTTTTTATGAACAATAATCTCTTTTACTTTAGGTGTACTTTGAGGCTCTTCAGCATATTTTATTTCTGGTTTTTTTACGACAGGTTTAGTTTCTTTTTCTTGAGGCTCTTCTGATTCTGCTAATTGAAGTTGTGATATTTTAGCATTTCGAAGGAGGTATTTTTTATCAACTTTATTTGAAAAAGCACCTTTTCTATGTTTTTGAACAGATGTAAGTACAGTTTTTAGTACCTTAAAATCAGAAAATGGTTCAATTAAACCAATATAGTATTTACCTGACTTACGTGCTATAAAATAGAAATCGTGCTTGTATTGCAAATCTACTATCTGTTTATCTTTTTCTAACTCTATAATGAGTGCTGCTAAATCCCTATCTGCCTGAGATTGATTTGCATATGTTCCAATAATAATTTTTTTATATTCTGTTGCTGCTGAACTTAACGTGGTTAAAAGGATAACAAAAAACACGATTTTTGCTAGTTTAAATAGTATCATAGAAAAGCTTTCCTTATATTTTATTCTTATAGTGACGATAGGATAACATATAAATAGTGTTAAAAAGGTAAAATTTAACAATTATAAACTTAAGTAATATCATTTTTACTTAAAATCCACGGATGGTGCATCTATATAGAAGCCTTGTGAAAAATCAATCCCTAACTCTTGGACCTTATTTTGAACCGTACTAGAGTGTACAAATTCCGCTATAGTTTGAATATTTAACTTTTTCGCAAACTCTACAATAGTTTCCACTACAAGTAGTGAGTTTTTATCAACATCAATTTTTTCAATTAAAGAACCATCAATTTTAATATAGTCTACGCTTATCTGTGTTAAATATGCAAAATTTGAGTAACCACTTCCAAAATCGTCTATTGCTATTTTGGCACCGTAACGTTTCACTTCAGTAATAAACCTCTGCATTCTTTTAAAGTCTTGAATAGCCTCTGATTCCAAAAGTTCAAAGGTCACTCTATGTGAAGCACTACTTGTTTTTAATTTATTGAGAATAAATTCAAAAATCCTACTACTCATTATATCTTCCATAGATAAGTTTATTGTAAATTCATACTCACTCTCTTCAAAAGCTTCAAAAGATTTATTGATTATAACCTTGGTTACTTCACTGTAAACTTTAAGTCTCTTTGCAATTGGTATAAATACAGCAGGTGCTATAATATTCTCATTTTCATCAATAAGACGTGCTAAACACTCAAATTTTACAACTTCACGAGTTTTATTATCTACTATAGATTGAAAATAAGGGACTATGTTAAAGTTCTCAACAGCTTTACGTACTGTCGTAGAGTTTTTCAGATTGAGTTCATACTCATTTTCAAACTGCATTCTATCTTCATATATCCAAAAAGGGAGATGCTTCTCTTCTGCATATTTAAGGGCCATTGCAACCTTTGAAAATATATCAGCATTAGAACTATTGGAACAAGAAGCTAGTGTTAAATCTATATATATATTAATATTTTGATACTGCACTGTTAGGTTTTTAATATCATTATATATTTGTGTCAAATAAACTTTTAAATCATAAAAACCGAGACTCTCATCAAGGACTAATGCAAACTCTACAGATGAGAGCCTATAAACTTTTTTGTCATGCATAGTTTTAAGTAAATAGAGTGCAACCTGCTCTATAACGTAGTCTCCAACAATAAAGCCATAGTAGTTGTTAATAGTTTTAAAGTTATCTATATTAATAACGACTAAACCAGCATTATCATTCTCTGCTAAATCTTTTCTTAGTTGATAAAGATTTGGAAGATGTGTAAGGTGATCTGTAAAATATCTACGGAGGAGATTTTTATTACACTCTTTTATCTCGGCTATCTTTTGTGAGTTCATAAGATGCAATTCGTTTAAAATAACATCCTTTAATTCTGATTGAGTTGAGTTATCTACAGTGTAGACAATTATAGATGTTTTATTTTTATCAGCATGATGTAAAAGAGACACCTTAACATCTGGAAATCTTTTTGATAATTCTAATTTTAAGTTTTGCACCAAAACAGTATTGTGCATAAAAGAGCTAATGTGTATAAGTGTATCACTTTTAACAATATCAGCAACTTTTTTAACAGCCTTGGTTACTTCATTTGATGAACTTATGTCAAAGGTGTTAATAATTAGGTTATTGCCTGCCATACTCGTCTGGACCCCTTCTTTTTTGAAGGGATATTCTATCACAAATATTTAAGAATAAAGCTATAAAGTATCTTTTAACTACATTTTAAATATACTCTCATATATAATTTAAGAGGATAAGCCATTTGAAGTCATTTCAAAACCTTGTTTTACTCCAAAACCTCCACCGCCTCAAGGCAATTGGTTTTGAGTACATAGACTCTTTTAGCATTAACGAACCAAGTGGTTTTGAGTTTCCAAACAACATAGAAGAGTTAAGTAAAAATATTACAACATGTCATTTATGTGACTTAAGTAAATCTAGAACACAGAGTATGTACGGTTTTGGTAGTACCAATGCAGACTTAATGATTATAGATTATAGTGTCTCAGACAGTGATGATAGAAAAAATACCTACTATAGTGGTCGTTCTGGCGAAACCTTGCAAAAAATGATAGAGAATGTTCTACATTTAAAAATAGAGGATATTTTTTATACACATGCTATAAAATGTAAACCCCTTAATTCCAATACACCCTCCTCTTCCGAATGGAACTCTTGTAAATCGTATCTTTTTTCACAAATAGAATTTATAAAACCAAAAGTAATTGTAACTTTAGGTAAAGAAGCCTACTTTAAAGTTGCCACAGAGAGTGAAAACTTTGAAGATGTAAGAGGACATGTGATAGACTTCCCAAAGTATAAACTAATACCTATATATCATCCCCAATTTTTACTGAGAAATCCTGAGTTAAAAAAAATTGCATTAAATGATTTAAAAACTATAAAGAGTTCTCTATGAAAAACATTCTAATATCCTTGCTACTTACCTCTTCTGCTTTACTTGCACAGAGTTCACAAGTATCAAATATTCCATTACCAAAAACATACATACAAAACCTAGACCCCTACCCTTGTGACCAAGATTGTATGCAAGATTTTATAGACAAAAAAATGATACTCTCATTCTTGTCCTATGCAACCTCTAAACTTGAAGATGAAGTTTTAAATGAAATCAGAATGTTCAATATTTCTATTTTAAATATTGGTTCAAACTCTCTTACTGGAAAGTTAAACATCGCTCTTCTCCTTCCTTACAAAAGAATTGGGAAGTATGCCGCTTCAACAACTAATGCATCTTTTGCCTACCTTATGACTAAAAACCACTCTTTTGACTTAAAAAGTTATAAAATAGAGAGTGAAAGTAAAGATGAGATTAGTAAAGCATTGCAGAAAATAAAAGAGGATGGCTTTTCGCATGTTATTGCACCCCTTACCATGCAAGGTGCTAACATCATCTCAAACATAGACCCAGAGATAAACATATACTTTCCAACTATACATAAAAAAGATGTAGCGACATCATCTCCTTACCTTTTTTATGGTGCTATTGACTACAAAGCTCAGACTGATGTTCTTCTCAAAGGTGCAACCTCTCCTTTAGTCATATTTTACGACCAATCAGCTACCGGTAAGAAACTAGCGGCTTATGAAGAGGAGCACTTTAAATACACGTTAGTACCTGCCAGTGGCTCTTCTAACGTGGACTCATTTGGTGCATACATAGAAAAGCCTCATAGAGTTTTAAAACCAAATGCTAGAGTTATCAAGTACTCTATACCTAAAAGAACATCTAACCTACAATCACAACTCAAACGGAATTCACGTATTAAAGGTGCAACATTTTTTATTAATACACCAATCATTAAAACAAGCATGATTCTCTCTCAACTTACACTTTATGATGTGTACCCGAAAAAGGTTCTCTCAACGCAGGTTAACTACAACCCTCTTCTTCTCTCAATGACACAGTATGAAGATAGAAAAAGAATGCTCATTACTAACTCGATTACAGAAAATACGAACCTACTCATTGAGACAAACAACTTACTAGGGAATGATATTGTTTACGATTGGATTAACTATACAACGACTGTAGGGGTTGATTTTTTCTATAATAAAATTACCGGAGAAGCAAGAGAATACAAGATACCTCTTAAAAATTCTCAGATGATATACCCGATTGAGATTATAAAACCTTCTATCTCAAAATTTGATATACTACATTCTTCTTCAGAAGAGTGATAGAAGTAAACTCTTCGTTTGCTTATCAATTTTTTGCGGTTTTCCCTCAAAAGATATGAAAGCAAGTGTGATTTCAAGAACAAACAGTTCTGTTGCATCTCTGTAAACAGACTGCTTAAGTTTGAAAGAAGCCCCTCTCATCTCTATAAGTTCACTTTTTATACTAAGTACATCTCCAAGTTTAGCACTCGAGATATAATCAGCCACTACTTTTCTAGCAACAAAGTGACCATTAGGTAAAACTGGGGTTATCCCTTTGTCAAAAAAAGCATCGCTACGCGCACGTTCACAAAAGTTTAAGTAGTTAGAGTGGTAAACCACTCCACCTGTGTCAGTATCTTCGTAGTAAACACGTAAAGTCATGCTAAACCCCTTTATATCCGTCATTATCAAGCCTTTTATAATTCTGCGGACACTAAAACGGTCACAAAACTATCTCAAACTGAAAGTGATTTTGATTGTTTATTGATGCAATTATACAGAAAATAAACACTATTTATGATACAAATAAATATAATGTCCTGAATATTTAAGATAGAAATTCAGCGAAGTTAATTTTTAAAACAGATAAAATATTATGAACATGAGTCACTAGGATTTAGTCTGTTAAATGTCATGTGATGATAGAAACTAAAGTGATGTAATAATGCAGTTTTTTGTGCATAGGTATTCCTTTGAAGATTTCACTTTGTGTTAATAATAAGATGAAGAAGTGAAATGAAAGATGATAGGGAAAGTGAAGATATACTTCCCCTCTATGTATATATACCCTGTTTTTCGCGAAAAGTCCCACTTTGATTTTATGCTTAAACAGTTGTTTCGTTATAATTATGTTAACAAGGGGTAATTCATGAACTCATTTTGGAATAAAGGTGAAAAAGACATCATTCAGGGTCTTGATGTTCTAGGACTTCGTAGTATTGACCAACATATTGAAACACAACTTCTTGCTTCAATTACAACTATCTCGATTAGAGCCAGATACCTTTCTTTAATTCCTTGGATAGTTGGCGAGTTCTTTAATTCTCATAAAGATGAAGTAAACTTAGATAGTGATGCTTTTCGACAACTGCTTATGCAGGTATTTGATAGACTTGAATTAGTTTTAATTTTAGCAACAAATTATGAAAAAAGCTTAGATTCCAAAGTTCTTGCAACTGGTATTATTGGTGCCGAAGTACACAAAGAGATTACAGATGAGTTTAATGAAAAAGGTGAAATAGATATTGTCATATTGAAAGATAAATCTACAGGGAATAACTACATTAATCCAACATACGGAACATATTATAATCCGTGTAGAGGTTTCGGACTTCTTGAGAGTTCTCCTACTGCACCTGTAGCACTTCCGCCAAATGGTACAGCTATTTATCAAGCAAGAAAGAAAATGATCAAACGAGATGGTGGTATTTTATCTTGGTTATTACATGGTGGAAACTTAACAAAAGAGATGATTACTCAAGAGGCTCAATACTTTTCAATTGACAATATTGACAGTATCCCTGAAGAAATGGAACTGCTTCAAGAATCTTTCTTAATGCCTTTTACGAATGAGTCTGATGATGTACTTGAGAGTTATACTAAGTTTAACGATACGATGGTTTGGACTTTAAACCAGCTAAATGAAGTAAAAAGACCTCAAGAGTTAATCTATGACAACTATGATTATTGCATTACAGAAGAGACTACTAATTTAAGTACAATAGAGTTAAATTGGTTTGAATTTGAGCTACGAAGGCGTGTACATTTTTCTTTAGAATTATTACTTAAAGCACTATCCAATACACTCTATGATCTTAATGGTGCAACTGCTGTACAGGTAGTGAATAACTGGATAGAAGACATCAAGTTCTCAAATAATATAGAAGATGGTGTTGAACATTATAATGCAATAATGAGTGATTATCACAATAGTTTAAATGATGATATATTTCGTAAATTTCAAACTCCAGAAAACTCTTCAGAGCAAGCACTTTATGCAATCTCTATGCTAGAAGTGTGTAGAAGACAGTCTGCGAAGTTATTAGATAGTGTTAGTAATGTAGAAAATGACTACATGAGAAAAGCATTTGAAATCCTAGATGAATTACATACTTCAAAAGTCTATGAGTCTATAGTTAAGGTTACTAACTTTTGTGTTGTAGAACCTCATTTAAAAACAACATTACGAAAAATGGGACAAGGGCAACAATGCTCATTACGATTCTTTCCAGAAGGAAAAAAGCTTGTACCTACATTGAGGATTGATACAAATGCTGGGGTGAGTGGTAGCAGACTAAACAATACAATTCGCATGATGTCAGATATTGGTATCTGTGATGCATTAGATAATGGAAATTTTATCAAGAATGATATGAGTGATGATGTAATTAATAGACTAAGAGAGACAGAATGACAGAAGATTTACTAAAGTCAATCAGTAAGGCAAAGAATGTTCATAGTATTATTGTACTAACCCACAATATAGATTTTCTATTTATCCAGACCGTTGTACTAAAGTTCTTAAAGAAAATGGGCAGCCCATCACTTACAATATTTGCAGATGCACAATGTGTTCAAGAAAGCTATGAAAACCAAAAGTTAATTATTCATGGTCTCGGTAAAAGGTACAGAGTTGTACCTGTAAGTTTGTATAGATCTTATGATAGGTTTCATCCAAAGGCAGTTTTACTATCAGGTCATGATAAAGCTTTTTTATATGTTGGTAGCGGAAACCTTACATTCGGCGGTTGGCGACAAAATGCAGAAATTTGGAATAAATATGACACAAAAGAAGATGGAACAGCAGTATTTAATGCCTTTCAAGACTATCTTCACGGTGTCATTAAGAGATTACCTTATACACAAAATATAGCTAATGCAGTTAACAATGCATACAACAAAGAAACTGCACCTTGGTCTACCAACATGGAAGAATCTTCTGGATTAATTGGAAGAGTAAATATCAAATCATCTCTATTAGAGCAAATGAAAGAATATGTAGAAAGAGGCTGTGACAAACTAATTATTCAGAGTCCTTACTTCGATAGTGAAGGAAAAACGATACAACAGCTTAATGAACTGTTCTCACCTAAAACGATAGAAATTTATGCTCAAAATCGTCACTCTGAACTAACAGAAGAGATAATAAGTACACTTGAAAAGAACATAAGTATAGTTCCTACGAATTTCATACACTATGCACAAGATAAACCTAAACAAGCATTTATACATGCTAAATACTATGCTTTCCTATATCCTGATAAAGCTATTGTTTTTTCTGGAAGTGCTAACTGTTCAAAAGCAGCAATGACTACAAGCAGTATCAAGGTTGGTAATGCTGAGTTGATGAGTGTAAAAGAGATGAGTCTTACAGATTTCAATGCACAGTACAATAATGATATAGAAAAAGTTTCAGAATTTACACCAAAGAGTGAAAGAGAAGTTAAAGAATCGTATGAAGAAATAGCGACACCTAAACCTGTACAAATTCATTCTGCTCAATTTGAATACAAGCACATAAAAGTTGCTGTAACGGTTCATGAAGATTATCAAATAAATGCTTCTAAAGTAGATAATAATATCTGTAAGATTAAGTATATAGAAGACAATCTTTTGCATATTGAAGGATTTGAAAATAAACCTAGTAAGTTATGCTTACTTTATAAGAATAAGCAAACTGATAAACTAATATGCTCTGATGAAATATGGATTGATGATGAAAGAGAATTATCGACTTCAGCAAAAACAAGATCCTTAAGTGATTTTATTCAAGGTAGTAGTGAACTAGCATGGAACCACAATGTATTCGGTGATTTACTGAAAGTCTTTAATGAACATCTAGTACATACTCCAAAGAGAGATGATGCCCATGCACTAGGCAATACGAAAGTACACGATAAAGTAAGAACTTTGTTTAATCCAAGTGATGTTTTTGTAGATAACTATAACTCCACTTCACTACATTCAAGTAACTCAAGCAGATATACCTTTGACATTCATGCAATTTTACGACAATATTTAGGTCTCTATAATCAGAATACAGATGATGATAGCAAAGCAGAACTGACTCAAGAAGAACTTCAAGAACAGCTTGATAAAGATTCCGTTGATATAGACCCTAAGACTACAACTAATGATAAACCTAAAGTAGAGATTGATGAGCAAGGTCGCAAGAAGATTAAGAAGCTAATAGAAACTTTAGTAGATGCTTTCACAAATGAAGAGATTGTTGCAAACAGACCACTTTCATTATTAATAGATGACCTTAAGGTAGCTTCCATTATTTTAAGGATGGGATTAAGTAACGAGTGGGTAACACAAGAAGAGTATTTTGATACAAGTTACACTCTATGGACTGAGTTTTTCTTCTCATGTTCATTAGATGAAAACAGAGGCTATATAGACTTAAAACTTGATCAAGAAGACATTGATGTAGAAGAGCTTTATTCAGCTGAACTAAGTGCATCAATGCTCACATGGCTATTTGCCATTGAACCATCAGATGATATTCAATATATTCGCTTGTTAATGTCTGCTATCCTTGTTCAGGCAAAATATAATTGGGTTTTCTTTGGAAGTGATTACGAACAAATAGATATTGAAATCAAGAAACTTCTAGTGGCTTTTAAGCCTAAAGACATCAATAAACTATTACTTGAACACAGAAATTTATGGAACTTAATCAAGAATACGGGTAAAGCCTTTGCCGAAATGATTAATAAAATTGGTACTAATAAAGTTCCTGACTATAAAGACAGACTTCCCCTCAAAGAGATCAATAAAGGCGAATTACTTTGGGGAAAAAATGGAAATTTTTATATTGTACAATCAAATTATGATCGTAAATTACAGCCAATTAATCAAAGTAAATTCAGAGCTGATGTCATCCCATTAAATAAACTTCAAAAAGAGACATTCTTTAAGGTTGATTTTACAATTCCTATACATGATTTACTAGATTTAGAAGAGTTTCAAAACCTTGAAAGTAAGCAGTATATACTAAGTTTCATAAATACATATTTGATGAGTGAAATTATATAGAATCATAGGTTTACTCCTTTATAGTAAGAGATAACTAGAATAACAATAGTGACAATATTGTATAATTTTGCTATAATACTGTCACGATAGATTAAAGGAGTAGAAAATGTCTTATATTGAAAAAGTTCATCGTAAAGTACAGTCATTAGATTTAGGCATAACTTTACCATTTTCTGCTGCTAAGCTTGATAGTGTTTCGACTGATACAACTAGAAAAATTCTACATAGACTTCATGACAATGGTGTAATTACAATTGTAAGTAAAGGTCACTTCAAAAAAGAAGAAACATTCAACGAACTTCTCTTTGTATACGGATCACTAAAGAAAGGCTTTGATAATCATAACCTTCTTGATAAATATGCTAAAAGACTGGGTAAGGCACATACTGTGAAAAAGTTTGCTATGTTTGAAGACTCTTTTGGAAATTACCCTTATCTGGTAGATGCTCCACATACTAAGATACAAGGTGAGCTGTATAAAATCACAAGAGCTGAACTGATGAAAAAGATAGATGAGTTTGAAGGTGCACCTAATTATTATGCAAGAAAAAGAATAGAAGTTAAGTCTCATCATGGTGTGCAGAGAGCTTTTGTATATATTCGAGAGGATGCTGATATTCCTACTGACCAACAAGCATTAAAAGAGTGGACTAATAATGTTGATTACAAAATTGGAAGATTACATAGCACTTTAGATGCAATGATTGAGGGATGATGAAGTACACAACTAACGGCACCACAAAAAGATACGAAGCTAATCTTAGTTGCGACTACGATGGGCATGCAGTAGAAGAAACTGATGAGTACCAGTATGGCTGTGAGTTTGAGTTTTACATCGATACTAAAGTTCATGACTTCAACTCTACCATCGACAGCATTACGAAAGAGATTTATGCGGTTACAAATGCAGAAATATTAGTTGATACAGTTAATCTACCAACAAATGCTGACAAAAACAACTGTATACAGATAAAGCCAGATATATCACTTGAAGACAATGGTATTGAAATTTCAGTACCTATCACTACAGCTTCAGGAATAAAGCATTACATAAAAACAATATGTCCTATCATTGACAAGTATGGCTACACAAACGAAGAGACAGGTTTTCACATCCATATTTCTACAACCGTAAAAGATGGTATTAACTTTAACTTTTACAAGTTTATGTTGCTATGTGATAAAGCTGGTTTACTATCGTCATGGGAAGCTAGAGTTGGATATAGCCAGAATGTGATGGATATTCTTTCTTCTTACACAAAGCAAGCAAGTCGAAAGATAAAGACAAAAAAGGGAACAGTTTGGAATGTAGAAAAAATTGAACCCAACCATGTTGAAGTTAAGTCTATTGGTGGTGATGCATATCATCAAAAGATAGCTACAATGCTCAATGAATTTTCAGACTACAGCAGATACTTTGAAGAGACGCTACAACAAGATACCGATGAACATAAACAGATGTATATAGAACATAAGAAACAAGTAGAAAAATTATCTAAAGTGGCAAGTGCAGAATTTGCTAGCGCATTAAGTGAAGCAGGTATTATTTAGAAAATATTGGTGGCACTAAGAAGATTTGGTGCCATATTAGTGCCAGTAGTTTGACGCTTTTTCGTTGTTTGTAGCAAAAATGGTCGGTAGAAGTGCCCAGTTTTACTTATTTTACTTAAAAAAATAGACCCTATTGAATAATCATAGTAAACATGTATTTACATTATTTTAACTTCTCTGCCACTAGCTGATTCACCACTTGAGGGTTTGCTTTACCGCCTGTCGCTTTTAATACCTGCCCAACAAAGAAACCTAGAAGTTTCTTGTTTCCAGCTTTAAACTTCTCTACATTATCAGGGTTTTTGGCGATGATTTCATCAATAATTGGTGCTATTTTAGCTGGGTCGCTTATCTGTACTAGTCCTTTGTCTTCAACAATTTTGTTTGGGTTCTCTCCAGACTTGGCCATCTCTTCAAAAACTTGTTTTGCAATCTTATTTGAGATAGTTCCATCATCAACTATTTTTACAAGTTCTGCTATTTGCGCGGCACTAAATTTTAGTTCACTTAAGCCTCTCTCTTTTATCTCTCTAGCGACTTCACTTGTAATGATGTTTGCTAGGTTTACAGGGCTGTTTAGCTCAGAGAGTGCCTCTTCATAGAATGATGAAAGATTTTCATCACGAGCGAGAGTATTGGCTACTTCGCTGTTGAGTTTAAGTTCTGAAGTGTATCTATCAAAAAGTGCTTTTTGCTCTTCACTCATAGCTACTACTTCGCCATCTATCTGTATTTTTTTCTCTTGAGTCTTAACTGGTGCTGTTTTTTTCTTTTTGCTATAAGAGTCTTTGAGTCCAACTATTTTATTAAATACAGGCTTTTCATTTGTATAGTCAATAGGGTCAGCATAAAAGTACCCTTGTCTCTCAAACTGAAATCTCTCATCGGGTCTATCTGTAATCACAGCAGGCTCAACAAGAGCATTTTTTATGATTTTTAGAGAGTCTGGGTTAATGTCTTCAATGCCCTCTGGAGCTTCACAAGAGAAGAGTCTGTCATAGAGTCTTACCTCTACCTCTTTAGCCTCAGCAGCACTTACCCACTGAATGGCACTTTTTACTTTTATGCCACTTGTGTCTGAACCACTTTTAGAATCCTTAGCGTACTCAGCAATTATCTCAACCACGTTACCACTAGCATCTTTAATAAGCTCTTTACAAGAGATAATATAAGCATGTTTAAGTCTTACTGGTTGCTCAAGCGTTAGACGGAAGTAACCTTTTGGTGGGTTCTCACTAAAGTCACCACGTTCAATGAAAATCTCACGAGAAAAAGGTAGTTTTCTTGAGCCCTCTTTAGGGACATCATCAGGGTAGTATGAAGCTTCTATATCTTC
>Ga0256824_10000416_pt1 | contig 16389 bp, 14 predicted proteins | sample CV67metaG_FD_191570 | JGI IMG/M metagenome (GOLD analysis project Ga0256824, IMG submission 191570) | Hydrothermal vent microbial communities from East Pacific Rise, Pacific Ocean - CV67 | ecosystem: Environmental > Aquatic > Marine > Hydrothermal vents | place: Pacific Ocean: East Pacific Rise...
GATGGTAGGTGTTCCTGCTAAGCAGATAGGATGGGTTAGTATAGCTGGCCATACACTTAAGTTTGATGAAAACAGTGAAGCAACAGATAGCTATGATAACTCAAAATATAAAATAGTAGATGATAACTTAGAGGTAATTAACTAATGAAAATAGACTTTGCAAATTTACAATACCAATATAAACTCTATAAAGATGAGATTGATGAAGCTATACATAATGTTTTAGATAAATCAAACTACATTATGGGTAATGAAGTGACTGAACTTGAATCATCACTCGAAGAGTTTACTGGAGCTTCACATGCCATAACATGTAGTAGTGGAACGGATGCACTTTTACTAGCTATGATGGCATTAGATATTAAACCAGGTGATGAGATAATAACTACACCTTTTACTTTCATAGCAACAGCAGAGACCATAGCACTCATGGGTGCAATACCTGTGTTTGTAGATATAGATGAAAAAACTTATAATATAGACCCATCTAAAATAGAAGAAGCTATAACAGATAAAACAAAAGTTATTATGCCAGTAAGCCTCTATGGACAACCAGCCGATATAGAGACAATCCAAACTATAGCCTCAAAACATAATCTTAAACTCATTATAGATGGTGCACAGAGCTTTGGAAGTACCTACAAGGGTAAAACAGACTCAAACTTAGGAGATATATCGACTACAAGTTTTTTTCCTGCTAAGCCATTAGGATGCTTTGGAGATGGTGGTGCAGTCTTTACAAATGATGATGCACTAGCAGAGAAAATGAAGAGCCTGCGAGTTCACGGCCAATCTAAACGCTACCACCATAAGTACATAGGTATGGGTGGAAGAATGGATACTATACAATGTGCTATAGTAGATGTAAAACTAAAGTACTATAAAAAAGATTTAGGACTTAGACAAGAAGTAGCAAGTAAATATACAAAAGCACTTAAAGGAAAGAACATGATTCTTCCAGTTGTAGATAACAATGCCACTTCTGCATTCGCTCAGTATAGTATAAGGGTAAAAAATCGTGATGAAGTTCAAGAAAAACTAAAAAAGCAAGGTATACCAACAGCAGTACACTACCCAATGCCTCTGCATATTCAAGAGTGCTTTGCATATCTAAGCTACAAAAAAGGTGACTTCCCGATCTCAGAGAGAGTAAGTCAGGAGATTATGAGTCTGCCTATGAACCCTTATGTTGGGAATAATGAGATAGAGTATATTTGTAATAGTTTATGATTAAAATACTCCTTTTTCTTTTATTGCCATTTATTCTCTTTGCAGAGAAGCCAAAACTCTTTCTCCTAAAAACATATAAAGATCAAAATATTAATGGTTGGGTGATGAGTGAAAAACTTGATGGTATTCGAGCTTATTGGGATGGTAAAAAACTTATAAGTCGTGGAGGAAAAACAATTTATTCTCCAGAGTATTTTACAAAAGGGTTTCCTTCGTTTGAGTTAGATGGAGAGTTATGGAGTAAACGCGGTGATTTTGATACTATATCTTCCATTGTAAGAGATAAAATACCATCTAAAGAGTGGAGAGAGATAACTTATAATATTTTTGAAGTTCCAAATGCTAAAGGTGGACTAGCACAAAGACTTAAAAAAGCTGAACCATTTCAAAGTAAAATAATAAAAATAATTTCTCAAATAAAAATTAAATCAACTAAGAAAATGAAAATATTTTTAAAGAGTGTAGAATTAAAAGGTGGAGAGGGTATTGTAGTTCGTGATCCAAAAGTAGGATACATAGCGAAACGAACATCCAAAGCACTCAAGGTAAAATCTTTTTTAGATACCGACTGTATAGTGATAGGCTATACAGAGGGAAAAGGTAAGTATAAAAATATGCTTGGTGCTCTCAAATGTAAACTTAGTAATGGAGTAGTTTTTAAAATAGGCTCAGGTTTTAGTGACAAAGAGAGACAAAATCCACCAGCTATTGGCAGTGAGATTACTTTTAAATATCAAGAGTTAACAAAAAAAGGTATACCAAGATTCCCTATTTTTTTAAGGGTGAAAAATGCTAAATAAATTAAAACCTAAATCAGAATTTTCTCGTAATGTTCTTACCCTCATGACTGGTACGACTATAGCACAGGCTATACCAATTGCTATCAGTCCTATACTCACGAGGATATATACTCCTGAAGATTTTGGGATATTCGCTCTTTACATAGGAATAGTGAGTTTTATTGCTATTATAGTTACTGCACGCTATGAGATGGCAATAGTACTACCTAAAACAGATGAAGAGGCAATAAATATAGTTGGACTGTCATTTATCATTATGCTAAGTATAGTAACATTCAGTACTTTAGCGATCTTTTTATTTTTTGAAGAGATTTTAGTTTTATTAAATGCTCAAGAAGTAGGGAATTTACTTTATTTAGTGCCATTATCAGTATTTTTATCAGGGCTATATCAGATATTTAACTATTGGGCAAATAGAAAAAAGAACTTTAGAACTATGTCATCTTCTCAAATAGGACAGAGTGTTGGTGTAGGGATTGGTCAGAGTGGATTTGGATTTATAGCTATAAATGGGGGTCTTGTATTTGGAAACTTATTAGGTCGTTTTATATCTGTATATACCTTAGTTAGAAAGTTTATCATAGATGATAAAGAGAGTCTCAGAAATATTAATAAAGAAGACATAATAAAACAGATGAAAGAACATAAAGATTTTCCTCTTGTAAACTCTCTACATGCTTTTAGTGATATTTTAAGAACAAGTGGATCAGTTATGCTGATTTCCTCTTTTTATGGAGCAACAGTATTAGGATTTTATGCTTTGTCTCTTCGTATCTTACAAGTCCCTGTTGGAATATTGAGTTCTGCTCTTGGACAAGTTCTTTATCCTAAATTTACAGCACTACACAATGAGAAGAAATCATTATACTCTTATACGAGAAATATTTTTTTAGGATTAGTAGCAGTTGGACTACCAATATTTGGTGTTTTATACATAGTTATACCGGATTTATTTGCATTTTTGTTTGGAGATACATGGAAAGTAGCAGGTGAATATAGTAGAGTTTTAATTCCATATCTTTTTATGAACTTTTTAATATCACCTATATCTTCCATCCCTATTATCCTCAATAAACAAAAAGAGATTTTTTATATAAGTTTAGTAGGAAATATTATGTACCTTTTGGTATTTATCTTATATAATGATTCTGATATAAAAGAGACATTACAAATATTAAGTTTTACACAAGTATTATTTTATACATTTGTTTCGCATTGGTATTATAAAATATTAAAAGAGAATTTATATGAATAAAAATTTTTGGACTCAAAGGATGAAAGATTATGGTCATACTGGTTGGAGTGATAATATCACTTACCTATACGATCAATATCTTAGATTGCATTTAATAGAAAAAGTAATCAATAAGTATTTTATTAGTGGCCAAATAAAATATTCTTTGGATTACGGTTGTGGAAGTGGAGATTTTACAAAACTTTTAGCTCAATACAGTGAGAAGACAATGGGTGTGGATATTGCCCAAGAAATTATTGATGTTGCATCAAAAAAAAATACAGAAAAAAATATCTCCTTTATGCAAATTGATGATTTAAAGTATACTGAAAGTGAATATTCTCTTGTAAATTCGATAACTGTCTTACAGCATATAATTAATGATGATGAGCTAAGTATAGTTTTAAGTAAGATTAATAGTTTATTAAGTATAAAAGGTATCTTTATTATTATAGATAGTTATGGTGAAAAACAAGAAAGTGAGTATCTGAAACTAAGAAAATATGAAGATTTTCTATTCTTGTTAAAGCAAAATAATTTTAATGTTTTAGAAACTCATAATCTTTACCATCCACAAGAAGAACCTACCAAACTATTTAAATTATACCGAAAAAGTATTTTTACAAAAATTTTAAATAGATTAAAATATACAAGAGCATTAACAAAAGTTGCTAAGTTCATTGCATCTTTTGACTCACCTTTAGTAGTTTCAAATGCAACTACTAAGATAACTATTGCACAAAAGATAATTTAATGAAGATAGCAATCATCGGAAACAGTCATTTTGGGACAATATTAGCAAAACAATTAAGTAAGTTTGATACTGAAAATGAATATGTTTTTTATAATACTTACGAGAGTACTATTGACAAAGTAAAATATATTATAAATCTTTTACATATTGATATAGTCTATTGCTTATCTGCATCAATTAGAGGAGGACTTGCCTTAAAGCTTGCAAGTTTTAGTGGTAAAAAGATTGTTCAACACTTTATCGGATCAGATGTTCTTACAGTAATTGAAGACTATAATAATAAAGTTTATTCTAGTGATTTATTAAATAACAGTAGTTATTTATGTGAAATTGATTGGATACAAGATGAACTAAAAGAAATAGGGATAAATGCTGAAATAGTTAGTATTATGGCATATGAAGAAAAAAATGAGCCAAAAGAATTTATAAACTTTTCTGTTTTGACTTATATTGGACAAAACCGTGCAGAGTTTTATGGTATTAATTCTTTTATAAAGCTGGCGAATGATTTTCCAGATGTTGTATTTAAAATTGCAGGTATCGAGTCATATCCAAATTTACCAGTTAATATAAAATGTTTAGGCTGGGTTAATATGATTGAAGAATTACAAAAATCTACAATTTTTATTCGTAATGCTGAACATGATGGATTAGGGTTTTCAATTATTGAAGCATTGAGTGTAGGAAGACAAGTATTTTATAATTATAATTTTCCATATATTCACTATTTTAAGTCTTATAATGATTTAAGTACAAAATTGAAATTAGTTTTTATGCGCTTTAAAGAAAATAAATTGAAAATAAATTTTGAAGCTATTGAATATATTCATAAAGAGTTTAATAAAGAAAAAGTATTAAAAAATTTAGTTTTAGCGATACAGAAATAAAGTTTATATTTTAGGAGAAAATAAATTGAAAAAAATGATTTTTCATCTTCCAATGGAGATAGACTATACAGTGGCAAGTGGGAGTCAGATAAGGCCTCAAAGAATGTTAGAAGCTTTTAAATCTCTTGGCTATGATGTTGCTGTTGTAATGGGATCTTGTAAGGAAAGAAAAAAAGCTATAGAACAAGTTAAGAAAATGATACTAAAAGGTGAAAAATATGATTTTCTTTATAGTGAAAGTTCTACAATGCCAACAGCTTTAACAGAGAAACATCATCTTCCTAGCTGTCTATTTTTAGATTTTAATTTTTTTAATTTTTGTAAAAAATACAGCATAGATATCGGACTTTTTTATAGAGATGTCTATTGGAATCTCAAAGAATATGATAGTGTGGCTTTTTTTAAAAGAGTTATAGCAAAAATTTTTTATAGGTATGATTTAGTACAGTATAAAAAATATTTGGATGTGCTTTATCTTCCATCATTGGAAATGTATTCTTATGTCCCAATAGTATTGGATAAAGTAAAAGCTCTACCTCCTGCTATAGAAAAGAATAAGAAGCTACTATTTAAAGGTGAATCTGAGTTGTCTTTTGTATACATTGGGGGATTGAGTTCACTTTACGACTTAAAAATGTTTTCAAAAAGTATAAGTAAATTTAAAAAATTTAAATTTAACCTATGTACAAGAGAAAATGAGTGGAAAGCTCAAAAAAATGAGTATAACATGTATTTGAACACTATTGATGTTTTTCATAAAAATGGTGAAGCTTTAATTGATATTTATAATATTTCAGATATTGCTGTATATTTTCTTAAACCCAATAAAATATGGAATTTTGCAATGGGTGTAAAGCTTTTTGAATATATTGCACATAAAAAACCAATTATTGCTGTCAGAGGGACAGCTGTTGGTGATTTTGTAGAAAAAAACAATATTGGTTGGGTTATAGCCTATAATGAAATAGCATTAGAAAATCTTTTTACAACTCTTCAAAAAAATCCTAAATTAATAGAAGAAAAAATAACTAATATAGAAAAAATAACATCACAACATACTTGGCAAGCAAGAGCAGAACAAGTAGTAAAGGATCTCTCATAAAAGTATTGTTATTAGCCGATCCTAACTCGGTACACACCATTAAATGGGCAACATCATTGGCATATCAAGGTATAGAGATTGTAATCTTTGGATTAGGTAACTTAAATGTGAACAATTATTTAAATATTGTTAATATAAAAGTTGAAGTTTTAGATGAAAACATTTCTAATAATGAAGGGACCTTTAGCAAAATTAAGTATTTAAAAGCCGTTCCCAAAGTAAAAAAAATAATTACTTCGTATAAACCAGATATTATTCATTCTCACTATGCAAGTAGTTATGGATTACTCGGTGCTTTAAGTGGCTTTCAGCCTTTTATTATATCTGTATGGGGAAGTGATATTTTTAGCTTCCCCAAAAAATCATTTTTGCATAAAGAAATACTCAAGTATAATCTTCGTAAAGCAAAAATGATTTTATCTACTTCTCATGTTATGGCTTCAGAAACAACACTGTATACAGATAAAAATATCACGGTTACTCCTTTTGGTATTGATTTAAATCAATTTAAACCAATGAAAGTAAAAAGTTTATTTGATATAGAGGATATTGTCATAGGCACCGTTAAGACTCTAGAAGAAAAATATGGAATTGAATATCTTATTAGGGCATTTAAAATTTTACATGATAAGTATTTGGAATTGCCACTTAAACTTTTAATTGTAGGTGGTGGAAGTTTAGAGCCTAAGTTAATAAAGCTTGTTTATGAACTACAAATAGAGTCTAAAACAATATTTACAGGACAGGTAGTTTTTCAAGATGTACCAAAGTATCATAATATGTTATCAGTTTCAGTTTCAGTTTCAATTTCGAATAGCGAAAGTTTTGGTGTAGCAATTATTGAAGCTTCTGCCTGTGAAATTCCTGTTGTTGTTTCAAATGTAGGTGGTTTACCTGAGGTAGTTAGTTCTGAAGAAACGGGACTTGTTGTACCTTTGAAAAATTCAGAAGAGACAGCAAATGCTATTGAAAAACTAATTCTAGATGAGAAAATGAGAACAAAAATGGGAAAAGCAGGGAGAAAAAGAGTTGAAAATCTCTATAATTGGACCAATAATATGACTCAAATGATACAAATATATGAGGATATAATTCAATGAAAATAGTAACTATATTAGGTGCAAGACCACAGTTTATAAAAGCTGGAAGTGTGAGTCGTGAGATAGCAAAGTATGAAAATATAGAAGAAATCATAGTTCATACGGGACAGCATTATGATGCGAATATGTCCGATATATTTTTTGATGAGATGAAAATTCCTAAACCGAACTATTTTTTAGGTATTGGTGGAAAGTCTCACGGTGCTATGACTGGACAGATGATAGAGAAGATAGAAGAGGTTGTGCTAAAAGAGCAACCTGATTGGGTTATGGTTTATGGTGATACTAACTCAACTTTGGCTGGAGCGATAGTCGCTTCAAAACTACACATAAAACTTGCACATATCGAAGCGGGTCTGCGTAGTTTTAATATAAAAATGCCTGAAGAGGTAAATAGAATCTTAACCGATAGGGTCTCACAGATACTTTTTTGTCCAACTACAACAGCCATGAAAAATCTACAAGACGAAGGTTTTGATAACTTTGATATCAGCATAGTAAACGCAGGTGATGTAATGCAAGATGGAGCAATTTTCTACAAAAAATTAGCACAAAAACCAAAATGCAAAATCTCAAAAAATTATATTTTATGTACTATTCATAGAGCTGAAAATACTGATGATCCATCTCGTTTAAAAAGTATATTTGATGCACTTAACACGGTTGCTAATGAGAAACAGATTATTTTACCACTTCACCCTAGAACAAAAAAGATTTTACAAGAATTGAGTGTAGATATAAGTAAGCTAACTATTATAGATCCAGTAGGTTATTTAGAAATGGTATGGCTTATAGATAACTGTTCTTTAGTCATGACAGATAGCGGTGGATTACAAAAAGAGGCTTACTTTTTTGAAAAGCAGTGTATCACACTTAGAGATGAAACAGAGTGGGTAGAACTTGTTGAAAATGGCTTTAACACTTTAGTCGGAGCAGATAAAGATAAAATTCTCTCCGCATTTAATGGTACAAATACTTTCATAGCAAAAGAGTTAAATCTTTATGGTGGCGGTAAGGCTAGTGAGAAGATAATAAAAGAGCTTTTGGTATATGAAGCCTAAAAATATATGGATTATAAACGAATATGCTGGAACACCTTATCATGGTATGGAGTTTAGGCACTACTACTTAGGGAAAGAACTTGTTAAACTAGGGCATAACGTAACTGTTGTAAGTTCTTCTTATTCACACTTATTTAAAAATCAACCGCAAGAGAAAAAAGAAAATATCGATGGTGTAGATTACTTATGGATGAAGACTTTTAATTATGGAACTTCACATGATAAACGTCGTGTATTAAAATGGTTTTTATTTATGTTTAAAGTTTTTTTCTTGCCTTTTATGTTAAAAAAACCAGATGTAATAGTGGTTTCACCGATGGCACCTTTTCCTATACTTCCTTCATGGATACTCTCTAAATTTTACAGAGCGAAGCTGATTTATGAAGTAAAAGATATATGGCCTTTAAGTCTTATAGAACTTGGAGGGTTTAAGCAATCTCATCCCTTCATAAAGTTAATGTCTTGGTTCGAAAAGTTTGCTCTGAAAAAATCTGATGTAATTGTCTCAAATCTTCAAAACTATGGAGAACATATAGTAAAAGATGTTGGACTGAAAAGAGGTTTTGAGTGGATTAGTAATGGTGTTGATTTAGTTGAACTGCAAGATATTAAACCCTTACCTAAAGAGATAGAAGATAAAATCCCAAAAGATAAGTTTATTGTAGGGTACACGGGAACTGTTGGAGTTGCAAATGCACTCGATAGTTTTTGTGAAGCTGCGAAGTTTTTAGAAGATAAAAAAGATATAGCATTTGTTATTGTAGGAAGTGGACAGGAAAAAGAAAGTTTAGAAAAAAAATATAAAGAGAGTGGAAATATTTTTTTTATAGATGCTATCGCGAAAAGACAGGTGCAGAGTATGTTAGCTCTCTTTGATGTTTGTTATATAGGATTAGTAAAGGAAAATCTCTTTAAGTATGGTGTTTCACCAAATAAATTATATGACTATATGTATAGTGCAAAACCTATCCTCTACGCTATTGAGTCTGGGGAAAATATTGTAGATATTGCACAGTGTGGTATAAGTGTCAGAGCAGAAGATAAGGTTTCAATAGTTGATGGAATAAAAAAATTGTATAATACAGATCAAAATGAGAGAGTAGAATTAGGTAATAATGCAAAAAAATATGTTCTTGAAAATTTTACTTATGATAAACTTGCAAAAAAATATGAAAAGATAATGGGGTATTAGATGATGGAAATTTTTAAGAAGAAAGATATCTATTTTTATATTATCTTTGCTTATCTCTTTAGTATGCTTGCAAGATATATCTGGGTGTATCAATTTAGTGGGATGGATAGTTTTTATTGGAATAATCAGCTTATGATTAATACTAATGATGGGTATTATTTTGCTACAGTTGTCAAAGATTTACTTTTCGGCACTCATCCAAATAACCAACTCCTATCTGTAGCATTAGATACTTATCCTGGTACAATCTATAGTATTTATTGGGCTGTAAAATTATTACCTTTTTCACTTGACACTATTGTTCTGTATGCACCGGCTTTTATCTCTAGCCTAATTGTTATTCCTATTATTTTAATAATGAGGCTTTATAGTCTCTCCTTTATTGGTTTTTTAGCTGCACTTTTAGCATCCATAACTTGGAGTTTTTATAATCGTACCATGGTAGGTTATTTTGATACCGATATGTATGCACTTGTTTTTCCTGTATTCATTATCTATTTTATGATGAAGTTTGTAAAAGAAGATAATTTAAATGATATTATTGTTGCATCAGTAATAACCTCTTTTTATGTTATTTTTTACCCTCAAGGCTATGCTGCCGTTACAGCACTTTTTATTGGTTTAGTAGTTTATGGCATTATTTTTCTAAAAGAGAAACATAATTTTTTTCTTGCAGCTATTTTTATGAGTCTCGTACTATTAAAAATTATGCTTATAGCTAAGCTTTTTATTATTGTGGCTCTTTTTTTCTTAGTGAAACATAAGTTGCTTAAAAAAGGTAAGAATGCTCTTGCTCTTGCAGTAATTTCAGTAGTAGTTTTAATAATAGTAGGTGATGGGTATGCTCTTATTATTTCAAAAATAGGATGGTATACAAAAACGGGAGTAGAAGGTGGAAGTTTACATTTTTATGATGTAGCACAGACTATTAGAGAGGCTGGAAAAATTCCATTTGAAACTTTTGCAAACCGTATCTCTGGCTCAATTTTTACTTTTATTGTTGCATTCGCAGGTTATGTTTTCTTAGTATTTAAAAAGAGAGAGTTCTTGCTCTTTTTACCTTTAGTTGCAATGGGATTTTTTGCATATATTGGAGGGCTAAGATTTACCGTTTATGCTATACCTGCTATGTCTTTAGGTGCTGTTTACTTTATTTATGTGCTGTTAACAAAGATCGTTGTTCAAAAGAGCTTACAGTATATTGGGGTCACACTTTTCTCTTTCGCTCTTTTATATCCAAATATTATGCATATAATTAGCTATAAAGTGCCAACAGTTTTTAGTAAAAAGGAAGTTGAAGTTTTAGATAGATTAAAAAATATTGCATCAAACAAAGACTATACCTTAACATGGTGGGATTATGGGTATCCTATCTGGTACTATAGTGATACAAACACTCTTATTGATGGGGGGAAGCATCATCATGATAATTATATAATTTCTAAAATTTTAACAACTACCTCTGCTCAAGTAGCAGCAAATTTGGCGAGAGTTTCTGTTGAAATATATGCAAAGAAAAATTTGGCTTATTCTCCTGTATCAAAATATATTTTTGAGGAGAATGGAGAAGTTGTAGATCCAAACTTAGTTCTTGAAGAGATGTCACTAAGTGATTACCCTCTTCCTAAAAAAACACGAGATATCTTTCTCTATCTTCCAAATCAGATGTTAAATATTTTTCCTACGGTAAATGTTTTTTCAAACTTAGATTTGCAAACAGGAGAAACAGGAAAACCTAACTTATTTTATATTTCACAAAATTTCAAACAAGATAAAAATGTTATTTACCTTGGAAGTGGTATAAAACTTTTCTTAGATAAAGGTTCTATCCAGATTGGGGAACAGATAACTAAGCTAAACCATTTTGCCGTCACAGAGTATGACAAGTCTGGTAAACTTAATGTAAATGACCAGATATTAGATACTAATTCTTCCATAAATATAATATTTATGAAAAATTATAATAAATTTTTGGTACTTGACAACAAAATGTATAACTCTTTATATATACAGATGTATGTACTTGAACATTATGATAAAGCTCTTTTTGAGCCTACTATTTTAACTCCACTCGTAAAAATTTATAAGGTAAAAATATAATATGCAGATACCATTTCATAAAACACATACAACAGAACAAGAAATAAACGCAGCAGTAGAAGCTATAAAATCGGGTTGGTTAACGATGGGCCCAAAAGTTGTAGAGTTTGAAAAAAAGTTTAAGGAGTTTGTAGGATCAAGTGAAGCAGTAAGTATGAATAGTGCAACTGCAGCATTACACCTTGGACTTAAAGCAGTTGGTCTTCAACGTGGTGATGAGGTGATTTTGCCTACTAATACTTTTGTTGCAACCGCAGAAGTTGTGACATACTTTGATGCCATACCTGTTTTATGTGATATAGAAGAAAATACACATAATATAGATATGAATAAAATAGAAGCACTCATAACAGCAAAAACTAAAGCAATAATTCCAGTACACTTTGCAGGACAACCTTGTGATATGGATGAACTTTATGCAATAGCTAAAAAGTATGATTTAAAGATTATAGAAGATGCTGCTCATGCTATTCCAAGCTCTTATAAAGGGAAAATGATCGGAAGTCTTAAAGAGACTGATATCACCTGCTTTAGCTTTTATGCAACAAAAACTCTTTCAACTGGAGAGGGTGGTATGGCAACTACCAACTCGCAAGAGTATGCGAAAAATATGAAGATAAATCGTTTACATGGTATTAGTCGAGATGCTTGGGATCGATATACTACAAAAGGTGCTTGGCATTACGAGATAGTAGACAATGGCTGTAAATATAACTCTACAGATATAAATGCTGCTATTGGTTTAGTGCAACTTCAAAAGCAGAATGAGTTACGAGATAAAAGAGCGAATATTGCATCTTTATATACAGAAGCATTTAAAGATCTTTCAAATATACAAACCCCTTTTGTAAAAAATGATAGAGAGACATCATGGCATCTATATGTTATTAAGATAGATAATCGTGATGAGGTCATTGAGAACCTAAAAGAAGCTGGTGTTGGTTGTAGTGTACATTTTATCCCAATTCATAACCATCCTTACTATAAAGATAAATACGGCTATACTTATGAAGACTATCCCGTAGCAAATGCAGTATATGAAAAATCTCTCTCTTTACCACTATATCCAGATATGAGTAGTGAAGAGATTGCATTTGTAATAAAAAATGTTAAGGAAATCCTCGGTTAATGTATAAAAATTTTGGTAAAAGAGTTTTTGATATTATTGCATCTTTTGTCGGAATGATATTCTTAACCCCCGTACTACTTGTCATAATGATTTGGATAAAATTTAGCTCAAAAGGTCCACTGTTTTATGTCCAAAAAAGAGTAGGCAAAGATTTTAAAGAGTTTAATCTTTATAAATTTCGTTCTATGATAGTTAATGCAGATAAGCAAGGTCCAAGTGTTACAAGTGGAGATGATAAACGTATTACAAAAATTGGTAAAATTATTAGACGTACTAAAATAGATGAACTACCACAGCTTTTAAATGTCTTAAAGGGTGATATGTCCTTAGTTGGACCACGACCAGAAGTGATGAAATTTGTCTCTCAAAAAAAAGAAGCATATAAAACTGTTTTAAGTGTGAAACCGGGTATTACAGATAATGCTGCTATAGTATTTAGGAATGAAGAGAGTATTATGGAGCAGTATAAAGATAAAGAGGATGCTTATATCAATACTCTTCTTCCTCAAAAGATAGAATTGTATTATACTTATATCAAGAATATCTCATTTTTAAATGATATAAAATTAATTTTAAAAACCTTAAAAGTAATTTAGGAAAAGTATGTTAGCAGCAACAAATTTAAATAGAACCATCTTTTTTCTCCTACTTGATATTATTTCAACATATGCAGCTGTTGTTATTGCATTTATGTTGCGATTTGATTTTTCTCTTCCTGTGCAGTATATAGATAATATGAATAGTATGGCACTTATTCTTATAACTATTAAAATAGCACTATATTATATTGGTTCGGTGTATAAAATTTCATGGAGGCACTTTAGTTTTAGGGATAGTGTTTTAATAGTATACCTTTCTATTATAGTTACTACAGTTTTCATAATTATTGTATATGTCGCTAGAGATGGCTTTTTAAATGGTTTTCCACGTTCTGTAATTCCTATAGAATTTTTTATATCATTATCTATTATTCTAAGCTCCAGAATGGTTAAACGATTTTTTTTAGAACTTTTTAATAAAAATGCACTTGGTATTCCAACTCTTATTGTCGCTAAGTCAATCAAAGCGAATGAGATAACACGTAAAATACTTTCAGAAGATAAATATTGGCCAGTTGCTATTTTTGATAACCACTCAAATGGTACAAAAATTAATGGAGTCTACACAAAAAATGTTTTACAGTTGGAAAAATATCATTCAGGACTTCAACAAGCAATTATCTCTGATGAGTTTGAACTTGAAGAGATCTATGAAGTATTGAAAAATATAGGTGTAAAAGAGTTTAAAAAATACAACTCTGAAGGTGGTATTGAGGATAATTTTAAAGATATTACTGTTGAAGATTTACTCGCGCGTCATCCAAAAGATTTAGATAAGCAAAAAATAGAGACTTTTATAAAAGATAAAATTATTTTAGTTACTGGTGCAGGTGGAAGTATTGGGAGTGAGATATGCCGCCAGTGTGAATTTTTTGGTGCAAAAAAACTTATACTATTAGATAATAGTGAGTACAATCTATATGCAATAACCGAAGAAATTCAAACTATAGAGAGTGTATCGGTTATGCAGAGTGTTGTCAATAAAACTCTTTTAGAAGAGACATTTGAGCATTATAAACCACAAATAGTTATTCATGCAGCAGCATATAAACATGTTCCATTAGTTGAGTCAAATGTATATGAAGGTATTTTAAACAATGTTATAGGAACTAAAAATGTTATCGATCTATCCATTGAGTATGGTGTAGAAAAATTTGTGATGATATCTACAGATAAAGCAGTTCGCCCTACAAATGTTATGGGAACAACAAAACGTATCTGTGAACTTTATGCTCAAAATTCAAATGGTCAAGGAACAGATATAGTAGCTGTACGCTTCGGCAATGTTCTAGGTAGTAGTGGAAGTGTTATACCAAAATTTAAAGCACAGCTTCAAGCAGGAAAAAATATTACAGTAACTCACCCTGAGATTACAAGGTATTTTATGCTTATTCCAGAAGCTTGTGAGCTAGTTCTTCAAGCAGGTGCAATTGGTACAGGTGGGGAAATTTTTATCTTAGATATGGGTGAACCAATCAAAATAGTCGATTTAGCACATAAAATGATAGAACTTAGTGGTAAAGAGAATATTAATATAGAGTTTACTGGTTTACGAGCAGGAGAAAAACTGTATGAAGAGTTACTTATAGATGATAGCGATGCTAAAACAAACTACGAATCTATAACTGTAGCTAAACCTACACTTTATAATATAGAAAAATTAAATAGAGACATTGAAGAGTTATTACTTAGTAACAATAAAGTAGAAAAACTAAAAGATATTGTTCCTGAATTTAATCATATGGTGCTAAAATAGGCAACAAAGAGATAACTTTTGTAAGGCTATACGATAACATGCCCTACAAACTTACTCATGTTATCCATAATCTCTCCACCTTTTCTAAAGCTCATTCCACAAGCTTCATAGGCGAAGAAAACACCAGCTTGGTATTTGTTCCCGTGAACATCACGAGGAAACTCTACATACTCTTGGTAGATTTTCTTGTAGTTATCATAAGGGCCATCAGTTTTTTCAACTAAAGAGCCATTAGCATCTACTATAGTAGTATTTGCACCCTCTCTTCCAAAAACTGTTTTTTCTACCTGTTTAACACCCTCTTGTGGTTCAAACGTGGTTCTTAGTAGGTATGGTGACTCTGGAAATAGGTCAGAAAGAATCTTCATCATCCCCTTTGATTGGAAGAGTAGGGTATATGCAGGGTTTAAAATAATAGCTTTTTGAGTATTCATAATATTGCTCAGAGTGGTTGCAAGCTCTGGTTCATCTGTGGCTATATCTTCCCAAGGGTAGAGTTTAAACCAGTACTCATAACTGTTTTCATCTGCATCATAAATGCCATTTTCATCAAAGTGAGTGTTTTCTAAGTACTCAAATGCAGTGACAAAACCAGCATCATTCGCCATCTGTTGAAGAAGTTTTGTTGTACTTTCTTCCTCGTCATTGTTAGCAATAGATGAGAAAAGTATCTTCCATCCATCATAACGTCCGTCAAACTCATCGAGTTCATCAAAAAGAGTTATGAGTCTCTTGAAATTATTTGAGATAGCTTCATAGACATTGTTAAACTGCTTCTCTTCGTCCATACCATTATGTTTGAGTAGAGCCCACTGTAAAAGAGCAGTCTCAAAAAGACCAGTAGGTGTGTCAGCATTAAACTCTATGAGTTTTATAGGTTGATCATCTATACCACCAGCTAGATCAAAACGACCATAAATATGCCAATGAACATCATTTTCCCAAGATTTTTTAATAGGTTCTATGAGGTTAAAAGGGATCCCTAAATCAAAAAAGAGGTCATTTTCAATCACATACTCCGCAGCCTCTACATACATATCGTAAATAGTATTAGCAGCCTCATAATAATCCTCAGCTTCTGCTTGTGAAATCTCTACAAGCTCATCGCTTACATATTTTGAGCCATCTTCATCTGTGTGCCAAGTAAAACCAAGCTCTTCTAGCTTGGCATCATCTAGGGGTGTGAGTTTTTGCAGTGTAATCATCTTAACCTCCGAAAAATCCACCACTACGTGATGAAGAGCGTTTGTTTGATGAGCCAAAAAAGCTCTTTTTTGAAGATTTCTTAGAAGCACGAGAAGCGGCTGAACGGCTATATGCACTCTTGTTTGTTCTAGCTGCATTTTTTGAGAAGGCTTTGTTATTCATAAGAGTATTCCCTATCATGTTTCCAAGAAGTGAACCTGCCGCAACGGCTAAGATAGTCCCTGCGAGACCCATACCTG
>Ga0256824_10000417_pt1 | contig 16386 bp, 13 predicted proteins | sample CV67metaG_FD_191570 | JGI IMG/M metagenome (GOLD analysis project Ga0256824, IMG submission 191570) | Hydrothermal vent microbial communities from East Pacific Rise, Pacific Ocean - CV67 | ecosystem: Environmental > Aquatic > Marine > Hydrothermal vents | place: Pacific Ocean: East Pacific Rise...
TATTTAGGAGCAACATTTAAACTAGGAGCAAATGTTCATTATGGATGGATTTTTGTGAATTGGGATGGAGCAGGTACTTTTATTGTTAAAAGCTATGCATATAATGATGTAGCGAATGGTTCAATATTAGCAGGAGAAATGCCTGCAGTTGGAAATATTGAAGTAACAGGAATTACTGTAACAGGTCAAGGAAGTTCAACAACAGTTTCAGAGGCCTCAACATTACAAATGTCGGCAGCAGTTTTACCCGCTAATGCAACAGATCAAACAGTAACATGGTCGGTAACAAATGGTACTGGAACTGCAACAATAAGTGGTTCAGGTTTATTAAGTGGCTTAACACAAGGAACGGTAACTGTTATTGCAACAGCTAATGACGGTTCAGGAATTGTAGGTCAATTAGTGATTACAATCACTGTGGGTCAGAATATTTTAGTACAAAATATTACAATTTTAACACCAAATGGACAAGATGTAATTACAGAAGTGAATGGAGATTTACAAATGATTGTAACAATTTACCCAGGTAATGCTACAAATCAAACTATTACATGGGACGTGATAAATCAAACAGGTTCTGCGACTATAAGTGCCACAGGGTTATTAACAGCTGTTTCAAATGGAACTGTATTGGTTAAAGTTTCGGCTAATGATGCATCTGGAGCAACAGCAGAAAAGGTAATTACAATTAACATGGAAGAAGAAGTAAATGGGGTAGATGAAAGTTCTCAAATGAGATTTGAAGTATATCCAAATCCTTTCACTAATCAAATTAACATCAACACACCAATTGAATCATATATTTCTATTTTAGATTTATCGGGTAAAATTCTGAAAAATTTAATGGCAGAATCAGAAACTGTTTTGATTGATATGTCAGAATTTAAATCGGGAATATACTTTGTAAGTATAAGGTCAAATAACAAAATTGAGACTAAAAAAGTAATTAAAAAATAATTAATCAAAATTAACGAAGCCACTTTCCCGTAGGAAAGTGGCTTTTTAAGTTTAATTATAAAGATTCGTAATGATTTCACGATTACAAAGTATTTAATTTAAATAGTTTTCAAACTATGATTTGACTCACATTTTAATCGTTTTCAAGTTATTACCTTTGTTTTGTTAGTTAATTTGTAATATCAATACTTACAGTAATGTGCGTTATTGTAATGACTTGATATGTTATAGGATTTTGATAATTAAGATTGAATAAGATCTTAATTATGAATCATTCCAATCATACCAAGAGAGAAAATGAAAGCGGCTGGTGTGCATCTTTCATTTTTACTCTTGGTTTTTTATTCTTTTTTTTTAGCTGTCTTATTAAATAGGTTTTATTTATAAAAGAAGAAACTTAACTTTTGTTAAAACATGATTTAGAACATATTTTTCAATTGCTTAACTTTTTAATTTTACCAATTATTAATGTAAAACTATAAAATAATGAAAAAAGCACATTCATTTCACATACCAGTAATGGGAATTGGGTTTACGATTGACACACCAATTAAAGTCGCACAATATGGAATTGATTCAGTAATATTTATTAGTGATGATATTTTACTTGAAAAAATGCGTAAAATGTATTCACATAAATTCAAATTACCTTATATTGAAATAGGTGATAAAGTAGAAGATTCTCGTGCTAAAAGAATCACTTCATATCTAAATTTAATGAAGGAAGTAGCTGAGAAAAAATTAGAAGATATAAAAAATGCTTCTATAGAAAAAGGAACAGAACTAAAAAAATATTTTAGTATGCTACCTGATGCATCAACATTAAAGCAAGAGTTTGTGAAATTTACTGAAAAGGTAAAGGATGCTTCTGAAATTAAAAAATGGCTAAGTAACAATTTATCGTTAGGTGATATTAATGTAAATATCATGACTAAATTAGATAAAGTAAATTATGACGCTAATAATAAAAATGAAGCATTACCAATAGAGTTCAATGACGCACATGCTGCCTTGAGAGGTTTTGCAAACAGTGATTTAAGTTCGTCTATGATATTTTCAGCAGGAATGAACCCAAGATTATTCGCATATATTGAGCAATTTGATGATTTTTTTCCAAACCTAAACGGAGAAATTAAGAAACGAATTGTTATTAAAGTTAGTGATTATCGTTCGGCATTAATTCAAGGAAAGTTTTTAGCCAAAAAAGGTATTTGGGTTTCTGAATACAGAATTGAATCAGGTTTAAATTGTGGAGGGCACGCCTTTGCAACTGAGGGGTTTTTAATGGGACCTATTTTAGAAGAGTTTAAAACAAATAGGAATGAACTTGTAAGTTCGGTTTATGAGGTGTTGGTAAATGCATTAGAAACTAAAGGTAAAGCTATTCCATCAAAAATGTTAAACATTAAGGTCACAGCACAAGGCGGTGTAGGAACAGCAGAAGAACAAGATTTTTTAATTAATAACTATGGAGTTGATTCTGTAGGTTGGGGAACCCCATTTCTGTTAGTACCAGAAGCAACAACTGTTGATTCAAAAACACGAATGCAATTACGTAAAGCCAAAGAAAAAGATTTATTTTTGAGTAATATTTCCCCCTTAGGTGTACCTTTTAATAATTTAAGAGGCAATACTAAAGACATTGAAAAAGTAGCTTTTGCAGACAAAGGAAGGCCTGGGAGTTCATGTCCTAAAAAGTTTTTAGCTTTAGATGGAGAGTTTTCAGAGAAAACAATTTGTACTGCATCTCGTCAATATCAGCATTTAAAAATTAAACAATTAGATGAAAAAAAGGAAGAGATTTCAGAATCTGATTACAAAAAAGAGTATACTAATATTACAGATAAATCTTGTATTTGTGTAGGCTTAGGTACTTCTGCTTTATTGGTTAACGATATGGACAGAAAAGTAGAAGGTGATGGTGTTTCTATTTGTCCAGGGCCTAATATGGCTTACTACTCAAAAGAAACTTCTTTATCGGAAATGGTAGGACATATTTATGGTAAAAACAATGTCATTGAAAGAATAGATAGACCAAATATGTTTGTGAAGGAATTAGGTTTATACTTAGATTATTTAAAAACTAAAATAAGTGAAACAACAACAGATATGAATCGAAAACAAGAAAAATATTTGGTTAATTTTTCTAAAAACTTAGGAGAAGGAATCAATTATTACCAATCTATGTTTTCAAATTTAAAATCTACTTTTAATGAAGCTAAAGAATCAATTCAAACAGAATTAAACAAATCGTTAGAAGATCTAGGGGTGATGAATACTGATATTGAAAAGCTGATTTTGAATAAAGTAAAAAAATAATCTCATTTATAAATTGAGAAAACAAAAAACCATCAGATTCACTTCTGATGGTTTTTAAATATTTTATAAACTTTAGTTTTAAAAGTTATTCAACTTCTCCAACCCAAGCCATCATACCGCCTTCTACGTTACTAATATTTTCGAACCCCATTGATTCCATATGCATACATGCTTGACCACTTCTAGCGCCAGATCTACACACCATTGCATAAGTAATTGATTTGTCATATCCACCAATTCTATCTGCAAAATCAGCATCAAAAATATTGATGTTAACTGCTCCAATAATTTTTCCTTCTGCTACTTCTTCAGGTGTTCTTACATCAATTACTGTAATGTTTTCACCATTTGCTAATTTTTCAATTAATTCAGTTGAAGTTATTGTATTTACCATGTTGTTATTTTTTTATTAATTTATGAGGGACAAATATAAACTAAGATTTTATTTTATAGCGTAACTATTATCACTTTATAAATTAATACACCCAGACTTCGCTTTTGTTAATCCAGCCTGTATTTTTATTTAAACTAACTTCATACCATTCGTTTTGTGTTTTTTTAATATTCAATTGAGCGCCTTCATGTAATTCAAATACTGTTGGAGCATCTAGTTTAGGATTCGTTAAAATTTTTGAATTTGAGTTAATTATAACAGCTTTGGATGTATTAGTTAATCTTGACTTGTGCAAGATGGCAAACGTAAAAGATATAATTAATAATAAGCCGAATAAACTACTCAATAATAAGCTCAAATTATTAACGAAATGACTAGATGGTGTAAAGAAAAAGTATAACGCTAAAGCCGTTAGAAATGCAGATAATAAACTAATGTAAAACCAAACGTTTTCAGAAAATTGAAATACATTTTTAGTCAACCAACTTCCAATTCCTTTAGACTCTATAGTTAGTTTATCAGCTGTTAAATTATTGGCGTATTGTAAATTAAAGCGAATATCTTTATTTGAAGGGTCTATCTTTAAGGCTTGTTCATACCCCCATATTGCTTCACCTATTTCGTTAGTTTTAAAATATGCATTACCTAAATTATAATATAGGTCTGATGACTTTTGAGTATTTGAAATAGCTTCTATATAGTTTTGGATAGCGATTTCATAGTGTTCATTTTGATAAGCTTCATTCCCTTTTTCAATTAAAGATTGACTAAAACCTAAGTTTGAAAGGGTAAGGATTAATAATAGTATTAATTGTTTCATATTTTTTTAAGTCTCATAGGTTTGTAAAGTTAGTACTTCCAAACCTATTAGGTGTGGTTAAGTTCGTGCTTCAAATATTATATTTTTTCAACTTATTTAATAAGTTTAACCCGTTGGATTTCATCCCTAACAGTTTAAATGTTTTGTTTTTTTAGGTCTGTAAGGAAAAGTTAATACTCATTTTTCTGTTAACTCTTAACTGTTTTTCCAATACCCAATAACTCAATTATCAATTAAATCAATCAAAGTCTCTGTATTAGCAATTAACACATCTACTTCACTTGCTGAAACAGGGGCGTATTGATACATTTCTATGGTGGTCCAACATGTGTTAAATAACGTAATTGTTTGTTCTGTTTTTAAATGGGTTTGAATTGTGTTTTTAGTTAAATCAGTTTCAGACAAGTTTAATTTCTTTTTTAAATAAGACCTTAAAGCTGCTGATAATTCTTTTACAGCTTGATCATCTTTACCGGCTTGATGTAATTTTTTACTTTCTACTAAAAATTTATGGATTGACTTTTTAGCACTTTTACTTGTTATCTTAATTTTATCAGTATGAGATCTATTATTGGCTTTATTTCTTAAAAATAGAATTAACCATAAACCAATAAATGGTAGCGAAATTAAAACGTAATGGAAAATAGAATTAGCATTTAAATTTGAATTTTTAAAAGTTGACAAGTTAGATGTGTGAATGTATCTAATATCAGTTTCTTCAATTGTAATATTCTGCTTTTGCTTAATAATTTTACCTGCTTCACCATCTGGTTTGTCAACATGAATTTTAAATGAACCCGTAGTTAGTGTCTTGTATTTTTTATCATTTAAATCAAAGTATGAAAAAGAGTAGGGAGGGATTTCAAAATCTCCATAAAAAGTAGGAACGATAACAAAATTGAATGAAATATTACCTGAAGTTCCACTTGATGACGTTTTTATGTTTCTTTTTATTTCAGGATCAAATTGATCAAAGTCATTTGGTAAATCTAAAACGGGATCATCAAATAAGTTTAGGTTTCCGTTACCAGATATTTTAATACTAATATCAATGGCATCATTTACATTTACAGTCGTTTTACTAATAGAATGTGTTAGTTTAAAATCGCCAACTAAACCGTTAAAGTTTTTAGGTTTTTTACCGGGCATTTGGTTTACGGTAATCGTTAGTGAGTTTGAATTACCTTCTTGTCTGTATTGTTGAAAAAAACCTTTTTGAAATAAAGCTGAGATATAGTAAGGGGCTATTTTAATTTTTCCGGTTGTTTGTGCGTAACACAATTCTTGCTTAAGAACAATAGTATAATAATTAACACCATTTAAATTTTCAGTTCTTGTGTCGTAATTTGTTTTGTTTGGATATAAGTCTTTTTTGATGATTCCACTCGATTCTCCTAATTTTAAGTCTTCAATTCCTCTAGGAGATTGGCGTGAATACATTTTTAAGGTAACAACAAATGGTTCACCAAGATATACGTTTTTTTTAGAAGCGGATATGCGAACAAAAAAGTCTGAAGTTGCCTTTATTTTATCTTGAGATTTACTGACATTATTTACTGTAATAGTTATAGCTTTAGTTTTATATTCTTTTCCTTCAAACTTCATTAAAGTAGGTGGAATAGTAAATTTTCCTTTTTTATTAGCTCTTAATTGCCAAGTAAATTTTAAATTTCTAACTGCTTTGCGTTTTCCATTAACAACAATAGTACGTGATGAATTTGATTGATGTGGTCCGCCCACAATTTGTAACTCTTTAAAATCTGGCTGATATATCTGACCATTAACATTTGAGAACAGTTCAAATACGAACACTTCATTTATTGCCACCTTGTTGTAATTAACTGATGCCTTAAAATCTACTTGACTATAACTAAATAGACTTGTAAATAGAATAAATAAACTCACTAAATACTTCATATTACTTTAATCTTTATACTTTCTACTACGTGCTTAATAGTAATGACTACCAATCCTTTTTAGCTCCCTTTTTTCCTTTTTCGCCAACAATTACTTTTTGTTTATTCAATTTGTTTTGTATTTCTTTCTCAGCTTTCTCAGCGGCTTCTAAAATACGTTTAGCTTGTTCGTTAGAAATTTTTTGTTGCTTTGGTTTTTGATCTTTTTGATCTCCATTTCCATCTGAATCTTTTTCATCTTTTTTGTCAACATCTTTCTCTTCATCTTCTGGCTCTCCATCCTTGTCTTTATCTTCTGATGAATCACCTTTTTTATTTTTGTCACTGTCAGATTTATCACCATCTTTTTTGTCATCAGAATCTTTGTCTTCTTCAGATTCATTTTTATCATCAGACTTTTTTTCTTTCTTTTTTTGTTCTTCTAATTGTTTCTTAATTAGAAGTGCATAAGCAAGGTTGTAGCGGGTTTCTTCATCTCTTGGATTAGCTTTTAGTGCCGTTTTATAAGATTCTATAGCATCTTCCAATTTTTTTAAAAGGTCTCCAGCTTTAGCAGTCTTATCTTTAGATGCTTTGGATAAGAGTAACATTTGGGAATTTCCAATATTATGATATATATTAGATTTTTTAGCAGCAGTATTTGTATACTCTGCAATTTTCTCGTAGGTTTCAATAGCTTTCTCAAATTCTTCTAACCTTAGATAAGTATTAGCTAAGTTATAATTAGCTTTAAAATTAAATCCAGATTCGTTTACTGCTTTTTCATAATAGTACTTGGCATCTTCAAATTCTGAATCGTGGTAAAATATGTTTCCTTTATAGGTATTCCTTTTTACATCATCTTGACTGAAAGATAAAAAAGAGACTAATAGTGATAAAACGATTAAACTATACTTCATAATCTTGTAATTTATGAATGATTCCACTTCTTTTTGAGGTGAAGAAATAATGTCCTACTAAAAATAATAATCCGATAGCAATAAACCATTGAAACTGATCTTCATAATCTGTGTAAAGATTGGAGTCTATTTCTGTTTTGTCAATTGTCTTAATACTTTCTAGTAATCCGTCTAAATTAACATAAGTACCAGTGGCCTTTGTGTAAGATCCTCCACCCATTTGAGCTATTTGTTGTAACATTGTTTCATTCAGGTAGGTCATTACAGTATTATCATTTTCATCTTTCTTCAGTCCAATTCGTCTACCATTTTTAAAGTCAGGAATCACTGTACCATTTGACGTTCCCATTCCAACGGTATTTACAATTACTTTTTTGTCAATAGCATCTTGTGCAGATAATAAAGCAGCACCTTCAAAATCTTCACCGTCTGACATCACAATAATAGCTTTGTTTACACCATTTTCGAAATCAAATGAGGTCATTGCTTTTTCAATTGCTGTACCAATAGAAGTCCCTTGATTGGTCATCATATCAGGTGAAACTGCATTTAAAAACATTTTTGCAGTACTATAATCCGTTGTTAAGGGAACTTGCATAAAGGCATCTCCTGCAAAAATCACCACACCAACTTTGTCACCGTGTAAATTGTTAAGTAACCGTTCAATAGATAATTTTGCTACTTTTAACCTTGACTTCTCGGGATCTAAATCTAGCGCTCGCATTGAATTAGAAATGTCTAATGCAATCATTATTTCAATTCCTTCGCTAATCGCTTTTTGTTTTCCTTTTCCGTATTGTGGGTTTAATAAACCGATTAATAAAAAGGCAATTGCATTTCTAAATAAAAAGAATTTTATAAATGTTTTTAATGTTGAAATGGGGTGAATTAGAAAAGGAGATAACTTAGCATCTGATAATTTTTTAATCGCTTTATTTTTCCAAAGTAAGGTTAAAATAAAGCCAACAATAATAACAGGTATAATTAAAAATAAAGGTAAATAGTCTTTATTTTCAATTCTAAATGCCTCAACTTGTTCAGTCATATAAAAAAACAAACTAAAAAACACAGCCCAAAACACAAGCTCCCAAACTATAATAGCAAGAGTAATTGATTTTATGGAATAGGTGTAATTTTTTTGTTGCATTAATTGATACTTTTTAATAATGTGTTTGAAATAAGTTTTGACGTTAATAGCAATAGAATACCAATGAATAAAAACCCATAGTATTTTTCTGGTGGATCTGTTTTATATTCAATAACGCTCACTTTTGACTTTTCGAGTAAATCAATTTCAGTGTAAATGGATTGTAATTCTTTTTCATTTTTGGCTCTAAAATATTTTCCATTTGTGATTTCAGCAATTGAATTTAATAATTTTTCATCAATTTCGACAGGTACTTGTTGCATTACTGTTCCAAACGGAGTTTGCACGGGGAATGGAGCTGTCCCGTTTTTTCCAACACCAATGGTATATACTCTAATTCCAAATTCTTTGGCTATTTGAGATGCTGTAATTGGGTCAACTTCACCACTATTATTGACACCGTCAGATAATAAAATGATAACTTTACTTTTAGCGTCACTTTCTCTTAATCGATTTACGGCAGTGATTAATCCAGAACCAATAGCAGTACCTCCAACAACTAAACCTGACTCAACTTGCTCAAATAAATCGTGTAATAAAACATGATCATTTGTTAAAGGTGATTGTGTGTATGCTTCACCTTCATACACAACTAAGCCAATTCTGTCATTAGGCCTTTCTTCAATAAACTCCAATGCTGTTTTTTTTGCAGATTCTAATCTATTTGGTTTAAAATCTTCTGCCATCATACTACCAGAAACATCTAGTGCTAAAACAACATCAATTCCTTCAATATTCTTTTTGTTAAATTTTTCAACGTCTTTAGAGTTTTGAGGTTTTGAAAGGGTAACTATGATTAGCGCTAATCCAATTAATGACAGAAAGAAATTAAAATGTTTAGCTAAATTGATTAAGTTAAAACTAGAATCATCAAAATTGTCTAAAGTAGAAATGTTTACATTTTTACCTTTGTCATTTTCTTTTATTATATGCCAAAGTATAAGTATTGGAATAAGTAATAACAACCAAAATGCTTCTTTATGAACGTATTCATAATCAAAAAACGATATTTCAAATAGCTTACTCCACATTGTCTTCGCTATTTCTTGAGTTTAGAATTGCTTCTTTTGTCTTTTCTACAAATTCAAACGATTTGTTTAATGCATTTAATCCATCATCATTTGAAGGTGTGAATTTAGCGAATTTAACAAAATCAGCTTGGCGTAAAATTTCTTTTAAAAAGTATTTGTCATCCACTGAAATGTTAGTGAATTTTAATTCTGTAATAATTTCTTTAGTTGTTTTTTCAAGGGCTTGAACTTTATAGCGGTCTTCTAAATATAATCTTACAGCATCAGTTAATTTTGAATAGTATTGTTTTTTGTCACCAGATTCCCAAGCTGAGCTTTTCTTTAATTCATTTAATACTTCTAGTGCTTTAATGTGTGCAGGAATAATAATTAATGGTTCAGGTTTTTGGTTAATAGGTCTGTTTTTGTATTTTAGATATAATATCACGATTATAATTAGTAGTCCAATAATTAAAAGCCAATACCAATTGTTTTTTGTGAAGTCAGCTACACGTTCAGTCACAGGGTAGTCTACTTCATAAATTGGTTTAATATCAGTTAATCCTTTAGTAGTATCCACTTCAACTGTGTTTACTGTAAAGTTTAATTCAGAACTTAAATAAGTAGAATCAAAATGTGTAAACTCTAATGCAGGTATTATATGTTTATTAGGATCAAATGAAGTGACTATAAAGGATTGACTTTTTAAAAAATTAAATTGTGAAGTAGAATCTAATGGAATTGTTTTTACTTCAGATTTATCTATAATTTCAATTTCGTTAGTAATAAAGTTGTCAAATTCAGGCCATATTACATCTAATGTATCAATGGTAGAATAATAAAATTCTAAGTTTAAAAGTGTTTGTTCCCCAATTCTGATTGTAGTATCTTTTACTGATACAGCAACAGAATCTTGTCCAAAACTTTGGAGTGAGATAATAAAAGTTAATATGTAGAACAGATGTTTCATTATCTTCTTTTGAATAAGTTCATTAAAGGCTTTATATAATCTTTATCCGTTATTATTTCTGTATAATCAATATTTGAACGTCTAAAGATATCTTTAGTTTTTACGTCAAAATTAATTTGTTTTCGTTTGTATTTTTCTCTAACTAGTTTACTAGAGGTATTAATCCATTTAGTTTTACCACTTTCAAGGTCATTGAATTTAGCAATACCAATATTAGGGAGTTCTGTTTCTGCAATGTCATTAAACTTTAAAGCAATTAAATCGTGTTTTCTAGCCGCAATTTTAATCGCATCAGAGTAGTCTTTAGATCTAAAATCACTTAATAAAAAGGCTGTACTTTTTTTCTTAACCATTTTAGAAAAGAATTTTAAAGCTACAGCAATGTCAGTACATGTTCCTGTAGGCTCAGCATAAATTAATTCTCTTATTAGTCTTAAGACATGAGATTTACCTTTTTTAGGTGGAATATATTTTTCTATTTTGTCTGAAAATAATATGAGTCCAATTCTATCTTTATTAGCTGAAGCTGAAAAGGCTAAAACAGCACATAGTTCAGTAATTAATTCGCGTTTAAGAGCATTCTTAGTTCCAAACATCCCCGAGTTCGAGATATCAACAAGCAACAGGACTGTTAATTCTCTTTCTTCCTCAAATACTTTAACAAATGGCTCATTGAACCGTGCAGTAACGTTCCAATCAATCGTTCTTATTTCATCACCAACAGCATACTCTCTAACTTCACTAAACGCCATACCTTTTCCTTTGAATGCCGAATGGTATTCACCTGAAAATATTTGAGACGTTAACCCTTTGGTTTTTATCTCAATTTTTCTAACTTTTCGTATGAGGTCTTTTGTGTTTATAATTATTGATTATTCGTTAATAGTTATTGGTTAAAGTGTTTTGTTAAAAGGTTATGATTGACTAGATTGATGTTAAATATATAAAAGTGTTTTTTAATAATTCATAACCAATAAACCTTTTATTTAATTTTAAGGTACTTGAACGATTTCCATTATTTTTTTAACAATGTCAGCTTGAGTTACATCTTCTGCTTCTGCTTCATATGTTAATCCAATTCTATGTTGTAAAACATCAGGGCAAATAGCTCTTACATCTTCAGGAGTTACAAAACCTCTACGATTAATAAATGCATATGCTTTAGCGGCTAAAGCTAAATTAATTGAGGCTCTTGGTGAAGCTCCAAAACTTATTAAGAATTCTAAATCGTTCAAGCCATATTCCTTAGGGTTTCTGGTCGCAAAAACTAAATCAATAATGTATTGTTCAATTTTTTCATCTAAATAGACTTCCTTAACTAGTGCTTTTGCTTTTATAATTTGTTCTAATGAGACAACCGTTTCAGCTTTTGGAAAACCGGCAGATGAAATACTTTGTCTAACAATTTGTTTTTCTTCTTCTTTTGATGGGTATCCTAAGCTTACTTTTAGCATAAATCTATCGATTTGAGCTTCAGGTAAAGGATAAGTTCCTTCTTGCTCAACTGGATTCTGAGTTGCTAATACTAAAAAGGGTACAGGTAATTTATAAGTGTTTTCACCAATTGTAACTTGTCTTTCTTGCATGGCTTCTAATAAGGCAGATTGCACTTTTGCAGGTGCTCTGTTTATTTCATCAGCTAATACAAAATTGGCAAATATTGGTCCTTTTTTTACGTTAAATTCTTCTTTCTTTTGACTGTATATCATTGTACCAACAACATCTGCAGGTAATAAATCGGGTGTGAATTGAACTCTGCTAAATTCACCACCAATAGTATCTGATAATGTATTAATGGCTAGAGTTTTGGCTAAACCAGGAACACCTTCTAGTAAAACGTGACCGTTAGCTAATAATCCAATCAATAATCTGTCAATCATATACTCTTGACCAACAATCACTTTTTTGATTTCAGCTTTCATTACATCTAAAAAAGTACTTTCACGTTCAATCTTAGCATTCAACTCTTGGATTGAAAATCCAGTTGTGTTTAGTGTAACTTCTTCCATTAAATAAATATTTTAGTTTTCCATACAAAAATAATAAGCACAAATTAACTATGAATGCTTTTGTGTGTTAAGATTTGTTAAAGCAAATTAGATAAATTTAAAAATGTATTGAAATTATCGTTTCAACGCTTTACGTCTTGCCTTTTCTTTTACAATCAAACCAAGTTCACGTCCCATTTGTCCAGCAACAGATGTGTTTTCTTCTGCTCTACGAATTAGATAAGGCATTACTTCTTCAATTGGTCCGTAAGGAACATATTTAGCTACATTATATCCTTCATGAGCTACATTGAATGAAATGTGATCACTCATTCCTAATAATTGAGCAAAATAAATTCTTTTATCTGTTTTGTCAATATTGTTATCATCAATTAATTGAGCCAATTTTGCTGAGCTGTTTTCATTATGTGTACCAGCACAAAATGAAATGTCATCTATATTTTCTAAACAATATTTAACAGCATCATCATAACATGTGTCAGTTGCAGGTTTGTTTGCGTTTATAGGGTCAGTATAATTCATTTTTTGAGCACGTTCACGCTCTTTTTCCATATAAGCACCACGTACAATCTTCATTCCAATTTTGTAACCATTAGCTTTCGCTTTTTGATGAGATTTCTTTAAAAAATCTAATCTATCATGACGATACATTTGAATTGTATTATAAACAATAACTTCTTCTTTATTATATTTAGCCATCATGGCGTTAACCATTCTGTCTATTCCATCTTGAATCCAACTATCTTCAGCATCAACAAATAATGGTACTTTTGCTTCATACGCAGCTTTACAAATGGCATCAACACGTAGCATAGCTTTTGCTAATTCTTCTTTATCTTCTTGTGATAGGTCTGAAGATAAATTATTTGAACGTTCTAGTAAGTCAAATCTTGCAATTCCTGTTGGTTTAAAAACCGAAAAAGGAATGTTTTTACTTGTTTTAGCTTTTAGAATGGTTCTTATAATTTCATCTTTTGATTGGTCTAAATCTTCATTAGACGTTTTTCCTTCTACTGAATAGTCCAATATCGTTCCGATATTAAATTTACCTAAATCAGCCGTTTTTTGTTCACAATCATTAATCGTTTCTCCACCACAAAATTGCTTGAATATTGTAGCCTTAATCATACCTTTAACAGGTAAGTGTAGTTTAAAAGCTACATGTGTTGCTACTTTTCCAAATTTAACTAACCAAGGTTTTCCCATTAAATTAAATAACCTATAAGACCAAGTTAAATCATTATTTGATTTACCTCCAAATGCTATTTTTGTATTGTCAAAACTAATCATATCACCTAATAATTTTGACAAATATAATTCTTTTACTAATTAATTATTACTACATTCTTTATTTATTTAATAAGTGTAGGGTTTAAAATACTTAATTTCTAATGAAATTAAGTGAGTTTTTTAAAGTTTAAGTACCTAAAATTAGATATTATGGAGTAAAAGGTAACATTGTATGTTTAATAAAATATTAATAATTACTTTTGTTTTCAATGTCTATAAAAGATTCATATTTGTCAATTTCTAAAACTTCAGAAGGGTTTTATAAGGAAAAAGGTTCTAAGTTTTTAGGGTATGCTATTCCTTGTGATAATGAGGTAGATGCTAAAATACATCTAAATCAGCTTTGGAAAGACAATCACAATGCCTGTCATGTTTGTTTTGCTTGGCGCTTTGGTGTAGATGAAACAAAGTATAAAGAACGCTTCTCTGATGATGGAGAACCTTCAAATTCGGCTGGAAAACCTATTTTTGCACAAATTCAAGGATTTAATGTTACTAATATTTTAATTGCTGTTGTGCGTTATTATGGCGGTACAAATTTAGGAGTAGGTGGTTTGATTGGTGCGTATAAGAGTGCATCAAAAGAGGCTTTGGAACAATCTGTTCTAGTGGAGGGATTTATATCAAATTTTTACATTATGAAATTTGAATTTTCATTAACAGGAACAGCTATGCGTTTATTAAAAAAAGCCAAAGTCAATATAATTGAACAAGGATATGAAGGTAATTTAGCAACTATTACTTTTAAAATTAGAACATCAAAAACAAACGTATTAATTGAAGAGTTTGAAAGTCTACATGGATTTGAATTAAAACATTTAAAAACAGAATAAATGGAATTATTAAAAAAATTAGTTGAAGTAAGAGGAGCAAGTGGTGACGAATTAGAGATTAAAAACTTTATTTTAGACCATGTTGAGTCAGTAAAGTCTTCATGGACTGTTCAGCCAACAATTTATGAAGGTAAAGGATTTCAAGATTCTTTTATATTAGTATTTGGTGATGCGCCAACTACTGCAATTTTCGCTCATATTGACACCATAGGTTTTACTGTTGGTTATAAAAATGACTTGATTAAAATTGGAGGGCCAAGAACTATTGATGGTACTTTATTAGTTGGGTCTGATTCTAAAGGAGAAATTGAAGCTGAATTAATGGTTATTGAAGAGGAAGACGGTACTTCTCATGTGCAAGCTATTTTTGAAAGAGCAATTGACAGAGGAACGGTTTTAACTTATAAACCAGATTTTAGAGAGACAGATGATTTTATTCAGTCGCCTTATATGGATAATAGATTAGGAGTCTGGAATGCTTTAGAAGTGGCAAAAACTTTAAAAAATGGAGCGATTGTATTTTCTACTTATGAGGAGCATGGTGGTGGAACAGTTGGTTTTTTAGGTCGTTTTTTATGGGATAAGTTTCAAATTAACCAAGCGTTAATTTCTGATATTACTTGGGTGACAGATGGTGTTCAACATGGAGGTGGTGTTGCTGTGTCTATGAGAGATAAAGGTGTGCCAAGACGTTCGTACCTAAACCGAATTATTGAAATAGCGAAAGAGTCAAGAATTAAATTTCAGTTAGAAGTTGAAAGTGCTGGTGGAAGTGATGGTACTATGTTGCAGTCTACAGATTTGCCATTTGATTGGTGCTTTATTGGAGCGCCAGAAGATAATGTACATTCGGTTGACGAAATTGTACATAAAGAAGATTTAAAAAATATGACTAAACTGTATGTTGAGTTAATGAAAAAGATGTAATATTTTTATAAATATAAAATGCTCATTTGATATTTTCAAATGAGCATTTTTTTTATCCTGCTAAATTTATATGGGCTTTTAATGATTCAATTGACGCTTTAGCTACAAGCGAATAAAAATCGGTCATCCCTTGATTTGTGTTTGCTTTTTCAAGTGCATTATAATAAGTTGTTCGAGATTTGATATCTCCCTTAATATTAGCAATTGGAAATCCATTCATTAATAACACTAAATTCATAATTAAACGTGTCGTTCTGCCGTTTCCATCAATAAATGGGTGAATGGTTACAATTTTTTCATGCATGTCGGCAGCTAAAATAACAGGGTGAAGTTTATCTTTATTTAATTCGTAAAACTCAAATACTTCCTCCATTTGTTTTGCTATAATATATGGCTGTGGTGGAATATGGGTTCTTCCTGAAATCATAACAGGTACTTTTCTGTAGATACCAGCATTCATTTTGTCAATAGATTTTAAAATTAAATAATGAATTTGTTTAACGACTCTTTCGTTTAAGTATTCATTTTTTTGTACTAATTCTTCAATGAAATCGATTGCCTCAAAATGGTTTACAGCTTCTAAATGCTCAAGCATTGACTTTCCACTAATGGTAAGTCCTTCTCTAACTACTAAGTAGGTTTCTTGCATAGTTAGTGTATTGCCTTCAATTTTATTAGAGTCAAATGTGTAGTTGATTGAAAAATACTCTTTCATTTTCTCTAAGGCAATTCCATTTAATGGACGGCAGTTGTCCCAAGTTGATTTTAACGTGTCAATTTCAGTTAACAAAGGAGCAATTGTATCACTAATTGTTGAAATTGAATTTTTCGAATTATATTTAACTCTTTCTTCAGCTACTTTAAGCGCATTAAGACTAAAGTCTATATTGTAATC
>Ga0256824_10000418_pt1 | contig 16375 bp, 6 predicted proteins | sample CV67metaG_FD_191570 | JGI IMG/M metagenome (GOLD analysis project Ga0256824, IMG submission 191570) | Hydrothermal vent microbial communities from East Pacific Rise, Pacific Ocean - CV67 | ecosystem: Environmental > Aquatic > Marine > Hydrothermal vents | place: Pacific Ocean: East Pacific Rise...
CTCGTGAGCACTTTGAGCCAGATGCAGTTATTTTTCCAAGAGATGAAGCAGATATTAGCGAAATTTTAAAGTACTGTAATGAACACAAGATAGTGATTGTACCTCGTGGTGCTGGTTCTGGTTTTACAGGTGGAGCCCTTCCAAGTTCTGGTGGCATTGTTTTAGCGATGGAAAAGCACATGAACAAAATCTTAGAGATAGATGTTAAAAACATGGTAGCCATAGTCCAACCGGGTGTTATTAACATGGACCTGCAACGTGCAGTAGAAGAAATTGGACTCTTTTACCCGCCAGATCCTGCATCACAAGACTACTCCACGTTAGGGGGCAATGTTAGTGAAAATGCAGGTGGTATGCGTGCTGCAAAGTATGGAATAACTAAAGACTACGTTATGGCAACTCGTGCAGTTTTACCAAATGGCGACATCATTAAAGCTGGAAAACGTACTATTAAAGATGTAGCAGGTTATAACATTAGTGGTATTTTAATAGCTTCAGAAGGCACATTAGCAGTTCTTTCAGAGATTACTCTTCGTCTTATTCCAAAACCTAAAATGACTAAAACAGCGATGGGAATTTTTGACACAGTAAATGATGCGATGGAAGCTGTTTATAAAACCATGGCGAGCGGTATTACACCAGTTGCGATGGAGTTTTTAGATAACTTAACTATTCGTGCAGTTGAAAAAACTTTTAATAAAGGTCTTCCTATTGATGCAGGGGCTCTTCTTGTCACAGATGTAGATGGAAATTTAGAGGATGATTTAGATTTTCAACTCGCTCAAATAGAGAAGGTTTTTAAAGAGAATGGTTGTAGTGAATTTCGAATTGCTAAAGATGACAAAGAAGCGGCAGATATCTGGTTCGCTCGTCGTAATGCCTCTCCAGCACTGAGTGTTTATGGAAGTAAAAAACTTAACGAAGATGTTACAGTTCCACGTGCTGTTTTACCTGAACTCCTTGAAAAGTTCTATGCTATTGCAGATAAATATAAAATAAACATTCCATGTTTTGGTCATACTGGCGATGGTAACGTGCATACAAATGTAATGGTTGATGGTAGTGACCCAGAGCAAGTTAAAATTGCTTACCAAGCCATAGAAGAGGTTTTTCAAGCAACAATTGACTTAGGTGGTACACTCAGTGGAGAACATGGAATAGGACTTGCAAAAGCACCTTATATGTCTATGGCATTCACTGAGGAAGAGATGAATCTTTTTAAATCTATTAAGATGGCATTTGACCCCAACAACATATTAAATCCTGCAAAAATGGGTCTAAGTTAAACTACGATGATACAAAAAACAAAACTGCTTAAACTCTATGTGCATTTAAAGTTTTTTGTATCTACTTTTATCGATAAAGAGCTGACTCTTTATGCAGCGAGTTTGAGTTTTTATACCATATTTACAATTATCCCACTTCTTCTTATTATGCTTACACTTTTGACTTCACTGCCTAGTTTTGCAGAGCATTATGAGAGTATAAAAATATTTATATTTTCAAACCTTATGCCCGTAAATTCAGAGAGTATTATGGGGCATATAGATGGCTTTTTAGCAAACTCTGCCAAAATGGGGACTATTGGTTTAGTGGCGGTTCTTGTTGCTTCACTTCTCTTTTTTAAGAATTTTGAGTACATTGCAAATAGAATTTTTCATGCATCTTCCCGTTCACTCTGGGAGTCTATAACTACTTACTGGACTATGCTTACTCTCACCCCTTTAGCACTTGGAGTCTCATTTTACATCACAGGTTATATTGCAACACTTATGGCATCTAACTCTTTAACCTCGGGTCTGAACATTCTTCCACTTGTCCCTTATCTCATTATATGGGCTCTCTTTTTTCTGCTCTTTCAGATTAGTGCAAACACCAGAATAAGCCCTAAAGCTTCCCTTTTAAGCTCCTTTGTCATCTCCATAGTTTTTAGTCTCTCTAAAAATGCCTTTATATACTATGTCTTCATCAACAAATCTTATACCACTATGTATGGCTCTTTTGCGATTTTAATGTTTCTGTTTTTATGGATATATCTCTCATGGATTATCTTTATATATGGGTTGAAACTATGCTATATTCTCAATAAAATTTATATGAAGAAACAAAAGGAACATATAAAATAGAATTGATTTTTATTATGGTACAATGTTTGAACTTTAATGATGTTGGGTGTATCTATGAATTTAAATAGTAATATATTAATTGTTGATGATGTGGTAGAAAATATACAAGTTGCAATGAATATTTTAAAAGAGGAAGGCTATGACTTCTCTTTTGCTAAAACAGGAGAAGATGCACTTAACCTTCTGAAAAAAAATAACTTTGATATTATTTTACTAGATATTATGATGCCCGGTATTGATGGTTATGAAGTCTGTCGTCGCATCAAAGAAGATCCACGAGTCTCCGATATTCCCGTTATATTTTTAACTGCAAAAGCAGATACAGACTCTATGTCCAAAGGTTTTGAAGTTGGTGGAATTGACTACATTGTAAAACCTTTTCATGCGAATGAGCTTTTAGCTCGTGTCCGTACACATTTAGACCTCTCAAGAGCTAAAAAAATCCTTAAAAATAATAATCTTTCACTTCAAAATAAGATGAAAATGGAAAGAGAAAGAATTTTAACAGAGCTAGAAAATAATCAAAAAGATATGATTTATGTTTTAACCGAGTTAGTGGAATCAGTTTCTGATGAGACAGGAAAACATATTCGTCGTGTTGCGGAGTACTCAAGACTTTTAGCACATTATCATGAATCTATAAGTGAAGAAGATGCAGCAATTATTTTTCATGCATCACCAATGCACGATATTGGAAAAATGGCTATCCCTGAGTCTATTTTACATAAAGATGGACCTCTTAGTGAAGAAGAATTTAAAATCATGCAGTCACACACTACCATAGCACATGGATACCTCAAGGTTGCCAAGAGAAAGATTATGAAAGCCGCTGATATCATAGCTTATGAACACCATGAAAAATGGGATGGTACGGGTTATCCAAGAGCACTCAAGGGCGACGATATCCATATTTATGGACGCATAGTTGGTCTTGCCGATGTTTTTGATGCACTGACACACAAACGTGTCTATAAAAATGCATGGACTATCGAAGAAGCTGTCAAGTATATCAATGATCACAGTGGAACACAGTTTGACCCTTACCTTATAGAGATATTTAATACACATATAGATGAGTTTATCGCCATAGCCAGAATTGAGTAGTTTTTGTAATAAATAAATTTCAAGGCAGTATAATGAGAGCAAATTACAATGTGTTAATTGTTGATGATGTCATAGAAAATATACAGATTGCAATGAATATTTTAAAAGAAGAGAGTTATGACTTCTCTTTTGCTAAAACTGGTGAAGATGCCCTGAGCCTTCTACAAAAAAATTATTTTGATCTTATTCTTTTAGATATTATGATGCCTGGAATTGATGGTTATGAAGTCTGTCGTCGTATACAAGATGATCCTAGAATCTCTGACATTCCCGTTATATTTTTAACTGCTAAAGCTGACACAGATTCTATGGCAAAAGGTTTTGAAGTTGGTGGTGTAGACTATATTACAAAACCTTTTTATGCCGATGAATTGCTGGCTCGAGTGAAAACACATATAGAACTCTATAAGGCTAAAAAACTTCTTCAAGATAATAACCTCTCTTTACAATATAAAATGAAAATGCAAAGAGCTCGTATACTGACTGAACTAGAAAGTAGTCAAAAAGATATGATTTATATTTTAACAGAACTTGTAGAATCTGTTTCAGATGAGACAAGAAAACATATTGAGAGGATTTCTGAGTACTCCAGACTCTTAGCACACTATCATAAGTCACTTAGTAAAGACGATGAAGAGACAGTTTTTTTCGCATCACCCTTGCATGATATTGGGAAAATGGCAATTTCAGAAGAACTCTTAAATAAGAGCACCCCTCTAAGTGAAGAGGAGTTTGAAAATATTAAAACACACACAACAGTAGCACATAATTATCTTAAATCTGGTAACAGAAAGATCATGAAAGCCGCAGATATTATCGCACATCAACATCATGAAAAATGGGATGGTAGTGGTTATCCAAATGCACTCAAAGGAGAAGAGATTCATCTTTTTGGTCGCATAGTTGCACTTGCCGATGTTTTTGATGCATTGACACATAAGCTTGTTTATAAAGAAGCATGGAGTCTAGAGGAGTCAGTCTCATACATTGTTGAGCATAGTGGTAGTCAGTTTGATCCTTATCTTGTTGAAATTTTTAAGGAAAATATAGATGAATTTATTAAAATCTCAAAAATATAACTCTTTTTTTCTTACACTTGCTTTTATTTTCTTTCTTACATTAAATCTTGAGGCGAAAGAGCATGTCTCAATTCAGCTCAAATGGAAACACTCTTTTCAGTTTGCAGGCTATTATGCGGCAATAGAGAAAGGATATTATGCTGATGAAGGTCTGGAAGTCACTCTCAAAGAGGTTGATTTAGCTAGTAATCTTGTTCAAGATGTATCCGATGGAATTTATGAGTATGGGGTAAGTGATAGCTCACTTTTAGTACATTACCTTCAAGGTGTACCGGTAGTTTTAGTCTCTCAAATCTTTCAGCACTCTCCACTTGTTTTTATCTCTCATCGAGACTCCGGTATAACTACTCCTCAAGATTTATTGGGAAAAAAAGTGATGTACTCAGTAGCTTCGGGCGGCGATACACCATTTAAGGCACTCATACTGAAAAGTTTAGGTGGATTTGATGGTATGGAAATAGTCCCTTTTAGTTCTTATCAAGATTTTATAGATAAAAAAGTTGATGTTACATCTGCATACTCCACATCTCAACCCTATTGGCTAAAAAAAATGGGTGTGAACTTGAATATAATTGACCCTAAAAGTTATGGGATAGATTTTTATGGAGATAACTTTTTTACAAATAACAAGGAGTTAAGGGAGCATCCTGCTAGAGTTGAAAAAATGCGAAGAGCAACTCTTAAAGGCTGGAAGTATGCCTTAGAAAATCAAGAGGAAATTATAGATTTAATTTTACACAAATATAGTACACGTAAAACTAAAGAAGCCCTTATTTTTGAAGCTCGTGGAACTTACCAGATGATTATGCCTGACTTAAATGATATAGGGAGTGTTTCAACTGATAAATATTCTCAAGTAGCAAGACTCTATTTTCAACTTGGATTGATTGAAAACCAGATTATAGATGAAGATTTTTACTATAAGTTAGACTCTAAAAAACTTCTTTATACAGCAAAAGAGAAGAGCTGGCTTAAAGAGAATGTAATTATTAAAATTGCTTTTATGGATTATTGGGAAAGTGATGATTATGGTAGAAATATTCATACAGAGCTTATTGAACTTTTAAATGAATATGGTAATTTAAGTATAGTCCCCGTTGAATATAGTACTTGGAAAGATGGTTTTACTGAGGCAAAGGATGGGACATATATTCATGCTATTGTGAATCTCAATGGTTCACCAGAGAGAAAAAAAGACTTTTATCTTACAAAACCATATAAGTTTTTACCGAGTTATTTAGTTGTAAATGAAGAAAATAATTCAATACACTCTTTGACAGATTTAATAGGAGAAAGTGTCTGTATAAAAGAGACCACAATAGCTAAAAAAGTTATTGAAAGTTTTTCAAAAGATATTACAATTGTAGAGTTAAAAAGAGATGACGAAATACATCAAAATCTTTCAAAACATAAGGGGTGTAAAGCTTTTGTATCTCACTCAGTGGATAGACAAAAGTTACAAGATTACCATCTTAAAATTGTAAAAAAAAGCTATAGTGAGTTTAGTGAAGTCTCTATTGGTGTAAGTAGAAAATATCCTGAACTTCACTCTATTATTAACAAGGTCTATAGAGTGATTCCTCCTGATAAGCTTATAGGACTTCAAAAGAAGAATTATCGAAAGAGTAAAAATAGATTAAGTTTTACTCCAAAAGAGCAAGCGTATATAAAAACGCAACCAAAAATTACCCTTGGTTCAGATAGAGAGTGGCCACCTTTTGATTTTGTAGACAAACTTGGTAACCACAGAGGAGTTTCTGCTGACTTACTAGAAATTATTCGTAAACGGACAGAGTTAGATATAAAAGTAAAGTCAGGTAAGTGGCCAGAGATAGTGGAGTTAGTTGAGAAGGGAGAGTTAGATGGATTTACCTGTGCTGCTATAAGTACTAAGCGATTAGAGTATCTCAATTTTACATCCCCATACTTAAAAGTTGAGAGTGGTCTTATTGTTAAAAAGACCAATAGATCTATTCGTGCTCTTAGTGATTTTAAAGGTAAGGTTTTAGCAGTAAGTGAGAGCACATACCTACATGAGTACCTGAGTAAAAATTATCCAAACATAAAATTATATCTTGTGAAGTCAGATGGAGATGGTATCTCTGCTGTCTCTTTTGGCAAGGTGGATGCTTTTATTGGTAATATGGCGGTAGCGAGTTACTATATGAGAGAAAAACTCATAAATAATTTGAAGTTCATAGATAAAATTGATGAAGATATAACAGAACTCTCTTTTGGAATTCAAAAAACAAATCCACTTTTACACTCTATTATCCAAAAAACACTTGAGAGTATCAACTTTGAGACAAGACAGAAAATTCTTGCAAAATGGTATAAGGTAAATCAAGAAGATAGTGATATCCATTTAACTCAAAAAGAGAGAGAGTGGCTTTTAAAAAATAGTAAGGTTAGCTTTGTTGGTGATCCCAATTGGCTCCCTTTTGAAGCATTTGATGAGAGTGGTAAGTACATAGGTATTGTAGCCGATTATCTTCAAAATATTGAGAAGTTAGTAGATCTTAGTATAAAACCTGTAGAGACTAAAAATTGGTCAGAGACAATTGCTCATGCAAAAATTGGTGATGTTGATATTATCTCAGATGATATTAACTCAGAAGTCTTACATAAGCACTATCAAGCAATTCCACCCTATATTAAATCTCCCATAGTTATAGTGATGCGAGACTCTAACAAGTTTGTCAATGATATTGACGAGATTGCCGATAAAAAGATAGCACTTATTATGGACTATGGCTATAATAGTAAGATAAAAGTAGCTTATCCAGATCAAAGTTTTGTGTATGAAGAAAATGCAGATACTGCCCTAGAATCACTCTCTACTGGTAAGATTGATGCAGTTTTACTTACTATGCCAAAGGCGAGTTATTTACTTGCTGTGCAAGGTAATAGTAATGTTAAAATTGTTGGTAAGACGAAGGTGCGTTTATCTCTAACTCTATTTATTCATAAGTCCAAGCCTGAGCTTTATAGTATCATCGCTAAAAGTATGGATATTTTAGCTAACACGAAACATTTAGAAATTTTAAGTAGGTGGCAAGAAGTAAACTTTGCACAGCGAGTTGACTATACGATGTTGTATCAGTTAGGAATCTTTTCTCTGCTTGTGATTTTAGGGACTCTTTACTGGACACGAAAACTCTCTCTTGAGATAAAAGAACGTCGTAAGGTTGAAGAGTCTTTAAAACGTAATGAAGAGCAGCTTCATGCATTAATAGAAAATATTCCACTTGATGTAGTGGTAAGTTCTACTGATGGAAAAGTATTACGACTCAATAGACATGCACTTGAGAACTTTGGCCTATCTGATGAAAAAGTGCATGACTATAATGTACAGAACTTCTATGCAGATGCGGATGATAGAATAAAAGTTTTAGAATCACTTCAGACAAAGGGTAAGGTTGAAAAACAGATTGTAAAGTTTAAACGTTTTGATGAAACTGAAATGAATATGATGCTCTCTATTACACCAGTCTTTTACGACTCTCAAAATGCACTTCTGACAATTTTAATTGACCTTACTGAGCGTTTAGAAATGGAAAATGAATTACTCAAAGCCAAAGAGAATGCGGAGATGGCAAATCGTTCTAAATCAGAGTTTTTAGCCAATATGTCTCATGAAATACGTACACCGATGAATGCAATCATAGGATTTACGGAACTCTTAAATGAACAGATCGAAGAACCACGTTTGAAGACATATACGAAGACTATACAAAATGCAAGCCAATCACTCCTTACTCTTATAAATGATATTTTAGATCTCTCTAAAATTGAAGCAGGAAAACTTCTTATTAATAAATCTGTAACAAATCTTTACAATCTTACTAATGAAGTATCTTCTGTCTTTGGTATGACAGTGAGTAACAAAGGTCTTGACCTAATTATAAGTGTAGATGCTAATGTACCAGAGTGTTTACTACTTGATGAGGTGAGAATTCGTCAAATTCTTTTTAATCTGTTAGGTAATGCAGTAAAGTTTACTCAAAATGGTTTTATAAAATTAAGTGTCAAAGCTTATAATAAAAAAGAGCAACTCTCTAAAGTAGACCTAGAGATTTCAGTGCAAGATAGTGGTATAGGAATAGCTTCTGAGCAACTCACCCGTATTTTTGAGGAGTTTGAACAGCAAGAGGGGCAAGATAATCGAAAGTTTGGTGGAACAGGTCTGGGTCTTTCTATTTCAAAACGTTTATGTGAAATGATGGGTGGAGAGATATCAGTAGAGAGTAAAGAGGAAGAAGGTGCTACTTTTATAGTGAGGCTGTATGGTATTGACATACCATCTGTCATCCAAGAAAAACGTTTAGATGCCAAAGAAGAGAAAAGTACTAAAGAAATAATTTTTGCAAAAGCAAAAATTTTAGTAGTAGATGATATAGAGGATAATCGCGAACTTATTATAAAAAACTTTCAAAATACAGAGATTGAAGTTGTAAGTGCTAATGATGGTTTTGAAGCGATAAAAGCCTTTAAAATCCATCATCCAGACCTTATTCTAATGGATATTAGAATGCCAAATATGAATGGATATGAAGCGGCACTAGAGATAAAAAAATTATCATCTGTTCCAATAGTTGCATTGACAGCTTCTGTTATGGAGGATGAATATGAGAGAAAAAAACGTAAAAACTTTGATGCTTTTTTAAGAAAACCAGTGCTTAGACGAAATCTTTTTATGGAACTTAGTAACTTTCTTCAGCATACCCTGGATGAAGATGAAGCTACAGTAGAAGAGAAACTTATTCTGAGTGATGAGGCTCAACAAAATATAGCAGTTATTTTAAATATTTTAGAGAAGGATATTAGACCTCTTTATGAACAGGCTAAAACGAGTAATAGTATGTCTGATATTGAAATAATGGCCAGAGAGATTAGTAAACTATCTGCCGCTTATAATATAGCACTCTTGGATAGGTTTGCTTCCCAGCTCTTCGAAGCAGTTGACTCATTTGATATAGCTAGGCTAGAACAGTTGCTTAATCAGTTTGACAGCTTAGAAAAAGAGTTAAGTAGTTAAGGAGGCAATAGCATGAGAAAAATATTTTTCATTTTTGTGATGTTTGTTGTTCCTCTCCTTTGGGGTAATGAAACTTTCACACAAGAAGAGCAGCAATGGATTCAAGAGAACCCCGTAGTTAAAGTAGGAGGTGGACCAGATTGGGCTCCTTTTGACTTTGTAGGTTTGGAGGGAAACTATAAGGGTATTGCAAGTGACTATTTAGCACAAATTTCAAAGTTAACAGGCTTGGAATTCGAAATAGAAATAGATAAGTGGAACCGTAATCTGCAAAAGATGAAGAGTGGAGAGATTGATCTTTTAGGGGCTGTTTATTACACCAAAGAGAGAAGTTCTTTTATGAATTATACACAAGCATATTTTGAGATGCTTGACTATTTTTTTATTCGTAAAGATTTGAAAATAGTGAGTGTAGAAGAGATGGATGGCAAGATTATAGCTATGCCAAGAGGATATGCTCATAATGAAATAATAAAAAAAGAGTTTCCTCGAATAAAAATTTTAACAGTCGAGACATTTTCTGAAGCGATTGATGCTGTTTTAGAGAAGAGAGCTGACATACTATTTGATACTTATGCGGCCCTCTCTTATGTGATTAAAAAAGAGGGGCTTAGAGATATCATACCTTTTAAATCTTATCGTGGCCATAGTACAATGAAACTTCATATGACTCTAAATAAATCAAAGCCTCTTCTCACTTCTATTGTCGACAAAGCCTTGAGTCTTATAAAAGATGGAGAAAAAAAAGAGATTTATGATAGATGGCTTGGTTCAAATATAGAAGTAGCACCAAACCTTATGAAGCTAACAGCTAAAGAGAAGGCTTGGCTCAAGGCACATCCCGTCATTAGAGTAAGTAATGAAGATGATTGGAGTCCCTTTGACTTCAGTCTAGATGGGAAGCCTCAAGGTTACTCAGTAGATATTGTAAAAAATTTAGCTAAAAAAATAGGTGTGAAGATAGATTTTGTTAATGGGTATAAGTGGCATGAACTTTTAGAGCTATTTGAGACAAATAAAATTGATATGATGCATGTTATTTCAAAAACAAAGAGTAGAGAAAAAAAGTGGAATTTATCTAAGCCATATATGAAGCAGGAACTCTCTTATTTTATTAGAATAGATGAAAAAAATATCCACTCGCTGAATGACTTCTCTGGCAAAACAATTGCCGCAGGGAAGGGTTGGATCTCTACCGAAGTATTGAAGAAAAAATTTCCAAAAGCAGTGGTTGTGGAGTATGAGAATACAAAAGATATTATGTGGGCAGTATCACTCAAGCAGGCTGATATAGGGATAGATAATGCCGCTTCAGCAACTTATGTAATGATGAATGAGTATATCTCTAATCTTCAGTCTGGTGGTGTTGTTAATCTTAAAGATGGGGATTTAGAAGGGCAAGAGTATCTCTATTTTGCTGCTCAAAAAGAGAATCCAGAGCTTATCTCTATTTTTAATAAGGCTCTTGATGTTATGGGTGCTCAAGAGCTCGTGAATATCCAAAAAAAATGGTTTGGAGCGGCCCTTAAAAAAAGTGAGAATAGCGTTGATATAGGCTTAAGTAAAAAAGAGAAAAAGTGGATAAAAGAGAACCCACTGTTGAGACTAGGAGCAGATAGAGCTTGGGCCCCTTTTGATTTTAGTGAAGATGGTATTCATAGAGGTGTTTCAGCAGATTTTCTTGCACTCATAGCAAAAAGAACAGGATTGAAAATTCAAGTTGAATTGGGAGAGTGGAGAGAAGTATTACAACGTGTAAAAGAAAAAGAGCTTGAGGGTTTTAGTGCTATTACACAAAACAGACAAAGAGAAGAGTATCTTAAATTTAGTACACCTTATATTCATGTTGAGAGTGGTATTGTTGTCAAAAATAGTGCACAAAATATTCATAACATACATGCCTTAGAGGGCAAGAAAATTGGGGTAGTAAGAGGGACACATTTAGAAAAGTGGGTACATGAAAATTATCCTAAAATTGCTTTAGAGCTAGTAGACACTGATGAAGAGGGTGTCAATGCAGTCTCTTCTGGAAAAATAGATGCTTATTTGGGTTATATCGCTGTTATTAATTATATTCGACAGACAAAACGCATAACAGATTTAAAAATTCTTTCTACACTTGACTTAGATACCACAAACTTGGCATTTGGTATACGAAAAGACAAACCAGAACTTTACTCAATTATACAAAAAGCACTAGAGAGTATTAGTGAAGTAGAGCGACTGAAAATTTTGAACTATTGGTATAAAAAGAGTGAACTAGGTATAAGTTTAAGTTACGAAGAGCGCCAGTGGATAGCAAACCACCCAGTAGTAAGTTACAGTGAGATCAATTGGGAACCTATGTCCATTATCAAAAATGGGACGATGCATGGTTTAATGAATGATTATTTAAAGAGAATTACTAAAGAGACAGGAATTCAGTTTCAGTTTAAAAGTTCCTCTTCATGGCCTGATGTTCTCAAAAAATTTAGAAATGGGGAGATAGATATTATACCAGGGGTAGGAGAGAGTGAGCATGAGGCTAACCTTGGTTTAACTTCTAATATTTATGCAAATTTCCCTCTTGTTTTGGTCACTCAAAACAGGGAGTCGTTCATTGGAAGTATAGATGAGCTTGAAGAGGAAAAAAGAGTTGTAGCTGTACCAAAATACTGGACGAGCTATAACTATCTTAAAGAGAAAAAGCCAAATATTAAAGTAATCGGGACTCAAAATGTGCATGAAGCATTGGATCTCGTACAGAGTGGTAAGGCTTATGCTTTTTTAGGACATATGGCAATTGCTATGCACTATGTAGGGAGATACTATTCAAGTAGACTACATATTGCTGGTAAAGTAGAGTACAACTTTAATCATAAAGTTTTAGTGCAAAATGACCAAAGAGTGCTATTGGGTATTATTAACAAAGTTTTTGATGGCCTGAGTGAAAAAGAGCACTTGGATATAAAAAATAAATGGCTTAGAGTTGAGGTTAAAGAGGCTAAGGATTATACAATTGTTTATCAAATTGCTATAGTGCTCTCTCTTTTTCTGCTTGGAGCACTCTACTGGAACAGAAGACTCACGTTAGAGATACAGGAGCGAACTCGTATAGAGAATGCGCTCAAAGTTGAAAAAGAGAATTTTAAAGTACTTTTTGAAAAAGTTTCAGATGGGAATCTTATTATAAAAAATACTAAGTTTGTGACTTGTAATGCAGCTGCATTAAATATGCTTGGATTAAAGAAGGTTGAACAGGTACTGCGTTCTACCCTTAATCAGTGGTCACCAGAACTACAACCAGATGGTAGTGATTCCGCTGCTAAGGCAAAAGAGATGATTGAAATATGTATGGCTGAGGGTGCTCATAGATTTGAGTGGCTTCATAAAGATATATATGACAATGAGTTTTGGGTTGATGTTGGACTTACAAAAATATTTTATGAGGGTAGTGATGCTATATATGTTGTTTGGAGAAATATTAAGGAGCAAAAACTTCTAGAGAATTCTCTCAAGCAGAGTGAATTACAGATGAAAACCCTTATTAATAATATTCCCTTACATGTTTTAGTGACAACTTTTGGAGGAAAAATTCTTTTAGCAAATCCACAAGCGCTCAATGATTATAATTTTGATAAGGATAATCTCTGGGATATTAATATACTAGAGTTTTATGCAGAGCCAAAACAGCGAGAAGAGGTCATGGAGGAGATGGGAAGAGTTGGTAAAGTAGATAAAAAAGTTGTAGATTTTATCCGTCCTGATGGAATACACTCTATGCTACTTTCTATCACACCTATACAATACAATAACGAGGATGTCCTTCTCTCTATCGGTGTAGATATTAGTGAGCGATTAAAGATGGAAGGAGATCTGCTCAAGGCAAAAAATGTAGCGGAACTAGCTAATAAATCTAAATCAGAATTTTTGGCCAATATGTCACATGAGATACGTACTCCAATGAATGCTATTATAGGCTTTACAGAGCTACTGAGTGAACAGGTACAAGAGCCAAGGCTTAAAACATATGTCTCAACGATACAGAGTGCAGGGAACACACTTTTAATACTTATAAATGATATTTTAGACCTCTCAAAAATAGAGGCTGGAAAATTACTAATAAATAAAGTTCCAACTAATATATATACTTTGGCTAATGAGATAAGTGCAATGTTCTTAATGGCTGTTAGAGGTAAAAATATTGATTTTATAGTAGATGTTGATGAGAATATTCCACCCAGTCTACTTATTGATATCGTGAGGATGCGTCAAGTTCTAATAAATATAGTGGGTAATGCAGTTAAGTTTACAGAAAATGGTTTTGTGAAGTTGTCTATTAGTGCCTTTAATGTTGATAAACACCTTGGTAAGCTAGATATAAAGTTTATTGTCCAAGATAGCGGAATAGGAATTCCAGAAGATAAAATAGAGAAAATTTTTAGAGAGTTTGAGCAGAATGATGGGCAAGATAATCGTAAATTTGGTGGTACTGGTTTAGGACTCTCTATTTCACAACGATTATGTAATATGATGGGTGGGAAAATTACTGTTAGTAGTGTTGATGGAGAGGGCTCAACATTTGAGATAGCACTAGATGGGATAGAAATAGCCTCTGTAGCAGGGTCTCAATACATAGAAGAGGAACTAAATTTAGATGCAACCTCAATTGTATTTAAAAGTGCTAAAGTCTTAGTGGTTGATGATATAGAGGATAACAGAGAACTGATACTGCAAAACTTTGAAGATACTGAAATAGAAATATTTACAGCGAATGATGGTTTAGAAGCAATTGCAATGTTTAAAGAAATTCGTCCTGATTTAATTTTAATGGATATAAGAATGCCAAATATGGATGGGTATGAAGCATCTAAAGAGATTAAAAAAATCTCTTTAGTCCCGATTATTGCCTTGACTGCATCGGTCATGGAAGATGAACTTGAGCAGAAAAAACGTAAAAGTTTTGATGGGTATTTACGAAAACCAGTCTTTAGGTATGAACTCTTTAAAGAGTTGAGTAACTACCTTGAGCACGAACTACACAGTAGTGAAGACAATCAAGAGATACAATTTATATTAAGTCAAAAAGCTAAATCAAATATAGTAGAAATTTTAAATATATTAGAGAATGAAATAGCCCCTATGCAAGAAGCAGTTTTAAAGAGTAATAATATCTCGGATATGAAAGAGATGGTTGTACAAATTCACACTTTAGCAGATAAGTATGAGATAGAGATACTCCAAAAATATGTATATGATTTCTTTGAAGCAATTGATGTTTTTGATATTGCAAAAATAGATAAATTACTTAATAGTTTTGAAGATATTCAAGCAGAGATTATCTCTCAAGCTACCTGATATAGAGCACTCAAAAATATGGAAAAACTCCAAAGAAGTAAGGGCCAGACAAAAAGCTTTTTCCAAATGCTAAGAGTTGAGAAGAGTAGAGAAGGCAAGAGATAATACAGAGAGAAAAATATTTCTGTATGAGCCTCGCCCAAAGATACCAAGTCTCTTAGCAAAGTATCAAAAATATACCCATACCCTATAAGATGAAGCATAATACTCAGTGGATAAAAAATACTAAAAAGTGTACTCCAAAGAATTGAGAGCGGATGGTAGAGTGTAAAGTTTGAAAAGAGTGTTAAAGAAAGGGGAAGCATGAGTGTGTAAACCCAGAGTGGAATGAGTAGAAACTGCCAAAATTTACTCAGATGTTTAAAGTGTACAAGAAAAAGAAAAATTGAGAAAACTCCCCCAATTGAGAGCCAAAAGCCCAACTCAAAAAAGAGTCGAGGGAAAAAAGCGAGTAAAATGAGCACAGTAATGAGAAGTGTCTGCATAGAGATCACTTCAAAACCTCTGTCGTAGAGTATATAGCCTATGAGCAGAAGTGTAAATGACCGTAGCAGGGAGGCGGGAGAGTCTAAAAAAAGTAGATAGGATAGTAGTATAAGTAGTACTGTAAAAAAGAGGTCAAAATGAGCATTTCTATAAGGAAAATATCTAGTTTGTAAAAAGCCATAGGGGAGTTTGAGTAGGAAAAAAAGAAGAGTGCTTAAAACTCCTAAATGAAAACCACTCAGAGCAAAAAGATGTGAAATACCGAGGGAAGAGAAGTTTATTTGTAGTTCTCTGCTGAGTGGTGTGGCACTGTAGAGGGCTTGGTAGATTTTGGTACTATTTATATCTTTGTGCTTTGAAGCAATAGCATTGTTTAGTCTCTGTTTTAGTGTCTCATCAATATGTAAGATTTTAGAGTAAGCATAAAAACTGCTCATATACTCACTAAAAGTTATTTCGCCTCCATAGAGTTCAAGCTCTACTCTTTTACCTACAATATTTTCAAGTGTACTGTTCGCCCCTGTGTAAAAACTAAAACCTTGTCTGCTTTTAAGTTTTAACATCTGGTAGGTCTTAGTCTTACCTTTTTTTATTTTTGTTTTTGTGTACTGTTTTAAAACAGTAGCATTGACAATATGTGAATCAAATTGAGTAAAGGTTTTAAAGTTATGAAACTCTATGAGTAGAGAGTATGAAAGTATAAATAGTATGAGGAATATAAAAAGTAAAAAGTCTCTCTTTGTGTTAAAAAGAGAGACTTTTTCAATCATTTTAGAGGGTTGGCATGGAGACGGATGGAGCACCTGTATCTATGTTCGCAGATGAGGTGTCAATGTTTTCGTAGACTGTCTCCACTCCTGCTGAAAAAGCAGGGGCATCTACAAAGCGGGTAAGCTTTTTCTGGAAAATAAGCTTAACGTGGCCTGTTGGCCCATTTCTCTGTTTTCCAATAATAATCTCTGCTTCTTCTTCCTCACGTTCAACATACTCAGAGATAAACTCCTTACCCTCTGCTTTTGCAGCTTTTTCGCGTTCTTTTTCTTCTTTATAGAGATAGACATCATCACGGTAGACAAAGAGGATAATGTCGGCATCTTGCTCAATAGAACCAGACTCACGAATATCGCTCAGCATTGGACGTTTGTCGTTACGAGACTCTACTCCACGGTTAAGCTGAGAAAGTGCGACTACGGGCATCTCTAGCT
>Ga0256824_10000419_pt1 | contig 16341 bp, 30 predicted proteins | sample CV67metaG_FD_191570 | JGI IMG/M metagenome (GOLD analysis project Ga0256824, IMG submission 191570) | Hydrothermal vent microbial communities from East Pacific Rise, Pacific Ocean - CV67 | ecosystem: Environmental > Aquatic > Marine > Hydrothermal vents | place: Pacific Ocean: East Pacific Rise...
TTTCTACAACCACTGAGTGTTTACTACGCTTTGTTCCATCCTGCGCCGTCCACTGGTCAAGCTTCAGTCTACCATCTACTAAAACCTTGCTACCCTTGCGTAAGTATTGGTTTGCAATTTCGGCTGTTCTTCCAAAGAAAGTGAGGTCTACAAAAAGTACTTCTTCTTTTTGTTCTCCTGTTTGACTCTTAAACTTACGTGAAGTAGCGATCGCAGTGTTTGCAATAGCACTTCCACCCTGTGTGTATCTAACTTCAACATCTCGAGTGAGGTTTCCTGCTAAGATTAGTTTATTGTACATATTAACTCCTTATGTTATATAGTATATTATATCATACAAACTATAATATAATCCTTAGTTTACTAAACTTTTAAAAGTAAAAAACTATACTTTCAATAATGACACTTAAAATAAAACAAATCCTTCCTATCCCTCTTTTTGTATGTGGTCTGGAGCCATGCCTGAAAAACAGAAGACAGTCTCACAACTAAGGACAAAATCAAATATAAATGGTATAATATATTATATATAAAGAAAGGGTTAAGATGCATGATTATATGGTTATTGTGAAAGCAAAATGTGTACTAAGAAGAACTTTTATAAAGGCAGTAAATCAGCAAGAGGCTATACGTGTAGCAAAAAAAGTAATCAAGGAAGAGGGCAGTTATATTGTTTCTGAATTGTCCAAAACAGCAGGTAGGCTAATAAAGAGCTTTAACAGGGTAGATAAAATTACATTGGAGGTTGAATATGTCAACTAAAGCTTTTATAGGCATGCAAAAAGACGGAAAAATAGAGGGCGTACACGTTGCTAATGATGGGTATGTAGAGAATGTGGGTGTTATCCTTTTTAATAATTACAAAGAGGAAAAAAAGATTGCTGCGCTAATAGACCTGGGAATGATATGGGGACTTGGTGCGAAGGTTGAAAAGGGAAATGAAAATGAGCGGGAGATATCAATAGGGGGCAGACAAAATACTTCCTATATGTTCAGAGACACAGGAGGTAGAGACGAAGTAGAAAAATATACTTTCCCTTTTATCGTAGGGGAGAAGAAAGAAATGGAAGAGATTTTATATTCTTGGGAGTATGTTTATATTTGGGATAGTGGACTTAAAAAGTGGTTATCCTGGAGAAACGGAAGAAAAACTGATCTGGAAAAGAAGCTCAAGAAGTAGTTGAGTGTAAAGCTCCTTTGTATGATATATATGGTATAATATATTATATACAAAGGGAGTATCATGACAAAGGCGGCACAAAAAGATAGAACAAATTCTCTATTAAAAAAACTATTCAAATATGGGGTACAAGCGATTATATCTACCGTTGTTATTTCAAGAGGAGACTCTAACCTGATTATAGCTAGTCTGGGAGTAGTTTCCCTGGTCATAGCACTCTTGATGATCTGGATGGAAATATACAAATATAGAGAATATTCCACAAAAGAAGAAGAATTTTATATAGACAAAAACACTGCAGTTATACTATCTACTAGAAAAGTAGACAGCTAGCAGGAACACTCTCACCCCCTTTTTTTTCAAGGCTATTAATCTTTTTGAAACCAAGAATTAACAAACATTGATTGTGAAAGTCCAAAGCTTAAAGAGACTGTCAAAAAAGTTAAAAGAAAAAGTTCATACATTTTATATCTCTTCTGGTTCGGAAAAATCACCTTCCTTACCGTCATCTAGTCCTGCGGATAGGTCAGGGTGATATAGTTCAAAGAAGTTGCCTGTAGCATCTATCAGCTCTCGGACACTTACAACAGCAAAAATAGGGTTTTCGCCTCCCTTGATAAACTCAGAGAATTCCATAGAATCTGTCTGTCCTCCCTTTGGGGTGTCACAAACAAGATTCCATTTGCTTTCACCTATGTTCCGAGAAAAAACATCACAACTGTAATGTGGAGTGACGCAAGAAGTAGAGGGTGAATCAGTGATGAGTATTCTTGCTTCCGTCTCGTCCTCTCTTTTAAAAATCTTTTCAAACTGCTTCATCGTAACCCCTTTTTTTATAGTTTATCAATACCCATAGAAGCAGCTATCTTCATCATAAGGTTTGGTTTGTTTTGTTCCTTTAGGTACTGGTAGGCACCATGACACATCTTTGGTGATTGAGGTTCTTCTGTGGGTTCCATGTTTACATCGAGACCATAAATTGTTTTGTGACAGGAGAATGAGGATTTATCATCAAGAAGAAGATCCTCTTTGATAAGATCAACATCACCTTTTTTTAGGTGTATCTTTTCCCCATTATCAGAAAAAGGACAATTTGAACAACTACCTAAACAACGGTAAGCATTAGTTTTAACGATTTCAGACATCAACAACTCCTTGTCTTTATATAATATATTATACCATATAAAGCTATAAAAACAGCTTACCTCAACACCTTTCTCTATGTACCTGAACCCTCAGAGATAGAAAGTCGTCCTGAATCTTTATCCCAAACAAAAACAATCTTTCCACTGCCAAATAACTCACGCAGATAGTATAGAAATTTTTCTGCCTCTTCTTCCTCTATCTCGTCCACAACAACTTCCTGGTCAAGACTCTCCATTTCGCCGTCTTGAAGCATTGGTACACTGGTAAGAGTAAGATCTTCCCCAAGCTTGAAATATGCCCCAAGCTCAGGAACACCTACATAATCTAATTTTTTCATTAGCCCACCTGCACAATAAAGCCACACACACTACAGGTGTAATGGTGTTTCATCTCTTCGGTATTTTCGTGAAAATTAGATTCATGTCTCTCTTCACAGACACACCACTTAAGTCCATAAGACATTAGATACCCATCCTCTTTTTCTCTTCCCTTGTTGGAAGTTGGATCTTCCTCCATATATTTTGAAACATCAACCGTAACGCTTTCTACTGACTCTAACATGCTATCTTTTCTCCTTTTTGCTCAATTTTACTCCAGGCTACACCACCGTCTTCGCCCTTGTCGATGAGGTCCTCCATTTCTTCTTCTGTTTTTGTTGTCCCATCTTCATAAGTAACAACACCTGTCTCAAGGTTACGCTCTCCTAGATAATAGGAGTATCCGTAAGAAACGCTTTCATCATCGTCCAGATAGTGCTTCATAAAATCGGACAAATTTTTATAATAAAACTGCTCGCAGTCATGTGATTTGAAAAACACATCGTCCTCTTCGCCTTCTCCGATGAAAAGGGATCGGTTGCTACCAAAGGGAACTTCACCTCCCCCATTATTTGCAATCGCTATTAGTTTGTCTTTCTCTGAAAGTGGATTATTTCCCATGGTGTACTCCTGTATTGTATATTGTGACATATTCTCTTGAATCAATATCGTATTTTTTGACCTCTTGCACACAACCATATTCAAAATAGCGAAGAACTCCTGCCAAACCTGAACGAACCTGTCTTAGGGGGTCGTCAAAAAGGCTAGCTGTAATTTTATAACTATCAGAAAAGGTATGAGAAGGGGAGAGTTCACAACCCAGCTTCCCGTAATGCTTTTCAAACAGACCATCTTTGGTTAGAGGTTTTTTAATAGGCAAGGACCATTCCTTTTGGGTATTTTCCACCTGTTGAGACTATAACAGTATCAATGGGATTAAATCCTTCGATTGAATTGTTTGCCTGGATTAGTTCTTTTTTTGACAATTTGTATCTCTTCATAACCACAGTGAAGGTTTCCCCGTCTGCTATGGCTTGACTGGCTTCAAATATTTTACTCATATTGGCTCCTTGTTGTATAGTATATTATACCATATTAACACTATGAAAAAGATTAAAATAGTAAAATAATTGGGGGGGGTGTTTAGAGTGGGAAAACCTCAACTACAAAAGGTTCGTTGTCCAGTATTTAGTTGTATAATTCCCTGATGAGACCTAGCACAGATGGTTGCTTCATTTTCTTAACAACAGACGATCCAAGAGAATTGATTTGATTAGGACTCATATTGAGTAAATTGCTAAGTTCTTCGAGTGAGTCAATCCCTTGCTTGAAAAAAGCAGAGACATAAGAAATTTCTTTTTTGGAAAAACCCTTTCGGAGAAGGGTGCACATAAAATATTCAAAGAAATCAACTCTCTCTGCATTTTCTTGAAGGGGGTTCCCCGTAGCACTAAAGCTGGTGAAGCTCAACTCGGGCAAAGACTTACCAAGCTCATCGTAGAGGACACTCTCATCAAAAAGAACCAAACCCTCTCTCTGTACACCAACCCTTGTTATCTTGCGTAAAAGAGAAGTATACAAAACACTCTCCTCGATGAGGTATTTATTTTCCCCTTTCTGTATCTTTAGGAATTGGCAAGAAGGACATCTTTTCTCTAGCTTGCCTTTGGTGGGGGTAAAGTTTCCGTCACAAGAAGAACAAAGTCTTTTGTCTTTCATCGTGTCTAAGTACAGCTTCATAATATCCCCTTTATATAGTATATTATACCATATTAAGGCTATGAAAAAGATTAATTGATCACTTTTTCTTGCGAAGCCAAAAGCTCACGACAGACCTCATCAAAGGCGGGTGCATTCTCAATACGGGAGATAAACTCATTCGTGCTGTTTGAAACCAAGATGAAAGAGTCTCTAAGTCCTTCAAGTTCTGAAATATCAGACAGTACCTCATCCTTTTCGTGTTCCTGGACAGAACATAAACTACAATTCTTCAGATCCCAAATCTGGTTATCTCTTTCTCTTGGTCGATAAGATGCGTTTTCAAGTACAGACAAACTAATTTCAATCCCATCAATAAGAAGCTTGTCATCATCACAATCATAACTAGCGGTGTAGATAGAGTCTCCTCTCTTTCTGTCTATAGAGAGGACTTTGTCCACAAGACTGTCTATTAAAGAAGATGCTTCATCATCATTGCTAAAAAGAGCTCGTTTTATTGAAAGGAGATGTCTCTCGGCAGTAAGTGTAGTCATTATTAAGAGCCCCCTTCTGTTTTATCAGCAGTTCCTAAAAACTTTCTAAGTACGTTTTTTCTCATCTAAGACCTTTATGTATATATAATATATTATACCATAATATTGAATAAAGTAGTTTAAAATTAAATAGAGTTTTTGGAAAAGTGGGAAAAACTACAAGAGTTAACCCACAGTAGGTTAAAGGGTATCAGTCTTGTACTGGAGGTATCTAGTGTCTGTTGCGTACCCACTTCTCTTTATCTAGGGAGTTCTGTTGCTTCTCAAAACGCTCATTGGAATCAATAAGTTCAAAAACCAATTCCATAAGGGGATGGGGCTCCTCTTCTTTGAGGGCAGGAAACTCTATGGTGGGGTCAAGGATGCGCTCTAATAGGGCAATTTCCTCTTCTATCTTGTTTATCTCATTAAGGTTCCCCTCATAGTCGGAATCCTTCAGATCGTAAAGTAGCCCTTCTAAATCAGAGGAGTAGCTAGAAATAGAAATAGAAGATGAGGTTGCAAAGTCTTTGTGCTGTATATAAAGACAACCTCCTTCATAAGAAATATCAAAAGTGTCACGATATTTTTTCTGGAAAGCCTCACCTTCAGAGGAAAGATCATTGTCTCCATTGTTCAATAGACCATACATAGAAATACGAATACTCATATTATCAAAATCATTTACGGAGATATTTTTTTCAAACAGATCTTGTGATGGTGTTTCGGGTGCACCAAAAAATTTATCATCCAAAACAATAGCCTCTAAAGCTGTTTGGATCAAGAACTCTCTTTGGGTTTGTATTTTGCTGATGTCCACGATGATCCTTTTTGGATATGTTTAGTATATCGCGTATTATATCACAGGGTAAGCCAAAGGTGAAAACATAAAAAAACAGTAAAGCAGTAAAAATAAGAGCTGAGGTACGAGGAGTCTTTTGGTATACTTTGAAAAAAGGAAATAAGGGATGGAAAAATTAACAGATGACAAATTTGAAATTGATGGGGTAAGTTTTATAGAAATTAAAGGGCTTATTGTTTCTTTCGATGAACACACCGAGGGAGGCTATGCTTTCGATGTGTGGGACAAAAAAGATTTTGACAAAAACGAGTATGAAGAAGATTTTTCTGTTACTTTGGAAAAGGCGCTCGACGGGGGGATATCCACTGATGCTGAAAACACAGAGGAGGCTATCAAGTTCTTTCTTTCCGATTTAGGATACATAGAGCAGATGGTGAAACTAGCAGCTTCTAATAATCCACCCATAGAGGATAAACAAGCGGGGATGGATGAGGTTTTTGCTTTAGTGGATAAAGTAGAGGCAATCAGTGATTGTGAAGATGTTGAGCAGAACAAAATAAATAAACGATAAATAAAAAAAGGAGAGGGTTTTCCTCGTGTTTATTCAAAAACCTCTGTCCATACAGTGCTATTGTCGCATAGGTCCCAAAGAGAAGAGATTGCATAATCTCCCACCCTGTAGGGATTAAGATTTGCCTGGTCATAAGCAACTAAAGAAGATTGTGTTCCATCGGGAAGTGTCACAACAAATTTTCTTCCCATTCTTAAGATGGCTGCCAGTTGAACACTATTTTTAAAGATCCATCCTCCATCACACTCCACTTGAAAAACATCTTCATCCTCACTAAAAGTGTCCTCATTAAAAAAGAACACACTGGGAGAGGTTCCTAAGCCAGATTCTAACGTCTCGACTTCTGTGTATTTGTGACCATCCTCAAAAACTTCACCAGACACTACTGACTGACGAATCTTAGCAAGTGCGTCTGCTTTGTTGTCACCCTCAACTTCAAAAAGGTATTCAATAACAGTTTCGCTTCTTTCCCCGAGAGCCAATAAAAATCTAGACACTATTCTATCCTTTTAGGTTATTCATATTTAGAGCTATGCAATAGCCGTTTCTTTGTTCGAGTCTTTGATCCATTGAAAAAGCTCTTTGTTTGGCATCATTTCCCGTTCTCCGTCCAGGTCAACATAGGATTCTTTTTCGGTAGCTTCCAGAACAGTTAGAGTGACCCCACTAACTATAAATTCATCATCTTCATTAAAGCGACTCACCTTGGGTTCGTGGGTTCCCCCAAAATACTGACAGGAGCAACTAGGACACTCGTGGCCTTCCTCTAGATTTCTCCCATCTATATCGATCACTGCAAAGGTCATACCGTCTGCACACTTTGGGCATTGTAAAATTTCCACAAGAAACCCCTTTAGTCTGACTTGTCGAGTTTTGCTTCCACGACAATTTTATAACTAAACCCAAAATGAGAAAACCCAGTTTTATTGGAAATCATTTCAGAAATCACTTCATCAAGCTCTTCTTTAAGTGAAGCGTCGGTGTCTTGTAGATCCTCTTCAACAAATAATACCTCTTCTTTTTCGTAAGGAACTTTTTCAATTTCACTGGCAAAAGCTTCAACATTTTTTCCGTTATGGAAGACGTTAAGTATGTACATCGGCAGAACCTCTTCGTCGTGTGTGGCATCAGGTTTTTCGATGACCTCTACAATCTGTACCTCTTTGCCTGAATAGCGAAGAAGCTCTGTGTCTGTAGTATTAAATATCACTGTAGTTTGTGGATTAAGTCCCATTTTGTAGTCCTTGTATTTATTTTAAAAAAAGTAGTTTCAAAAAGCAGAGCTTTACTAAAGGTTGAAAACTCTGTAGATACGCAAAAAGAACTTTCTTGCAAGGCTTGGTCGAGAAACAACCCTATCAGAAAGAAGAGAAGTGAGCCTCTCTGTCTCTCTCCGAAGATCTGCATTGAAGGCAACCTTCTCTTCTTCAGTAGGAAGTGCAGCAAAGTGTTCCATAATAAACTCTTCTAAATCTCTAGATTCCGTTTCTCCGTTTGGTAAAATAACAATTCCTTGCATAATAACTCCCTTTCTTTATATAGTATATTATACCATATATAGGGTATACATAACCTTATTTATTGTGGGAAATAGAGTAAAAAATAGAACTTAAAGACCAAAGATAGTTAGATGTAAACTTTAGTGCAGAAGCATCAAATCTAATACAGTTTTCGCTGGGGATGTAATCATAAACAAGCCCGATTTCCCCCCACCTAGCACAAGAGCTTAGAATAGTTTCGATCTCCTTGTCTGAAGGAGAGTTAAACAAAGAAACAGAAAAAACAAGCCCTTTTTTGTTAGACCAAGAGACAGATGTGTGGATATCAATACTGTTGTCTACAATAAAAACCTTTTGCTTTGCATCTTCTGCAATGGGGAAAATATTGTAGTTAAGGAGACTAGAGAAATTGCCCGTGACTACAACACTATTCTCTTCTGGAAAAACCTTTACACCATAAAGAACCCCTTTTGCACTAGAGAGCTGTAGTTTTTTATCTTTAAAGAACATACGACCATAAGCAGCTTCTTCTAGGGAAGACAAATATTCTACTACTGTTTGTTCGGGTGAGGGAACTTTTGACATTGTAATAACCTTTTTTTTAATTTGTAAAAACAGAAATTAATCTGCTTCTATCATTTTCCAAACCTCGTCTACAGAGATCGTTCTGCCTACGCGAGCTTCCACTGCAAGCCATTCTGTATTTAGGCGGTCTTCTTCTTCTTTTGTTTCCGAAGGAGATAACTCTCCATCTTGGGAAAGGTTTTCAGGCTCAAGGGCCATAATCAAGGTGGTAAGTATTTTCTGTTCCACCGAGGGGATGACACTCATTATGCCACCTGCGGAAGGGGATCCAAAAGGTCTTCGTGAAAACCAAAGAGTAGCTCTGCGAACTCTCGAAGCTCTTTATATGAATCCTCCTTCCAGTCTTTGCCAATAACTTTCTTTGTCCCTGTGTCTGCATAGCTATACCAGTTTTTACCGTCGTGTCTAGCAACATCACTGATGTTAGTGCTTCCGTCAAGCCACACAAGAGAGCAGGTATTGTGTTCGGGGAACCACACGAGAAACCTTTTTCTTGACTTATTTCTAGTTCTTGCTTTATAGATATGCGCTGTAATTTCATTTCCTGCAAAACTGAAGTGTTTAATGCCGAGTCGTTTAAGTCCTTTTGTGAAGTCTTTTTCTGTCTCAATAAGCTCTGTAGAATTTTTCATCGTAACCCCTTTTTGTTATATAGTATATTATACCATATAATCTATTAATTGAGGTTGAAATAGGCGATTAATCCTAGATCCTTTTCAAAAAGTGCCTCTAGCTCTTGAGGATGCATAGCCTTGCAAAAAGCAATAAGTTCCTCTCCTTTTTTATGAAGGGATGGGTCTTTTTCTGTATCCATATTTTTAACGGAATGCAAATGCTCAGCTCCTTCAAGTAATCCACTTAAAAAGACTTCAACAAGATCTTTACTTCCTCTATACACACACTCCTGATGCTCTTTGCTGTACTCAGCAATAACAAGGTGCTCATCCCCATTGAGAACAAGGCAATAAAGCTGATTATTTAAAGCCTCATTGATCTGCGCTATTTTTTTCGTAAGTTTCATACCGTCTCCTTATTTGTATAGTATATTATACCATATATACACCATAAAGTAACTTAATTTTAATCTCAATATGAGAAGGTTATGTGTATTCGGGAAATAGTGTCTGGCGATCTTCGTTAAAGATGAGGGTGTAGTTTGAGTCTTGAAGCATAGCTTTTTCGTAGGGTAGGCCCTCTAGTTCATATTTGTAAACAGAAGAGAGGTAGGTTCCCTGTAAAACAAGTTTTTCAACAGCTTTTATCATCTTCTCTTTGTCTGAGTAAAAAACCATACCCCGAGAATCACCTTGCCCAAAAAGGACTTTTGAGAAGTGAACCCTGTAGAAAACAGGAACTTGAATAACAAGGTCTTCTTTTTGACCCCTTGGATACCATAAATTAAGTCCACTCATTTCTCTCTCCTATTTGTATATAGTATATTATACAATATAATTGCTTATAAATAGGTGACTTTTAGAACTATGAGGCAACCATTAAATCCAAAAGTCCCCCTCCTTTTCCAACAATTTCCAACTGTTTTTTTATTGAAATAGAGGGAGTTGTTTTCGGTTTTTTGTATCCCAACTCAGAAGCAACTTCTTCACAGTGTTTTCGTAGAATGTTTAAATAGCTACCAAAGTGTTTTTTTGGAAAAAAAGTCCCTTCATCTACTCTATCTTGCATTGAATCAAGTAGAGCCCCTTCCGCGTAAGCAGAAATTACAGTATTTGCAAAATCTTTGAGCTTTTCCTCGATACATTTTCCTTCAGACAAATCTTTTCCAAAAGTCAATAGTCTTTCAGACCAAACACTATGTTGGTGAATCCCATAAAAAGAGAATGCCCACTCGTGAAAAGAAGCAAAACCTTTATGTGGCTCTGCTTTCCAATGAGAATTGGTAAGTCGAATAACCCTAGTTTCAACATTTGTGCCAGACTCTTTAAAAGTACCTTGCTCAAGAGTTATCATAAAGCCATCGCCTTTTTCTGCGAGAAGGTCTCTGAAGTCACTATCTTTTTTTGTTGTGTTTCTAATCCAGCCATTAGGAATAATAGCGATAAGCTCTCCGCCTGACTTCATCAAGGTTAATGCGTGATATATATGTGTCATATATGCTTTAGAATCGCCCTTTACACTAAATGGGGGGTTCATAATAATCAAATCATAGAGGTTGTCTTCATCATCTGGAAACATAGTCATAGATGAGTCATAATCAAGAAAGCTGCCACAGTAAGGAGAATATCCCTTTCCTTTTAGGATCTCCTGATTTTCCTCTAGAAATTCAACCGTATCAACAAAGACATTCTCCCCTTTTGTTTTTATAAAATCAGCAACAGCACCAATACCTGCACTGGGTTCCAGGACACGTACTCCACTCTTTTGCTCGGCTTTATATTCAAAGAAGCCGTGGTCACACAAGTCCCACATCGCGTCAAGCCCCGCTTTAGGAGTGGGAAAGAATGCGGTCGGGTTTAGTTCGGGTAGTTCTTCTTTTGATAGTATTCTTTGGATTAAGGGGGACGGATCATATTTAAAAGTGTGAACTTTTTTAGAACGATTCCAAATTCCCCCAATTCTCTTGAGGCAGTCGTTTAGCTCGTCATAAGTTTTTCTGTCAAGGGTTGATTTGATCCCTAGCGAGAAGGTCCCTTCATTATTGCTCAAGATGACTTCATTCCGAAGAAGTTGATTAAGTGTGTTTGTAAGTTTTTTCATTGAATACCCTTCTTGCTTATATAGTATATTATACCATATAAGCACTTTAGAGAGACTTACTTATCAGTTAAACCAAGCCATTTTATCTTCAAGGGGAATGCTATCACAAATCGTGATATCCCCTTTTTCGTTAAGCTCGTCTATCATCTCAAATTGAATCCCAAACTCACCCTCATAACCAAAAAGAGTATTTTTTGGTTTTTCAAGTTCACCTTTTTCGTGTCGATCTAGAACAGTCCCCATTCCTACAGTATCTTTTTTCCACTCCCATCTTGCATACTCTTCCTCATTCTCACTTGGATAATATTGCTTGTCACTAATATCTTCAGTAGCCTCAAGGATAAGTGCCTCAGCCTTGTCGTATTCTTCTTGATTTGAACCAACAAAAGCAGTAGCAGTTGATACGGGACAGATCCCTTTTTTAGATAAAGAGATAGAAAGTTGAGCATAAAATCTTGCATCAGCTGTAGGGAGAGGTGCCCCAACAGTATCCCAATAAGATTCGTGCCAAACAATAGAGTTTGCAGAGGGAGACTTGAAAAACTTGGACTTATAAATTCTAACTGCCTCTAGAATCGAACGGTGAAATTCGGAGATTTCAAAAGTTCTATTTGGAGCAAGAGCAAACACACCGAGTTCATATTCTCCTTCTTCGATCCATCTTTCTTGGATAAAAGTAAGTTCAAAGTCATCAACACGTCTAGTTCCCGTGATAGGAAATAGTTTTTCATCCAATTCTAAATATTTTTCTAGCGTTTTTTTACGAAAAGCTAAACTCATTCCACCAGGAACGGTCATTCCTTTTCTGTGATTATCTCTGTTGTAAGTGTTGTGAATATTTTTACCGTGCATATATATATCACGTTCTCTCCATCCTGATTCAGCAGAAAGGTCGATCAGCCAATTTCTAAACTTCTCTACGTCGTGAAGATAATCATAATGCTCTGTTAGATTTATAAGAGTTTTATCTCTTTTGAAAAGAGGACAAATATCACAACCGTTACGAGCACTTTTTCCACAACCCGGCTCTTCTCCGTCAACCCCATCAATAAGATTACGACACTCTCCTTTTGTGTCACCTGCAGATTCGGAGTAAACTTTTCCAAGTGTGGTTGAGTCAACCCATGATTGTTGTCTCGTGTAAAGGTAATCCCAAATGTCATTTGAAGAATAATATTCTACGGGAACAAGCAGACTACACTTTGAGTTTTCATGAGTTTTTAATATCTCACCCTCAACAGTACAATTTTCTAATCTCTTAGCTCTGTCTGGCGATTCTGAGCGTCTTTGACCGGTAACTGCTATGAATCCTTCATGTGACTGCAAAAGTCCCTTGATGGCTCTCTCCTGAGGCAGAATTTTCCATCTATTCGTACACCATCTGTTCCCGGAATGACTAAGTACGTAGCCGGCGCCAAAAAATAGTGAACTAAAGGTGTCGGTTTTCTTCGGTTCAACTCTCATAAGAGTAAGGTTTAAATTATTTTCTTCCCCAAAAACTTTTAGTTTATCAAAAGCATCATCAACACTTTTGGCAAAAGGAGCCATTTCTAGTTTTGTATCAGAATACATGATATATGTTGTCTTGTCGTTGGTATTCGAGAGAATAAGTGCCTTAAGGATAATGTCTAGAGTTGTGTTCGAGTCTTTTCCGTTAGAAAAACCAACCACAAAAGGTCGTGAGTCGTTGTCGTAAATATTCTTTATGTCGATAATTGATTGAGCTTCTTCTGATTTTGTTCCAAACATATTATATCCTTCTCTCTTTATATAATATATTATACCATATCCACACCAAATAAAAGCTTAAGTATGAGAAGAAAAGGAAGGAGTGGAATTAATCTTTTGTTGACCCCCCAACCACCCAATATATCCCCGTCATTAAAGACCATTCTTTCAAAAGTGGGATCAATTCGGTTTTGTATTTAAATGCCCGACTTTTAGCATCATCATTGTTTTGTTTCTGAAGACCGGAGTAATGACAAACGGGACACTGATCCTTGTCGTCATTTTCAATCTTTCCCATATTTATTTTGGAGCTACAGAACTTGCAGGTTGTGAAGCCTGATGTTTTCAAAGTCTTCCTGCTATCCATCCTTGCCCGATCCCAAAGAGATTCAATTTTTGATATCTTGGCGTTCAAAACATCCAAAGGTTTAACCTTTTTTGCATCCTCCTTTTTGTTCCTCTTTGTAATATCAGCGGATAAGGTGGAGATTTTCCCGATTAAAATATCAATTCTTTTCTTTTCTGTTTGAGAGAGAAAAAAGTATGTAGCATTACACTTGGGGCATTTTTTAGAAACGGTTACATCTTCAGTTTTTGTATGGGATTTGCATTTGTTACAAGTGACAGTATTTCTGACACTTTTTCTATCTTCTAAATACCCTGCTACAAGAGTATTTTTTTCTTTTTGGAGTGATTCTTTTTTGGCGGACTTATCAAAAATAATCCGAGCAGAAGTACTCATTGACACTTTTTCTTTAAGAGAAGAGGGAACAAGCTTTATTTTCACCGCAGCAAGCTTCTCTGTGGCGCAACTACTTTGGGTACACACAGCCACATGAGCATCATGAGAGCTTGTAACTACTTTATCTAGGTAAGTGATGCCATCCTCTTTGGGCCCCCAATACCCACTATAGTAATCCACTCCGTGCTCTGCAGCATCTTGCCGAATAATAGCATCCACCTGCTCTTTTAGGATGATTTTCGGGTAAAGAGGGAACATCTCGATCTGTGTACTATTTCCCATTATTAAACCTTTGGCTTAATCGTCTTCTTTGCAGGTAATTTTCAATACCCGTAGAGACGGCGATGATAATAATTCCTGAGATAACTCCGATGACTCCTGCTCCAAATATGTTGATAGATTCCATTGTCATAATAACTCCTTCTTTATATAGTATATTATACCATATAAATAGTATAGAACAGCTTATTAGCTAAAAGAATTAAAATTGTTTATTGGGGTGATTAAATGCATCAAAGCTCCTCCATAGGATAAACAACCGAGGGGGCTTCATCAAGAGACTTGATCTCGTCAATAACCCATTGAGGAGAAGAGGGGTTGTCCAATAGGTTAGCCACGACTTCATTCCACTGATTGTCTGTAATGGCTTTAGTCTTTCTCAAACCTTGCATAATGAAGAATACATCCCCATAAAACTCTTCTCCTGCTGCTGGGTTTATAGATATTGCAAGAAGGACTGGAATTTCTCTACCTGAAAGAAGTCTATTTGCTTTTATTTCATCCAGAGGGAGAGAAGCCTCTTCAACTAAAAGTGAAATACGACTATCTTCATCAACCTTGGAAGCTATTTTTTCGGTAGGAGGCGAGGGCAAAATACTCTTGGTTTTTGTAGGTTTGGCATAAATTATTTTAGGGGAGGGGGAGATATTAATAACCTTGTTGGATTTGGTTGTGTGGGGAGACATCTTCCCCCGAGAGGAATATATTCCAAATACTATCCCAGCAAGCAAAAGAGTAATAAGAAACAAGAGGAGCAGATTCTTTGTAGAGGGAATACTGAACATCTTAAGCCAAAATGCGGGTAAACCCACACTCTCCTAAAATATAGGTTCTGTTTTCGATTTTCATAAAATCACCTTCTTGCGTGTTTCGTATAGGAATAGTGGAGTTTGGAAGCAAGTTTACGTCTGTGTTGCTAGTCCAGCTTAGTTTTCCAAAAGACTGAGTAAGAAGAAGGGATCTTTCAAGGGCAGCAGTATCATTCTCTGGGTTTTCAACCGAGAGGTAAGCAGTCAGCACCTTCACTCCTTCGTGAATTTGAAAGAGTTTTACTTTAGTAGTTTTGGCAGGTTCCGGCTCGAAAAATTCTCCTTTTTCTTCAACCATTCTTGTTGATAAATAATCGAGTTCATCTCTGGAAAGAGCATATTCAATATCATCTGCTTCTGTGTCGGGGGAAATTAGCCCTTGTTTCTTGCCCCAGTTGAGAAAATCTTGAACGGGATATCCGTTAATTTTTGTGTACATTGTGTCGTCTCCTTATATAGTATATTATACCATAAAAAGAGTATAATATAGATTATTGGTAGGTCGGTTGGTGTTTGGTGTACACAAAATCCTCTATCTCCGAATTGTCGGCAGCTCGGTCAGTGGACGAGAAGAAACTTCTTCTGTATCCTCAAAAGAAAAAGAAACACCCTTGTCGTTTGTGGTCTCAACATCAAAACTATTATCTTTTTCCAGATCAGCAGTTTTTACAAAATAACTAACCTCAAATACACTTGCTCCCAAGCCCGAGATCTCATCAGTTCCAAAAAAAGAACTACCTTCTTCAACCTCCCAAACCCCGCCCTTATGCTCAAGGGAGTCTTCCCACTTGGAAAATTCTTTTGCATCAAAATCACTCAAGCCAGACACATCACCGTTAATAAGCGCAGACAGCCAGTGTTCTCCGATTTTATACTCAAATTTTTCAAACATGTTTTCAATAGGGGTCTTATCTACGATGATTCCAGAGTCTTCAAGCCTTTTAACCATAGAAGAGTGCTGCCTCTCAACAATTTCTTCTATTTTTTCCATCAATTCTGACCCATCTTTGCGCTCATACTCTTCAGAAAGAAGCGTTTCAAATTTAGCCTCCGAGATATGTTCAAAAGACTCTTTTGAGAGAGGAGAGGTTAAGTATTCGGCTGTTACAGCCCTAAAGAGATCGTCCTTTATTTCATCAGAAGAAACCATTGGTATTTTTTCAGTATCTTTTTTTTCAGATGGGGGAACAGATACTTCTATTACAGAGCTTTCCTTGAAGGGTTTTCCTGCCGTTGACTTTTTCAGGTTTTCTAACAAAACTTCTGCTTGACTCCCCAAAATCTTTTTAGCAAGATTATCATAAACAAGAAGAGAATCGGCATCAAAACTTTTAATTGTTTTAGTGAAATCCTGAGATGAACGGGAGTGGGGTTCGGGTTGTCCCCAAAGGTCATCGTCCTCAAGAGGTTCCGGTTCTTTTTTGTTCGAGAGGGTATTTTCTAAAGCAAGATTGAACGCCAGCGATTCAACACCCTTTTCATAGATAGCCATATTCATAAAACCATCATAATCAGACCACTCGGCATAAATACCGTTCCTGACTCCGTCCTCTATTTCTACAATAACAGCGGGGATATCTCTCTCTTTGTTGTAAAAAATGGCAACCCCAGAGAAAAGTTCTCCGTTCTCTCCATTGGTGTACACAAAATCATCCATTTCCAAGGAGAGTTCATCTACAACTTCGCGTCCATCTTCACTTTTACCCAATACTATTTTCATTTAAAATCCTTAAGTGT
>Ga0256824_10000420_pt1 | contig 16322 bp, 7 predicted proteins | sample CV67metaG_FD_191570 | JGI IMG/M metagenome (GOLD analysis project Ga0256824, IMG submission 191570) | Hydrothermal vent microbial communities from East Pacific Rise, Pacific Ocean - CV67 | ecosystem: Environmental > Aquatic > Marine > Hydrothermal vents | place: Pacific Ocean: East Pacific Rise...
ATGATGATGAAGTAAAATCAAACTACATTACAATCACAGCTACAGCTACAGGCTCTGCGCCAGTTGCAGAATTTACAGCTAACCAAACAACTGCACCTGAAAATACAACGATTACGTTTACGGATGAGTCAACAAATACACCAACTTCATGGAGTTGGGTAGTTTCACCTGCAACAGGATGGTCTTATTCTGGAGGTACGAGTTCAATAACTCAAAATCCACAGATTAATTTCACAACAACAGGAGTTTATTCAGTTACATTGACAGCTACTAATGCAACAGGAAATGATGATGAAGTAAAATCAAACTACATTACAATCACAGCTATAAATGGAGTAGAAGAAAATCAATTAGATAATATTTCAATCTACCCAAATCCAACAAGTTCTGATTTATTTATTAATCTAAGTGATGTTTCTGTAGATGTTGTAAATTTATTAATTACAGATGTAACTGGTAGAATTATTAAAGAAATTTTCAAACCAAGTGGAGTTGTAAAAATTGAATTAAATGCTCAGTCAACGGGTGTGTACTTTGTTAAAATAAACTCTGTAAATCAATCATTAACTAAAAAAGTGATTAGATTTTAATTGAATCAATTTTATTGAATTTTAATTAAAAAGAGCCTTTTATTTAAAAGGCTCTTTTTTTGTAATCTATTGATTATACTTAATAACGGATAATAATAGGGTAGGTTAATTTTTAAGGGAAGCGTTATATTATAGAAAGGAGCTAAACAAGCGTTTTCGTTTCCTTGTCTATAGCCTAATCTGCTTTTATTGCTTCAAATATGAATTTACTATTGGATGATATTTCAACATCTACTCCAAGTTCAAGAATGCTTTCGTCATCATCTTCATATTGCCAAACTATATTTACAGATAAACCATTTTTTTTTAAATGATTTATTTCTTTTAAAAAATTTACAATTAAAATTGTAGATGGAGTATTTAGGTATTCAAAATACAAGACTAAGTTGATGCTTTTTTCTTCTGTTTGAGCAAAAGAAGTTAACCAATCAAATGCTGATTTGTAAAAAATGTCTATGTTTTCACCCATTGAAACTCCTTTGATACTCATTTGTCCATTTTTTTCAAACTTTATTTCGGGTGTTTTAAACGAGCCTTGGACATAAATGTTTTTCATTTTTTTAGATGTTTTGAAGAAATATTTTTACAATAGTAATACAATTTTATCTTTAGAAATCAGTAATTGGCAAAATTTGTTAAATAATATAAAGTATTATGTGTGAAAGTGGAAATGAATGTATCCTTATTTCATCTGAAAAATAGCTTTTTCAACTTTATTTGTAGGCATTTTACAAGAACCGTGTTGGCAAACAAAAATAGTTGTTTCACCTAAAAACTTACCTTTTAATAATTCTAAATTACTTTTTAAACCGCCCAATATTAATTTATTTGGAATGTAATATGAGTTTAATTCAATTAGTTTAGTTTGCCATTCTTTTCCTGTAATAGCTACTTCATAATAAGGGATACTAAAGTTCAAAGCTAAAATTGACCAATTTGAGTAACCTGAAGGGTAGGTATGCATATCATCATAAACATTAGATAACATTTGTTTTGATTTTTCAATATATGTATTATTGTTTAAGACAGTTCCTAATTTGAATAATACAATTGCCATTTGAGAGTTTGATGCAGGGATTACATTGTCATTAATTTCCATTTTTCTAGCAATTAAAGTACCGCCAGAATTTGATGTGTAAAAAAACATTCCTGAATTTTCATCTTCAAAATGTAGTATTGAATAATTAGTTAGTTTTTCAGCTTCAATTATCCATTGTTCATCAAATGTAACAGAATATAAAGTTAAGTAAGCATCAATAGTAAAGGCGTAATCATCTAAAAATCCATCAATTTTTGAATGTCCATTTTTGTAAGTATGAAATAAGCTTCCGTCTTTCTTAGTTTGTTTTTTTAATAACCATTTTCCATTTTTTAAAGCTGATTGTAAATAATCTTCTTCTCCAAAAGCAGCATAGGCATCACAATATCCCTTTAGCATCATTGCATTCCATGTGGTTAAAGCTTTGTCATCCAAGCCTGGTCTTACCCTTTCTGCTCTTTTGGCTAATAGTTTTGCATTTATAGGTTTCATTTTAACATATTTTCCTTCTGAGTATTCAGAATCTCTAAGTAATATGTAATTTCCTTCCCATAATCCCTTAGAGTTTAGTTCATAATAGTCTTTTAAAATTGAAAATTCTGTATCGGTTAAAGTCGCTTTTAATTCTGATTTAGACCAAACGTAAAACCTACCTTCTTCTCCTTCACTATCTGCATCTAAAGCTGAGTAAAATGCTCCGTCTTTAGTTGTCATTTCACGTTTAATCCATTCTAAAGTTTCGTAAACTATGTTTTTAAATAGTGGGTTTTTAGTTCGTTGATAAGCTTTTGAATATAAAGATACTAACTGTGCATTATCATACATCATTTTTTCAAAGTGGGGTGCTTTCCATATCATATCAGTTGAATACCTAGCAAACCCTCCGCCAATTTGGTCATAAATACCACCTTTAGCCATTTTAGTTAATGTTAAGTCTACTTGATTTAAAATTACAGTATCGTTTGTATGATGAGCATATTGCATTAAATAATCATAGTTATTAGGTATGGGGAATTTGGGAGCGCGATTCATTCCTCCATTTTCAGTGTCAAATTGAGTTTTCCAAATATCAGCTATTTCATCTAATTTTGACATTGAAAATTTTGAGGGAGGGGCAGTTGACTCAATTAATTCAGATTGTTTAATGCCAGTAGTTAAGTTTTCAGCATAATCAATCATTTTTTGTTTATCTTGTGTATATGTTGAATATAGGTTTTCTAAAAGAGTTTTCCATTGATCTTTTGGGAAATATGTACCCCCAAAAACTGGTCGTCCATCAGGTAAGGTTACACAGTTTAATGGCCAACCGCCTCTACCAGTCATTAGTTGTACAGCAGTCATGTATACTTGGTCAACATCAGGACGTTCTTCTCTGTCAACTTTAATACATACAAAATAATCATTCATTAGTTTTGCAATTGTTTCATTTTCAAAACTTTCATGTTCCATAACATGACACCAATGACAAGATGAATAGCCAATACTTATTAAAACTAATTTATTTTCGTCCTTTGCTTTTTTAAACGCCTCATCTCCCCATGGCAACCAGTTAACAGGGTTGTGTGCATGTTGTAATAAATACGGACTGCTTTCTTTGATTAAAGCGTTAGTGAATTCATGTTGGCTTATAGTTTCTTTTTCTGTTTTTTGACTATTAGCACAAGAACATATAAGCGATAAAATAAACATAAACTTTATTCCAAAACTTATAGTTGCCGTATTTAATAATTTCATACCGATTGTAATTTATGTAGTTCAAATTCTGTAAATATACGTATATTGTGAACCAAATTAATTGAGAGGACTATCTTTTTTAGATTCAAGTTATAAATTGTATCTAAAAAGTAGTTTTAGAATAAATAAAATTATTATGAAATCAGTACTGTTATTTACTTTATTAAGTGTTGCATCATTCAATTATGCACAATCTTATTTTCAACAAGAAGTTAACTATAAAATTGATGTTGCCTTAAATGATAATAATAACACATTGTCAGCTTTTGAAGAGTTTGAATATACAAATAATTCACAATGTGCGTTAGATTATATTTATGTTCACCTATGGGCAAATGCCTATAAAAACAATCAAACTGCTTTGGCAAAACAAATGTACGATCAAAAAAACATGGTATTACAATATGCAACAGATGAAGAAATGGGATATATTGATTCATTAGATTTTAAGGTAAATGGAGAAACTGTTAAATGGGAATTAGATGGTGAACATATCGATATAGCAAAAGTGTTTTTGAAATCACCATTAAATCCAGGAGAAAAAATGACGGTTTCAACACCTTTTAGAATTAAAATTCCAACAGGAGCTATCTCAAGATTAGGACATGTAGGAGAATCATTTCAAATAACTCAATGGTACCCGAAACCTGCAGTTTTTGACGCTAATGGTTGGAATCAAATGCCTTACTTAGGGATTGGTGAGTTTTATTCTGAATATGGAACGTTTGATGTGTCTATTACATTACCTAAAAATTATGTAGTAGGGGCAACAGGAGATTTACAAACTGAGTCAGAAATTAAATTTTTAGATGAAAGAGTAAAATCAACTCAATTTAAGTTTGATAATAAAGAGTTTAGAAATTCTAAAAAAGTGGGTAGTGGTAAAACTGAGTTTCCTAAATCAGAAATAGAATTAAAAACAATAAGGTATACACAAAGTAATGTACATGATTTTGCTTGGTTTGCTGATAAACGTTTTGAAGTTTTAAAGGGAGAAGTTGAATTACCTCATTCAAAAAGAAAAGTAACAACATGGTGTATGTTTGTTCCTCACCATTCAAATTTATGGAAAGAGTCAATTGAATACATTAATGATGCAACCTATTGGTATTCAAAATGGAATGGTGATTATCCGTATAATCAAGTTACTGCAGTTGATGGAACTATTAGTGCAGGTGGAGGGATGGAGTATCCAAATGTTACTGTAATTGGTAATACTAGTTCTAAAATGGAATTAGAAGTTGTAATTGTGCATGAGGTAGGGCATAATTGGTTTTATGGTCAGTTGGGGTCTAACGAAAGAGTACATGCATGGATGGATGAAGGGATGAATACAACTAACGAAATTAGATACATTGAAACTAAATATCCAGATAATGATAATATGACTAAGATGATGGGGGGAATGGCAAAAACCATTCATTTAGATCATTTAAGTCATCATGACATGAGTCACATCAGTTACGAAACAACTGCTGGTTTAGGTTTAGATCAACCAATTGAGTTGCATTCAGCTGATTATTCAATGATTAATTATGGAGGGATTGTGTATTCTAAGACGGGTCTAGTGTTTAATTATGTAAGAGATTATTTAGGAGATGATTTATTTGATGAATGCATGCATCATTATTATTCTAAATGGGAATTTCATCATCCACAACCTCAAGATATGAAGCAATCTTTTGAAGAGGTGACAGGCAAAAATCTAAATTGGTTATTTGAGGACATTATTACGACAACAAAACAAATTGATTTTAAAATTTCAAAAGTTAAAGTGAGTGAAAATGGAACAGATGTTACAGTAAAAAATGTAGGACAGATTAATTCTCCTGTTAGAATTGATGTATATAGTAAAGATAATTATAAAGGTACTAAATGGGTTGAGCCAGGTAATAAGAAACAAACAGTACATTTTATAGAAAAAACAATTGATGAAGTAAAACTTGATGGGAATAAAAAGATGCCTGAAGTTAATAGAACTAATAATTTTTGGCATAAAAAAGGAATGTTTGGGAAAATTGAACCAATTTCATTTGAGTTTGGGTTAGGAGATAATAATCCTGGTAAAACACAAATTTGGTGGTCACCTATGATGGCGTATAATGTATATGATAAAACTATGTTAGGTGTGTTATTTCATAATCAAACAATAGCAAAAAATAAATTTGAATATGCGTTAATGCCAATGTATTCATTTGGTCGTAAAAATGTTTCCGGATTTGCTAATGTTAAATATAATATTATTCCTGCAAGTCGATTTAGTATGATTTCAATTGGAGTAAGAACAAGAACATTTAAAAACGAATTAGCGTCATTTAGTTCAGAATATATGGTAGCAAATCCATTTATTGATTTTCAAATTGGAAAACCTAAGGCTAAAAAACATTTTAAGCAAAGTGTTTTGTTACAAGGTGTTCACTTGTTTGAAAAAACGCAAACATTATCAGGGACAATTGAAAATAAAACGTACGGAGGTTTTGTAGAATATAACTACAGATTTGTTCATAGAGTTAATAAGTTTAATGCAAAATTAAAAGTAGATTACTTGAACCAAGCAACTAACAATTTACAACTATCAAATTTGAATGCTGAATTAAAATATGAATTTGAATATTGGGATAAAGAAAATAAATCAATTGAACTGAGAGCTTTTTTTGGTGCAAACTTATTTACTAGTGGAGTTGCACATAGCATATACGCATTTTCACCATCAGGTCAATCAGGAAACCAAGATTATTTTTATGATAACTACTTAGTTGGTCGAAATAGAACTGAGGGTATGTGGGCACAACAACGTATCAATAATCAAGGGGGGATGAATACTGGTTCACCCTTTGGTAATTCGAATACTATGTTAACAACATTTAACCTATATGCTACATTACCTTATGTACCACTAATCGGATTTTATTCTGATTTAGGAATTGCAGACATTTCTGGTACAACTGAAGTAATGTATGATTTAGGATTAGGAATAAGATTTTTTGAGGGTAATTTCGCAGTATACTTTCCTTTGTTTGAATCTCAAAATTTATTAGATGCCTATCAAGATGGAGCAACTTATGGACAACGTATTAAGTTTGTAATTAATATGAATGCATTAAATCCTGAAAAAATAATGAAATCTGCATTTTAATAACCAATAAAATGGCCCCATGGCGCAACTGAATAGCGTATCAGATTTCGGCTCTGAGGGTTGTAGGTTTGAATCCTACTGGGGTCACTAAATAAAAGTCCAACTCATTGAGTTGGACTTTTTAGTTTAAAGCTTTTATCAATATTAATTTTATTAAAAATCAAATTAATATCTTCACAACATCAATGTTTACCTTCACAACAAAAATTAGATAAAAGTAAACAAGCAATCATACATTTGTTTCATAAATTAGAGTTATGAGAACGATAGGAACGTTTTTTGGACGTCAAAAATTAAATAAATTAGCTTTAAATCTACCTTTAAAACAAAAGGTGAGTAAAGAGAGTAGTAACAAAAATAAGGTTGGTGTGTTGTGTGAAATAAATGAGGAAGCAGAGTATAAAAATATTATTAAAATGATTTCATATATAAGACAAGATAGTTGGTCTGATGTTAATGTATTAGCATTTCATAATTCAAAAAATGACCCTGATTATTTACAGTCTATGTTATCGTTTGATTTCTTTTTACCAAGAGATTTGAATTGGATACAAGAATCTAAAAAAAATGTTTGCATAAACTTTATTAATATGGAATTCGATTTATTGATCGATTTAACAAACGGAAATTTATTACCAATTGAACTTATTAATGTAAAAACAAAAGCTATTAAAAAGATTAACTTTTTTAAATCTAAACAAATTAAACCTTTACAGTTTTTAAGTACTCATACTTTAGAAAGTATGGTTTCATTAATTGATGAAACATTTAACCTAAGCTTAAAATCAAAAGAAATTAATTAGTTTGAATGTTCTTAGTGTTGTTTTATTCACTATCCACAACAAATTATTATAAAGTTAAAGGATTTAATTGTAAATAAACTATCGTGTTTTTAAGAAAGTTATAGCTTTGCTGTATTAATGTCAAAAGTTATGGAACCAATAAAAGTATTAATTGTTGAAGATGAGATGATAATAGCTAACACAATTGTGGATGCTATTGAGAGTTTTGAGTATACAGCATTAGAACCAGAAATAACTTTCACTGGTGCTATTGAATCAATAGAATCAGAAAAACCTGATATTGGTATATTTGATATTCAATTATCAGGAAAAAAAACAGGGATAGACTTAGCTAAAGTGGTTCAAGAGAAATATAAGTTTCCATTTATATTTTTAACGTCTAATTCTGATAAGCTATCTTTAGACTTAGCAAAACAAACAGAGCCTTCAGCTTTTTTAGTTAAACCGTTTAATAATGATGAGTTATATGCTGCAATAGAATTAGCATTATATAACTATTCACAACAAAAAAACATGGAAATTAATGCCTTGAATAGATTAATTCAAAATGCATTATTTATTAAAGGTAAAAATGGATATTTAAGAGTAAATTTTGATGATATTTTATATCTAAAAAGTGACAATGTGTATATTGATATTGTAGACGTAAACGGAAAAAATCATACCGTTCGCTCAACAATTTCTGATTATGAATCAAAGTTAAATAGTGATTTTTTAAGAATTCACAGAGGATATATTATTAATCTTAGATTTTTAGAGAAAATAGATGCCTTATATGCAACAATTGCAGGGAATCAAATTCCAATTGGAAATAAGTTCAAAGAAAATTTAATGAAAGCCATCCAAAAAGGTTAAAAGAGTGTATTAAACATCAGTTATGCGTTTTAAATTAATATTATATTTTGTTTTATTTTGTAATTTGACTTTTTCTCAAATTAATGATTCTTTAATTTTATCAGTTGAAAATCATATTATTAATAATGATGTTGATTTAGCATTAATTGATCTTTCAAAAATAAAGAATCCATCTAGCTATGCACAGGTTTTAAATCGATTACTGAATAATCAACACAGTTATACTGAATTAACATTAGTACTGACAACGATATCCGAAAAACATTCAAAAAATATTAATGAAATCAATCACTTTTTTAGGAGACGTTTAAAAATCAATCCAACTAAAACGTTGAATGTTGATTTTGTAAAAGCAAAATGGAAATTAGTTTTTTTTTTATTAAATAGTAATAAATTAAGTTTAGCTGAAGAAGGGTATAATGAATTAAATGAATACTTAGCACATTATAATCAAACTGATATTAATTATAATAGAGCCACTTTTTATAAAAATATTTACAATGTTATTATTGAAATTATAAGAGAAGATATTGAAAAAGGAACATTGTTGTCCATGCAAAATATGGAAATTGCAAAATCATTAAAAGATACCAATTTAATGGTAATGTCGGATTATTATTATTCTGATTTTCTAATTTACAACAAAGACTTAGATGGGTATATTGAACTGTCAGAACAAAATATTAGACTATCAAAAACATGTAATGTTTTACCTGAGAATTATTATGGTCATGTATTTAATTTATTAGATGCTTTAATTTTTAAAGGAGGAAAAGATGATGAAATGCTTGAACAATTAAATGAACTATATGATGTTAATTCAAAATTACGTATTCAAACTTACTCTTATTACTTGCAATTAGTTAGTAAAAAAAATGAAAATGAATTGATAGTACAAACTATTTTTCAAAAATTTGAAGTAGATTCAATGCCTCAATTTTGTGATAAGATTATTAGCTTATCCAAGGATAATATATTTAATAATGATGAGAATGTACTGTATTCAATTAGTGCAAGTGCATTATATAATAATAAATATTATAGAGAAGCTCTTGCTATGATGCAAGATTTTAATAACCTTACAAAACAAATATATTCAAAAGATATGGCTGATGCCTTAGCATCTGCTCAAGTTAGAGGTATAAAGACTCAAAAAAAATATGAATTAGAACTAGAGAAACAAAAAACGCAACAGCAATATATATACTTTATTTTTGCTATTACTCTACTTGGTTTTACTATTGTTTTCATATTATTTCAATTAAAAAAGAATAAAACACTCAAAACTCAAAAAGAGAGTTTAACTAAAAAAGATGGTGAAAAACAATTACTACTAAAAGAAATTCACCACCGAGTTAAAAATAATTTTCAAATAGTATCTAGTTTGTTACAATTACAAACTAAAGATATTACTGATGAAAAAGCATTAAGTATTGTAAAAGAAGGTCAAAATAGGGTGAAGTCTATGGCATTAATTCATCAAAAACTCTATCAAAATGACGATTTATTAATTGATTTTAATGATTACGTAAATGAGTTATTTAAAGATTTAAATAAAGTCTATTCAAATACTAAGGTTGAATGTGATATTAGTATTAATCCTAATTATAGATTAGATATTGATACCGCTATGCCGTTAGGCTTAATACTAAATGAATTAATTACCAATGCTTTTAAATATGCCTTTAAAATTGATGATGTAAATAAGTTGACAATTGAATTGATAGAAGGTCAAGAATCAAATCAATTAATTGTATCTGACAATGGTGAAGGGGTATTAAAATCTATTGATTTAAATAAAACTAAATCAATTGGACTTAAATTAGTTAAAAGTTTAGCAAAACAACTGCATGGTAAAGCAGAATTTGAAAATGAAAACGGTACAAAATTCACAATTTCATTTAAAGAAACATTTCAAAGAGAATTGGTGGATTAATAGATGAAAAAGTTAATAAAATATTTACTGTTGTTTACTGTATTAATTAATGTAAACATTTCCTATAGTCAAAAAGGGGTGAATCAAAAGGAATTTGATGAGTTGCAAATTGTAATAAATGAGAAATTTTTAAATTTAGAGTTTGATTCAGTTCCTAATCTACTGTTGAAACAAAAAAAAATAGTTTCAAAGTATAGTCCAAGTTATATAAAATACCTAAATAACACTGTAAAATATTGGAGAAAAAACATATTAATCAAACAAAAAGACTCAATTTATAAGTATCAGAATTTACTTTCTGAAACGTATGAATATTTACATTTAGATAGTGAATATGGATTCAGTTTAATGAATATGATATCATCTATTAACATGTTTGAGTCTAAAACTAATTTTGATAGTTTATTTACTAAAGTAGATTCAATACGGAAACTAACAAATAATCTGGATTTAGATTTTTTTTATTACAAAATAAAGGCAAATGATTTAATAAAGAATCAACAATATATTAAAGCACTCAATATTTTGGTAAAAGCCGAAACTATTTGGGATCAAAATAGTATGAAGCAGAACCCACCTTATAATGAATTCGGTTATTTATACTATTTGACTAAAGACTATAAAAAAACATTAATTTATACAAATAAATCAATTCAATATAATAAAAAATTAAAAAAATATAAAAGATTATCTCAAATGCTTAACAATAAAGCTGAGATATTAAAGATAATAGGGTCTGATTCTATACTAATTGTATTAACATTAAAAGAATCAATTAAATATGCCAAAATTTCGGATTTTAAATATGGGGTTGCTAATGCGTCTGTACAAATAGCAAATTATTACATTGGTAAGAATAGTTTAGATTCTGTAATGTACTATTTCAATGAAATTGATAAAGCTGTGCCTGTAATTGAAGAAAAAAACTTTCTTGGGGAAGTAAGTCTTACTAAAGCTATTTATTTTTTTAAATCTAATCAAAATACTAAAGCATATAAACATGCCGTTTTAGCTTATGATATCTGGTTAGAAGCAAAAGATATCAACAGTCAAAAAAAAACAGTTGAATTATTAATAAAAATAAACGAAAAAAACGGTAATTACAAGACTGCATTAAAATATGAAAAGATAAATTATAATTTAAGAGATTCTTTAGTCAATAGATCACAAATTGTAGCGTTTAAAGATGCTGAATTTGAAGTTGAAAACTTTAGAGACAGTATTTTTAATAATGCAAAAGAAAAAACGCTTATTGAAGTACATAAAGCTGGTTTAGAGGCAGGGAAAAGAAGTGAAAATAGATTACTTTTAATTATATTAATTCTTATTTCTATTATTTTATTTGCTGTGTTTACATATAGACGAAAACGTAAACAAACAATTCTTCTTGATGATAAAAATCAAATCATAAAAAAAGCATTAGATGAAAAACAACTTCTGCTAAAAGAAATTCATCACCGCGTTAAAAATAATTTTCAAATTGTGTCGAGTTTATTACAATTACAAACTAAAGATATTACTGATGAAAAAGCATTAGGGATAGTAAAAGAGGGTCAAAACAGGGTGAAATCTATGGCGTTAATTCATCAGAAATTGTATCAAAATGACGATTTACTAATTGATTTTAATGAATACGTTTATGAGTTGTTTAAAGATTTAAATAAAGTCTATTCAAATACAAAAGTTGAATGTGATATTCTTATAAATCCAAACTACAGATTAGACATTGATACAGCCATGCCGTTGGGTCTAATTTTAAATGAATTAATTACCAATGCATTTAAATATGCTTTTGAAATTGATGGTGTAAATGAGTTGACAATTGAAGTGATAGAAGGTCAAGAATCTAACCAATTAATTGTGTCAGATAATGGCAAAGGTATAGCAGATTCAATTGATTTGAAACAAACAAAATCAATTGGTCTTAAACTAGTGAAAAATTTAGCTAAACAACTGCATGGTAAAGCTAAGTTTGAAAATGAAAATGGTGCTAAATTCACAATTTCATTTAAAGAGACTTTTGAACGTGAATTATTGGATTAATGTATAGAATGTCAGTTTATTACCATGGTAAACATGTGGTTGAGGTTTGATTTAGACCTTAAGCTAAAGTAGTTATTTAGCAGTATATCGTTTTAACATCACATTTGCCAACCTTTACAACAAAAGTTTACTAATTTAAAAAAAACCGTTAATTTTGTAGTTGGGAATAGATTGTTCTCGAAAAACGTTAGTATGAAAAAAATAATTAAATTAGCAATAGCATTTACAGTACTTTTTACAAATGTTTTGACATTTGCTCAAGGTAATAGTGTTATGCAAGATATTAATTTATCGGCTTTAGAATCTAATAAATTAGAAAAAATTGAAGGTCATCATCATGAAGGTAAACACTCACTTGAAGAAGGTCGTCAAGATTTTTTAGATTTAGTAAATAATCCAGTAACTTTTGAAAACAGTTTTGATGCTGCTCGATTTATCGAGAATAAAGGTCAATGGAATTCAAATGTATTATATAGAACTGAATTAATAGATGGTTATATTTATTTCCAAAAAGATGGAATTAAATATCATTATTTTGATGGGTCGGCTATTTATGATGCCGCTCACAATGGTGGTGGAGATGTTAGTGTAAAGCAACATGTTGTTAATGTTGAGTTTAAAAATGCAAACCCAAATGCAAACATTGTATCTTCAAAAACATTTAAACAACATAAGCAGTCTTATTTTTATGGTAACGTAAGAGTTAAAGATGTTAAAATGTTTCAAGAAATTAAATATGGAGATCTTTATCCAAATATTGATTTAGTATACCATTCGTTTAATGATCACTTAAAATATGATTTTAATGTGAAAGTTGGTGGACAACCGTCTGATATTGTATTTGATTATGCTGGTGCAGACAGAATGTATATTCATGAAAACGGAAGTTTAGTTATCGAAACTTCTATTGGTGGTGTTGTTGAATACAAACCGTTTTCTTATCAAATAATAAATGGAGAGAAAGTTGAAGTGAAATCTGAATTTGTAATTACAAACAATGAGGTGTCATTTAATTTTTCAACCGGATATGATACTACTAAAGAGTTAATTATTGATCCAACCTTAATCGCCTCAACTTATACAGGTTCAACATCTGATAACTGGGGTTATACAGCTGCGCATAGAGCAGACGGGAAGATTGTTATGGCTGGTATTGTGAATGGAAATGGCTATCCTACTACAGTAGGTGCTTTTGATACGTCTTTTAATGGTGGTACTGGTGCGGGTGCGGGTACAATTAATAGTGATTTATCGATTTCAATTTTTTCTGCAGATGGTACTACATTACTGTTTTCTACTTTTTTTGGTGGTAATGGTGATGAACAGCCTCATAGTTTAGTGATTGATCAAGACAATAGTGATGTGTTCATTATGGGAATGACAAGATCTGCCAATTTCCCAATGCATGTAAATGCAATAGATAATACACATAATGGTGGAGGAGAAGATATTTATGTAATTAAACTATCTGCGGATTTATCTACTTTAAATGGATCTACCTTTATGGGTGGTAACGCTCAAGATGGTGCTAATGTTGATAATAATCATGATGCATCAAATTCGGCAACAAAATTTAATTATGGGGATTCACATAGAGGTCAATTAATTTTAGATGCAGCTAAAAATGTTTATGTTGTTTCATCTTCACGTTCTAATAATTTCCCTACTACTGTGGGCGCATTTCAAACTGCTAAAGGAGGTCAACAAGATGCAGTTGTATTTAAAACTAATAATGCGATTTCTGTTTTAACTTATTCTACTTTTTTAGGTGGAAATAATATGGATGGTGGTTTTGGTATTGCTTTAGACGCAACTAATAATTTATATGTTACAGGTGCAACAAGATCAAATAATTTCCCGACTACTGTAGGTGCATTAGATCAGACATTTAACGGTGGAGTTGATGGTTTTTTAGCTTTGTTAAATACAACAGGTACAGCTTTAACTCATTCTACTTATTTAGGGACAGGAAATAAAGATGGCGGTTTTTATGTAGATGTGGATAATAATGGTGATGTTTATGTTGCAGGTCTATCAATGCAAGGTGGGTACCCTGTCACAGCGGGTGTGTTTTCTAATGCTAATACAAATCAATTTATCCATGGTATTTCTGCGGACTTAGGTACAACAAACTTTTCAACAGTGTATGGATCAGGTACTGGAGCAACATCAAATATTAGTTTAACTGGGTTTCAAGTTGATTCATGTCAAAAAATTATTATTGGTGGTTGGGGAGATAGTGGTACTTTAGGGACGAATGGAATGACAACAACTGCTGGTGCACATCAAACAACAACAGATGGATTAGATTTTTACTTTATGGTATTAGACCCTGACGCAACAGCTTTAAGGTATGCTACTTTCTTTGGTGAAGTCGGAGGGATTGGAGATCACGTAGATGGAGGGTCCTCTACCTTTGATGATAAAGGTGTGATATATCAAGCAGTTTGTGCAAGTTGTGGTGGTACGAATGGTTTTCCAACAACAGCAGGCGCATTCTCATCTACTAATAATTCTGCAAACTGTAATAATGCAGCATTTAAATTTGATTTAGATGTATTTTCACCAGGTTCAGCAGCTATTACTGTGGCTGGTGTAGGGTGTAGAAATATTCCAATTTCTTTTACTAATTCAAGTACAAATTCTGTAACTTATTTATGGGATTTTGGTGATGGTACAGCAACTGTAACGGATTTTGAACCAACACATACTTTTGCTACATCAGGAACATATACTGTAACATTAATTTCATATAACCCAACTACATGTATTACTTCTGATACATCAACAGTAGATATTACAATTACAGCACCTGTAATTACAATAACCTCTAGTCCTTTAGGTGGTGTTATATGTACTGGAGCAAATGTTGAAATGACAGCTTCAGGTGCTGGAGTAGGCGGAACATGGGAATGGAATTGGGATGGGAATACATCAACAGCTAATCCTTTTACAGATAGTCCAACAGTAACAACAACTTACCAAACAATTGGTACAAGTGCAGCCGGTTGTGTTGACTCAGTTCTTACTACAATAACTGTTGATCAATTGCCAACTGTATCTACTGCGACAGCAACTCAAACTGTTGTATGTCAAACACCAGGTTCAACTACGTTGACTGGAAATGTACCAACTACAGGTACAGGTCTTTGGACATTAATATCAGGTACAGGTACAATTTCAAATCCAACTTCTGCAAGTACAGCTGTTACAGGTTTAGGTGTTGGAGATAATATTTTTCAATGGACAATAACAAATGGTGTTTGTTCTGTATCATCAAGTCAAATAACAATTACTGTTGATGGAAATTTGACGACATCAAATGCAGGGCCTGATCAAATTTTATGTGAAAATACAACTTCTACAAGTTTAGCTGGTAATACACCCATTGTTGGAACAGGTGTTGGAGTATGGACAGTTATTACTGGTGGTGGAACAATTACAGACCCCAATAGTCCCACTTCAACTGTTACTGGTTTGACAACAGGTACAAACACTTTTGAGTGGACGATTACAAATGGATCTTGTGGTTCAAGTACATCTCAAGTAGATATTATATTAAATACTGCGTCAACGGTTTCTAATGCAGGATCAAATCAATTAGTATTTATAAATAATACTGCCTTAGCTGGTAATACAGCTATATCAGGTACGGGTGTTTGGACTCAAATTTCTGGGCCAAATACAGCTACAATTACGGACTTAAATAATCCTACCTCTACAATTACAGGTTTAGTTGAAGGAGTTTATGTGTTTGAATGGACAATAACAAATGCACCTTGTGCCTCTGAAACTAACCAAGTAACTATTACAATTGATTTAACTAACGAACCACCAAGTCAAGGTAATGAAGTGTTAGGTGGTATAACAGAAGATCAAACAACTGCAACAACTTCAATAGATTTAACAATAAATAATATTGACCCTGATGGAACGACTACAACAGTATCTACGATAGTAAGTACAACAGGTGGCGGAACAACTTCAATTACAGGTGGTGGAACAACAATAGATTATATTCCAGCACCAAATTTTAATGGCGTTGATACAGTAATTTATACGGTTTGTGATAATGGCTTACCATTACCAGCAGAATGTGTAAATGATACATTATTTGTAACAGTAACACCAGTAAATGACCCACCAAGTCAAGGTAATGAAACTTTAGGAGGAATCAATGAAGATG
>Ga0256824_10000421_pt1 | contig 16309 bp, 3 predicted proteins | sample CV67metaG_FD_191570 | JGI IMG/M metagenome (GOLD analysis project Ga0256824, IMG submission 191570) | Hydrothermal vent microbial communities from East Pacific Rise, Pacific Ocean - CV67 | ecosystem: Environmental > Aquatic > Marine > Hydrothermal vents | place: Pacific Ocean: East Pacific Rise...
TGGTTGAAAGCTAAGAAACCTAAAGGTACAGCAGGTGCAGGAGCAACTTCATCTAAGCCTTCATTCAAGAAGCCTACTAAGAAGTTCGGTAAGTAATATACCGAACGATAGAAGGATTCAAAATGATGAACTCCATGAAATCTCTCTTAGTAGTGTTATTTATGATATTCATCTTCTTAGTCATAGCAGTACTGCCATACCTATTAGGGTTGGTAGTAGTGTACTTTATGGCTAAGAGCTACTTTGAAGCAGAGGATAAGGGCTAGAGTAGCCACTTATCCACTATATCAGCCATTGCTGGAGTCATACCAGCATAGGCATTCTCTCCTACCCTAAATGAGCTGTAGGACATCATGTCAAACAAGGACTCTTGAGCAGACTCAAGACCTATATAATCCCCTGTAACTGCAATATCTAGTAGATTCTGACTGATTACGTTAGCGATAGTACTTAATCCTCTTTCTTGTAACCTGTGAGCAAATACCCTCTTAATTCTTAACTTATATTTATAGAACGGTAATACCATGTTCTTATCTAAGTAAGATGCTACCTTACCTCCAGTAACAACACCATAGGCAATAGTAAGTTCTTGTAATCTTCTATATCTATTATCGTCATAGATCCTAATAGCTTTACTTCTATATCGTTTGAAACTAAGTGCTTTCTCAGAGCTACTTCTACCTCCACCTACTCGTTTCCAATGAAGATTAAAGTCTGTCTTAATCTCCTTCTCTAGATACTTCTTATCTAGTATATCTGATGTAGCCATAGCAGCGATATCTGATAGCAAGAACACATCACTAATTACGCTATTCAATTTAGTACCTCTATTTATGTAGACAATGTCAAATGCCTTCCTACCTACAGGGTGTTTCTCAGAGAACCTATATATTGCTTTAGCTGTCTTACCCATATACTGAGACTCTTTGTTGTTTACGTCATCAAAAAAGTTATCATTGAACCCTTCCTTAACTAGGTAGTATAAGTAAGAGTCTTCTACTTCAGCAGTTAGCTTATCCATGTCTTTAGTCATACTTTTGTACTTAGCATTACTAGTATCTTTAATAGTACGAAGCTTGACCTTATAAGCAGATATCTGTTGTTGTTTTTTGTTGATACTCTTCAACTCCATCATGTTCTTAATCATCAAAGTGATTACTTCTCTAGGGTTATTTCTACCTTTAAGAAGTTCTAGTAGGATGTTAGAAGACATGTTACCACCAACTACTTCTAGTGTCTTACGAACAATCTCATTCTTGTAGATAGCACCTAGAATAGGCAGAAAGTTCTCTATCTTTCTAATGACGTAGTTAACGTCTTTTCTACGGATACCATAGAACTCAAGTAGATCCATAAGAGAAGCACCTTCAGCTCCTAATGACAGTGTAAGAGCTTCTTTTCGTACCCACATTCCTTCTTGTTTACGACTAGATAATGATGCTTTCTTCTTGATGGCATTCTTCATATATCTAGGTAAGATTCTATACTGCATAACTAAGTCTTTAGTACTAGCTCCTTCTCCTATCCATACAAAGTCCTTAGGGTGCATTGCTCTATTTGTTGCTGCATCTTCAGCAGCTAGATTTACCCAACCTAAGTTTGTAGCTTTAGCCTGTTCAAATGTCTCGATTGCTCCTCTCTTATGTCCTAAAGAAGTGGAAGCTCTGTTATCCACATCTAGGTACTTGTCTTCCAGGAAGGAAGGGATAGTGAAAGAGAAGTCTGTTACTAGCTTATCATCAGTCTTTATCGTAGAGAAGAACTGTGACTTTCTGTTAATAATTGTTTTCTTCATGATCCTAGTGATGTTAGTATTGTTAACTCCAGCAGCAACTAGTAGTTGTCTAACAGTAGTTACGTCTGAGTACTCAATATCTGTAATATCAACTAATCCTGGATCTCTATTCTGTGTAGTAGAACTTTCTACCTTATAGATACCTATCTGTACTTTAGTACCAAGAATATCTACTGTATGTACTAACTCTCTACCTAGCTTGTTAGCCTCTTCAGTAACCTTAGCAGAGATTATTCTAGGAACTAGTCGAGTGTTATTATCTGTAACCTTATGTGTACTTCCTTTGATGTTGTAGTGAGAATCTATCTTAGAGTGTTTTCTAATGTCTCTCACCTTCTCTTGGATATCAGCATCCATATCTAGGGTGTTACTCAGTGACTCAACAAATGTCTGCTTCTTCATGGCTTCCAGGAAAGTCTTCATGTATTCAGCATGTTCCTTATTCTTAACAAATGTCTGCAATGCATACAATGTAATAAGGGCATCTGTATTTCTATAATTCTGTTCTGTATCTATCATACCATTGATCTTCATTAGCTCTGTAACATCAGAAATACCTGTCTCTGAGTCTGTAAGACTAGATGTACCAATAGCTCTACGATGTAATGCTCCTGCTGCTATCTTAAGGGCAGGTAAGTGACTATCATCAATCTTACTCTCTAAGTCAGCTATCTTACTGTCTACATCACCAAGCATTCTTACGATACCGATAGTACGATACTCCTTCTTCCCAGAGAATAGGTTATAGAGAGACTTTAGATCGAACTTCAGTGCTATATCATATAACATCGTATCTTCAGATTGTTCGATTGTAGGTTTGTTGTCTTCTCCTATACCTAGTACCAAGTTACTTGTCTTGATAATCATATCTTCTCTAGCCTTACCTACATCATTGTAGGCTTTAGTAGCAATTTTATAATACTTGTTCAAGTAGCTACTACTTGGTAGTACATCCTGCAGGAATCCTCCAATAACACTTGTAGGATCTATTTGTCCTAATGCAGGTTGGATAGTGTCATCATACACCTTGCCTATACCTCTGGTAGCATGTTTCATGTGTAGATCCATCTCATAGATCTTATCTGTTGCTTTATTAAGAGCCTTAGCTACAATATTCTTAGACTCAGGAGTGATACCATTAATAGTATATGCAATATCTAACAATAACTCATGAGCATTCTTATTACGCTTAGGGTTACCAGTCTTTATTAACCAGTGCAACATCTTCTTTATTGTAGAAGTGATAAGTGTAATGACATTAGTAGTATCTATTCCTGGTGTAGCTTTGAGGATAGGGTTACCTATCTCTTCTGCTATGTGTTTAGCGAATACATGATCAGCAAACGCATAAGCATAGAATTCTTTCATACCTCTAGTCTCACTCTTATTGTTGAAGACATAGTCGAAGGTACTCTGAGAACCTGTACTGAACCAAGATGGATCTGCTTTACCTTTAGCTTCATTGTATATAGACTCTAGGTACTTCAACTCTTCATGGTATCTAGTTTGTAGTTCTTTAGAACCAAACAGTCTATCTACGATAACGTGTATATGCTCATGCACAAACACTTCTGCTGATGATTGTTTACTCTTACCAAATCCACCTGCTCTAGTGATAAGACGTATTCTACCTCTGTGGAATCTATCCTTCTCAGCCTTACCGTGTGAAGCTGTGGTATCTCGTTTACCTTTACGTTCTATATAAAGTATCTCAATAGGATCTTCATAGAATGGTGCTATTAGATTAGTAAACACAGATCGTAAGAAGTCTGACTCCTCATTCTCCATGTTGTCATAGGTAATGAGTCTCTCTAGGTGTCCATACGCATTCTCATTAGTAAGTGTCTCTGTAAAGTCATCAATAGCTTTATCTGCTGGATTTCGTGGAGGTAGTATATTACCATCACTATCGAATATTGCTTGAGATTCTGCACTACTGTTACCCATAGCAGCTAGTAATGCACTACTTACTTCTCCACCTTCAGTTGTAGTTGATTCCGTAGTAGCCTTAGGAGGAACAGGCTTCTCTGTTCTAGACTCAGCACTAGTCTCTTCTTCTCTAAATGTTAAGTCTTTAGCTGATACCTTCTTACGAATAGCTACAACTAGTTTCTCTAAGTTAGTAACGTCATCTACTCCTCTGTGTGCTATAGTGTTATCATTCTTATCTTCACCTACAAGAATCTTTATTAGATTACCTTGTGTGTGTTGTCCCTTCGACATTGCTACATTGTTTACATGATAAGCTATGACAAATGGATCTATTACTGTAAGACTGTTTACCAGTACTCTTAAGTCGTTGTTACCCGTTCTTCTAGCTAGTTCAGCTAGTCTAGGCAAGTCTGCCTTAAGTCCGTTGTACGCCACTATCGGAATAGTAGCTCCTTTAGTAAGCTTATTCAATTTATCAAATATAGCTGTAGCCAGTTCGTCTTCTGTTTGTGGGTTGCTCTTCTTCTCTAAGTCTGCCTTGTATGAGTCACTAGAGAATACATTAAAGTACTCAGCATGAACTTCTATTCCCTTTATGTTATCTAGGAAAGTACGATAGAACGTAGGCATGTGGTGTAGACTCTCTGCAGTCTCATTACCACTCTCCTTAACAGCTAATTCCATAATAGTTTGAGGATGTCCTGGCACATTGTATGTGTACTCAGTATCTAGTGTCACAAACTCCTTCAACTTATGTATAGCCTCTAGCATCTCTTTAGCTACCCAAAGAGGCAAGTTCTTGTAACTGTCTATCTCTTTGATAATAGTGTATGCTTCAGGAGATACTGCTAAAGCAGATTCAGATGGCTGGTAAGCATTAGCTACTGCTTCTCTCTCTGCTTGTATCTTCTGTTCTGTCTCGTATGCTGCTAGTACATCATCAAATAGCTCTTGTTCTACAAAGTCTTCTAGTGTAGCTGGTTGTGCTGTATTATGTCCAACTAGGTCAGGCATAAGTAACTCAACCATTGACTGCTTCGTAGCTGTATCGATAGCAGGATGCTTAAGTATAAAGTGTATAGTAGCCTTCTTCACAGCTAGTTCTGTAGAGAACTTTAAGTTAGCTAGGTAGTCAACTAGTTCTTGCTTTACTTTATCGTCATCTAGCAGATGTCCTATTGCTGATCTAGCCTTAGATACTTCTGCTGCATTAAGGCTATTACCGTTAGTATAGGCATCATCAAGTACTCCTGACTCTTCTACTACTTCTGCCATAGCTGCTTTAAATGCTATCTCCAATGCTGCATTATCTTGGTTAAGGTCTATAGCAGTACTGAATAGGAACTCTTTACCATTGTTTAGAGCTATTCCCTGTACCATCTGAGTTTCACTATCGAAGATAACAGCACCTTCTGATGCGTATTGAGCTAGGTTTCCTAGTACTTGCTTCTTCTCTTGCATGTTCTTTACTTGTCTCAAGTCAGCTTGAACAAGCTCTTCTATTAAAGAGTCTATAGCTGACATGAAGCCACCTAAATTCTCTATATCAGAGTCTATACCCAAAGTCTTGGCTAGGATACTTAGATCAAAATTAGATCCTCCAATTACCTTACCTACAGCTCCATCAAGTACAAAACTATTTATGTGTTCGTTCTTCTGTATCTTCTTTAGCTCTTTCTTCACTTCTCTTAAGTGAGCTAGTGCTGGTGCATATCTGTTACCATGTACAATAGTGTTCATTGCTGCTGCTAGGTTAGCTAACCCTCCTGCAAATGCTCTTCCTCCAGGAAATGTATAGATACTGTCATAAACTTGCATAAGCCCTAAGTCAGACAGCACTGCTGCTGTTTCTTTATCTAGTTCGTGGATAGTACCAACTGCAGGACTTCCTGTATTAGATTCTATTACGAATTCTACTTTCTTAACTGTCTTCTTAGCTGTAGCTTTGATACTTGCTAAGTCAGGAACAGCCAAGTTAGCTGTACCAGTAGTCTCGTCATTAGCTACTCTCTTTACTGCTGATATCTTCTGTCCAATACCAAACTTGTATATGATAGGATCTAAAAGTTCCTTTATATATTGCTGGTAACTGTAGAACATAGGAGATACATCCGTATTGTTAGCGTTCAATTCAGCGACTATGCTCTCAGCTAGTTTAGCTACAAATGTAGATGCTATACCTGTGGCATTCAGTAATTTAGAGTCCTTAGTTAAAGGAGCATTAGTGTCAGCTAGTGTCTCAAATAAGGCATCTCCAATAGCCTGATCTGCAATCTTCTTCAGTCTAGTGTATAGGAACTTATCAATATCTTCTGCAGTGTTGTTGTCTGTATTAAATACATCCTTGATAAACTTGTTTATCTCTGTAGTAGTAAGCTCTTTAGCTGCCTCTTTCTTATTAGAAGAAGAGTATGTACTATATAACGCAGAAGAGAAGTCTATTAGTCCTTTAGATAAATCTTCTCTTAGTGTGTCATCCTTCTTACCCTTATTACGGTAATCCATTACTCGTTCTCTGATGATCTCAATGAAAGCTAGACCTGTATTCTCTGATGAGCTAGTTCTCTGTATTCCATACAAACCAGTCATCTGAGGATCTTTGGCAAAGTTTCTACCTGCCTTACTTACAGTAATGTTTGTCCCGTCTATCTCTACTAGTGCATTCTTCTCACCTACTAAGGTGTTCATAGAGTCTACTACTTCATTAGCTTCTCTAGTAAAGTTTGCTATCGCTTGTTCGTATCCATCTAGTAGTTCTATATCTAATTTCTTGAGGTCAGCTACATCATTAGCTGCTTCTATTTCTCGTTTTAGATGTTTATACTTAGGGTTATCGATCAACTTATCTTTAGCATAACTAGTTAGTACTCCTGTAGAGGTAAGGAATCCCCATACTTCTGCAATAGCACCTTCCATCATAGCTAGGTGGAATACAACAGAGGATTTACCATCCTGTCCCATAGTCATACTACTGGTGAAGTACTTCTCTTTCTTGTTCGATGCTTCTTTATACTTAGCATAACTGTAAAGAGCAGGGAATGTACTACCATCAGCAAGATCAATAGTCATACCTAACACTTTCATGTTATCTTCCTTCTTCACATTATCCAGGAAGGTCTTCTTACTGATATCTCCATCATGTAGAGCCATAACCATATCTAGTAGTGCCTGAGGTACTTTTAGATGAGCAAACTGTGTAACAGCTAGTTCTATCTTATTGTAATCTACTTTGGCTTCTTCTATCTTCTTCTGCTCTTTTGGCATCTTGACAAACTTAGATAGTGCTTCTGCTATCTGTGACTTAAACTCTCTAAGTTCTATGTTATTAGTGGAGTCTGCCGTACCTATTACTATGTTAGACGTTACTTCTGAGGTAACTAATCCTCTAAGTGTCTTATGTGCCTGAGGAGATAGTAGTCCTAGACCTTGTATGTATATTCTACCGTTACCACCGATAGAAGCATCAAAGTGTAGTATCTTACCACCTGTATCGTTGTAAGCCTTCATAGCTTTAACTATCATTACATTCTCTAGTACCCTACCTTCTCTTGTAGGAGTACTGAAACTAGTTTCTCCTCTTACGGTATTCATGTATTTTCTGTACTCAACCTCTAACGATAGGATCAATGTGTCTTCAGCAATACTTTGTGAAGGTTTCTTACCCATAATCTCTTCATACAGTAGTTCTGCAGTCATATCAGTATGGTTAAGTAAGTAGGAAGGCTTTATCTCCTTCAGCTCTAGTCCAAGTAGTTGAAACAACTCTTTAGTACTGTACTTAGCTGTATTAGTAAGCAAGTCGGAAGCATACCATTTTGTATTTCTTACCTTCTCTACATGCTCAATAGAAGACTTACTTAGTGCATCTCCAGTCTTATCTAATTTTGTCTGTCTCTTAGGCAACTTCTTCACATCAAAGACCAGTCCACTGTTCTCTGGTTGTCTTAAGAATTTTTTGTCTGTAAGCAGATCGTAAACACTGCTTAAGCCCTTCACCTTACTTCTTACACTCTTCTGTACTACTTCACTTTCACCAACAGTAAGGAAATGTACAAAGGCATTCTTACCTATCTTAGTCTCTTGTAACAGTACTTTATTCTTAATAAATCCTGATACTACATAAGCAGCTAGAGAGGTAGATATACCTTCTGCAGCTTCTTCTTTTGTGTTGTCTGTTAAGGTAGTCTTGCCTTTCATACCAGAAATCTCTGCTGTTAAACTAGTATTACCTACAGCAATAATCAATTCTCTAGCGATAGCTTTCGCCATGTAGTTAGAGAATCTATCTGTAGCTATACCACCATCAATCTCTAAGGTGTCAGTATCTACTTCCATACCTAAGTTCTCTCTAGCAGCAATTATCTTAGTCTTATCACCACTAACGTCTTCTTCCTTAGGAGTAGTGTTCAAGTTGTTATCAAAGTTATCAATAGCTTCTAGAAACCCTTTCATAATTGCAGAATGGAATTCTTTAGGTATCTTACCGTCCTTATCTAGTGCTAGATAGAGTAGTGGGTTATCTGCATGTTTTACTGTAGTACCCTCAGCCATTTGCATATCTGCTAATGCCTTCTCCATATTGGCTACTAGTTGTAAGAAATCCTTCTGATGTTTGATATCCTTACCACCTAAGTTTGCCTGTAGTCTCTTCAGACTCAACATTACGTTAGTACGCTCACTTGTAGATGTACCTACAGCTACTACCTCTAGGGCAGATCTGTATTGTATGCTAAGTTCCTTACTTGCCTTACTCAAATAGTAGTGAACTAGTTTAGCTCCTTCGGTGTTGAAGAACTCCTGTCCTTTGATAGCTTTAACTGCATTATTCACCATAGTTATTATGTTTGCTGGAATGTCTACTCCAGTAAATGATGTAATAGGTGTAAACATCTTACTGATGCTTCCTGCTGCCTTACTGACAGCTTTCTCTAGCTCATGTGGAGGAATATTACTATTCTCCTCTAAAGTAGTCTCAAGACGTTCTATAGCCTTCTCTGCTTTAGTTTCTGCTGCATTCTCATAACTTTCAACTATTGGATCATATACCTCATCTACTGCTTCATCTGTAATAGGTTCTTCTTCTACAGGGGGAGTCTCTTCTGTTTCTTCTGTGGTATCCTCTGTAGTACCTTCTGTACTAGTAGTATCTTCCTTAGTTTCTAGATCTACATTAGGTCTGATATCATTCTTGTCACTAGGGTTGATACGTTCTTCGATAGCTCCTTCGTATGCTTCTTTGATAGCAACTCTAAAGTTCTCTATCGCAACTAGTTCCTCATCAGCTACATCCTGTAGTTCCTCTGTAAGTGAACCATTAGTATTCTGTGTATTCTTCGTAGCTGCAAATGCTTCAAGACTACCTAATGCTTTCTCCTTCAGACTTCTCAAGGTAGAAGCAGTAGTATGTTTATTGCCTACAGCACTTAGGAATGTATTCAAGTGACTCTGTAATGAGCTGTTACTGCCCTTTACTGCTAGATAGACCTCTTTGGCTGTAGTAGTAATACTTGACGTAGTATCATCTGTCTCAGGCTTTCTCTGTATCTTGATAGAGGACTTGTATCCCTTGATGATGTTTTCTTGCATCTTCTGGATATTAGTTAGTACACCTTGTGGTACATTCTCTAGAGCAGTGAATATCCCTAATGGTCCAGAGGCATCTATGTTATCTGTACCAAATAGTTCTCTACTCAGTACTTTAAATGTAGCACTGTCCTTTATCTTCTCTAAGTCTCCAAAGATAAATGTGTTCATTAGGTCTACAGCAATTTTATTTACTGTGTCTGCTGTAGTATCACCTCTCTTGGCAGCAATACCTCTAGCAAGACTATTGAACTGTGTAATCGCCTTACTGATTGTTTTAATCTTAGACATCTTCGACTTAGAATGTTTAGCTAGGTTAGCAGCTTCTTCTAGTGTTCGTGTAAGTGGAACATTCTCTTGTGGAGTGTTAGCTTCTACATACTCAAACTCTTCTTTAGATCCTTCACTACTGTAGTCTACGTCATCTTCGTCATCTTCTGTCTCCTCTTCCTTGCCATCTTCTTCCTGTTGTTTCTTGGTACTCTCATTGTTTGAAGCTGTAAGCATCTCTTCTAGTTTGCTTACTACTTCTTCTAGGTTAGAGTTATGGGTAGCATCACCCTTCAACTTGAGGATTACTGCTTCTACCTTATCATTATCCATCTCCTCAGCAATCATGTGTTGTGCAAGGTTAGTGGCTATCTTATCTATGTTGGTAGCATCAGCAGAGTTGATCATATTGACTACTTCATCTCTTACTGCTGAATCTGTGTTAGCAGGACTGAAGTACTCTATTGTCTTAGCATCAAAATCTTTCAACTTAGCTAGTGTCTCATCAGCTAGTTCAGTACGGAGTTCTGGAGATATGTCTCCACTCTTCTCTGCTCCATTGAGGATATTATTTATTGACTTAACAACTCTATCCTGGCTACCTAGACCATAGTATAACCCTACGATATCTTTGACAACAGATCTGATACCTTGTTCTGGGCTTTCATTGCTCTTGAGGTTCTTCTTGAAGATCTCATACTCTTCATCAGCATTAGCCATAGCTATTCCTAGCCCTTTGAAGTAAGAAGAACTACTTAAGTTGCTTCTACTGTCTTCCGTATTTAACTCGTTGTCTGCGTCATTACGCTTGTTACCAAAGAAGTCTGTAGCTTCATCCATAACATTATTACGTTTACGCTCTCTGTTAGCTCCTACTACACCTTTAATGGCACTTACTCCACCATGTTGTGTAACACCAGCTCCAAACCCTAAGATAGCACCTAGCTCTGCTCTATGCTGGAATTCTTCGTGGAAAATATCATTAGTGTATCCAAATGCTTTAGTACCTAGACCTTCGTTCAATGCTTCGATATATTCCTGGATGTACTCTTGCCCTGCTTCTACTGCACCACCTTCAACTAGTCCTACAGCTTTATGAAGACCTTTAAGTACTACATTTCGCTTTACTACTTCAGATGCTCCACCTAGCATTTTCATTGCTTGACTACTAACTGTCTCTTTAAGAGCAGCCTTCTCTAGTAAACCACTAAAGAAGTTAGTTGTCCACATAGTAGCAATCTCAGGATACCCTACTTCTTCGCCATCATTGTTCTTTATACGCTCATCAATTTGGTTGTTGGTGTATCTAGCAGCCCAAGCTGCTGTACCTGCCGTAGCTCCTAATGCTACTCTAGACTTATTGCCTTTATCTAGTGTAAATGGTGCTAGTGCCTTATAGGTATCTCCACTCATGACCTTCTTCATGATAGACATATCTTTCCTAGCTTCTACACCTTTCTTAGCTGCGTCTTTCCATGCTCCAGATCTCTTGAACTCCTTCAGGAATGCCTTCTGTGCTGTTCTAGTAGCTGCTACACTTCCATCTTTAATTGCTGCTTTAAGAGCTATCTTTGCTGCTCTCTTTGCTGCTACTAATCCTATAGCTCCACCACCTGAACCTGCAATAGCTAGTACATCTAGTGCCATTTCAGCCATATCTGGTAATGATTGAGCTACTAGGTCTGGACCTGCTGATACAGCTAGTAGTAGTGAATCTACATAATCTCCTGCATGGAACTTCTCTAGTGCCTGTCTACCTCTGGCATTAGCTTCTTTCCTTCCTCTGTATCCCCAGAACTTATCTGCTACTTCTGGATCTTTCAAGTTATCTAGTATAGAGTTGTTACCAGGTGTTACTGCATCTAGTACCCAGTCTCCAGCTCCAGCTAGAGTTTGTTGAGCACCAGAAGCAAATGCTTTAGTTGTATCTATAGCATGAGAGATTAAACCTTGTTTCTGCTTACCTTCTTGTTCTAGGTTACCAACTAGTTCTCTCATCTCCTGTGCTTCAGGTGAGTTATGACCATAGAGACTTTCTTTCTTCTCTAGTTCTTTGTAAGCTAGTCTCATACCTCTATCATCGTATCTACCAGAAACCTCTACACCTAGTTCAGCCATCTTAGATACAGTACTCATGTTAAGAGTCCTAACTTTGTCTGATGACACACTACCATCTAGTTGTAGGAAATCAGTATTGTATATCTCTGTATGTCCTGCACCATAGTTTTCTACGTCTGTACCTATGTCGTTACGTCTAGTCTTGAGTAAATCTCTGTTACCGTGAAACAATGCTTCATATTTAGCAGCGTCTTTAGTACGTTTTGTCCATAGGTAGGTAATATCCTTACCTCTGTCCTCTTCTGCTGTTCTACCAAAGGTATCTACTCCAGCTAGTCCTATCTTGTATGAACTAGAACCATCTGGGTTATCGATTCTTGCATAGTATATTAGTTGGTCTGCATCAGGATCTTCCTCAGCATTCATTAGTTCGGAACGTAGAGTGGATATAGACTCATCATTTAGTGTTGCTTGTCTGCTATCTACGATATTACCATCTTCATTTACTTCTAAATTCTGGTCAGCTCTGAAAGCTTCTTCTTGCTCTTTCTTATTGCCTTCAGGTTTAGACTTACCAAAGATATAGTCCATAACGTCATCATAGCCATTGTCGATGTCATTAGCTACTTCACCTAACCAAGTGGTAGGATCTTCTCTATTTACTCTAGGATTAGGGTTAAGGTACTGTGTATCAGAGACACTACCTTTGTTTGTAGCATCTACTATGTTTAGTTTACCTAATCGTTCTGCTCTATGTCTTGAGGCATAAGAGTCAGATATATCTACAGGAGATACAGCACTTTGTTCATGTACATTTGCTACAGCATCAGGTATACCTAACCCTGCGTATCTATTGTCAGTAGGGGTGACAACTGGTTGTCCCATAAATTTAGCTATCTGTAATTTCTCTCTGGCGATATCATTAGCAGTGTTACCGTATTCATCTCTCGGTACTGCTGTGTTCTTACCCCATCTACGAGAGATCTTATCCATACGACTATTAGTAAAACTCATCTAGTTCCTTTAGGTTATTGCTTATTTCTTATCTAGTCCTAGTCTATGTAAAGCTCGTCTTACTGCTCTACTAGGAGTCATGTCAGAATTCTTCTTTAGTAGATCTTTAGCTACAGAAGTTACGTCCTTCATTTTACCCTTTGGTATCTTAAGGTTAGAGTTTTCTTCGTAATCTTCTATTACTGTAGTGATAGCACTCTTAGCTTCTACTTTCTTCTTCTTACTTGCTGGAGTTTTCTTGCTGTTAGGCATAAGAGCATCAACTAGTTCCTCTATTGGATCAGGTGCATCTGAAGCATTAACATCAGCCTTAGGCGTACTGTTAGTTACTTCCTCTGCTACCTTAGCAGGAGTGTTCTTCTCCTTCTTCTTCTTATCTAGAACAGTAGTAGTCTCCATAGCTTGTCTCTTCTTAGTCAACTTAGCAACTTCTTTAGTTTCGTTGTACTGACTGAGACTTTCCTTCAAGTCTCTACTCTCATTACGGGCTACGATATCTATTGAACCACCCATCTCACCTTTGACCATCTTCTCTGCTACATAGATAAAGTCTTGTGCTCTAATGATACTCTTGTTAAGGGATTCAGCCTTCTCTAGAGATAAATCTTCTTCCCCTAATGCTTCAGTAGCTTGTTCAATAGCATATCTAGCCTGTCTTATCTGACTTTCTTGACCACTATCTGTAGTCATTGCTAATGCCACCTGTCCTCCCCAAGAGGCTAATTGTCCTGCTGCATCTAGTTTACCTGGATTAGCTCCAGTAGCTTCTTTGTAAAAGTCAGTAATAAACTGACTCTCTCCTGTTATATACTGTTGATCAGATGCAGTAACTTCTTTAAGTGCAGTAGGATCTCCTGCCATAGCCTTCTCTTTAAGTACTGTTCCCTTTGTGATAGGATCAGCTATCTTACGTTCTATAAGTCCACTAAGTCCTTTACGAAGTGCTGTAAGTTCTCTACCCATCAATGTCTTTCTTATGTCTTTAGCACTGATACCTGTGATACCTGCAAGTGTGTCGTATATCTCTACACCACCAACCTGTAATGCTTTAAGTTGCTCATTGGTAAGACTGGAATATGCATTCTCAATAGTAGCACTTAGTTGTGCTCCCATGTCTTCAGAGTTAATGGTAGCTATATCCATCTTACTCTTTGTGACATTCATATTAGACTCATTGACTAGAGCTGTATTCCTAGCTATGTTAGAGGTGTTTACTCTGTGCTGTTCGTCTCTAGTAAGTATACTATCGATACCCTTCTGTAGCATCTGACCATTAACATTAGATAAATTCATGCTGTTAAGAGCACTCATCTTCATCTCTCCACTACCTAATGCAGCTAGTAATGTGTTAGCATTACTTTCTTGTAGGTGTGCATAGTTCTTATCTTCTAGTGATCTCTTATCCTTGAATACAGAATCTACTAGAGCTGTAGTCTTAGACATATTATCTATCAGTTTGTCATGTCCATTCACTAGGTTAAGTGAAGGTACATACGGACTCCCTATAGTGTCCCAATTTACTCCTGCCATAATCTACTCCTTAGTATTTCATTTCAAATGGTCTATACTTAGTATATGGGTTAGCAGCAATAGCAGCAATAGGATTACTGTTAGCACTAGTCACACCTATATTCTGGTATCTTCTTTGTTTAGCAACTTTGTTATGTTGATCTACTCTCTTCATGTAGATACCTTCATTAGCTAGTGCTATCTTAGCTGCATTATTCTTCTCAGTCTCTTTAAGAGCTGCATAAGATTGGTAAGCATTCCAGGCACTCATACCTAGTTTGAATCCTGGTTCAACTATACCTTGATTCGCTACTCCATTAGCATCTCTACCTCCGAATAGACTACCCATAAGAGAGTTGTCTTTATCTCCAGTAAGGAAGTTCCATGTCTTAGGATCATTAGGTACTTGTAGTGCATACTTGTTTGAAGCTTCTCCTACACCAGCTAAACTGTTAGTTGCATTAGGATTAGTTCCTGTATCTGCTGCAGCTAACCCTTTGTTGACTTGTGCAATAGCATCTAGCTCTGATAGCCCACTTGCTTTTAGTTCCTGTATCTTCTTGTACATCTCGATGTCTATTTGTCCTGCCATCTTCTATCCTTTGTCTTTAAAATAATTCCATACTCTTGAGTCCATCATAGCTGATAGCCTGTGTCTTTAGCTTCATGCTTGTAGTCCTCTGAATAAACTCGTCTCTAGTTTCATTCAAAGGTACATCAACACTATCTAATAATCTTTGTAAGTCTATCATAAGTAACCCTAAACCTGCTGATACATGTAAGCCATCTAGCTTCTCACTCTCAGCATCTAGTTTTGCTTCTTCCTTCTTGATCTCTTCCATCTTCTTCTCGTACTCTTCGTTATTCCTAACTGTCTCAGCAGCAAATACTTTACCTGTAGCTTCTAGTACTTTCATGACTGTAGTTATCAGGGTGAAGTCCATCTTAATAGCTCCACCCATACCCATAGCTCCACCGTATATTGCTACTACGGCAGCGAGAGCTATAGCCACTGAAGCACTGATTATGCCCATATCAACTAGTGCCTTCAATAGAAGGTTCACTGCGAAAGATATAGCCATAGCTATAGCCATTTTGACTAATAATGCCTGGATAGCTATTGCTCCACCTTGTAATCCTGGTATAACTAACATCACTATCTGTACTACAAATAGTAGTGCCTTAAAGAACTTAGTCTCATACCATTTTTCTTTATATACATTTACTGCTTGTATGAAGTAGCACTTAGACTCTGTCATAAGGTTACCTCTCTCAAAGAGTTTCACCTTCTTCATACTGTGCTCTGTTAGAGGAATGAAGCTTTCAGCTATGTATGCTTCTGTCCATGTCATCTTCTTCTGCTGTTTACTCTGGTTACCTGAGTTACTTCTTCTAGTCTTACCCTTACCTTCAATAGTAGTTTCTTGGTACAGGTCTACCATTACTAGCTCTTCGTAGGTGTTATATCCTGTTTGTACTTGTATGATCACATGCATATCAGGAATGTCTCTTCCACCGAATTCCCAGTCATTCTTATCGAAATATGGGGTGTTAGTTCCTTTGAAATCTGTATGCTTGATAATTCCTACATCTGGCTCTAGTGGTACATCCTTCTCTAGGTTTACTATTACTTTAGAGTATCCTCTAGTTCTCTTAGTATTACCCTTTAGTACTCCTGTTCTCTCTCTTAGTATGTAACCATTGAGGTTGTATACTGCATCATATAATGCTCCATTTAAACGGAACTTTCTACCTGAACCAATAGCTACAGGAGAAGTAGGAGGTACTGATGGTTTGTAGCCTGGATCTCCTGGATTACCTACTGCTGGTTTACCTGGAGTACCTGGAGAATCAGGTTTAACTACGGAAGTACGCTCCAGACATTGAAGGAAGGTGTAGAACATAGCCTGTGGCATCACAGTAGCCTTAGGATCAAATGTACCAAAGTATCCTACAGATACATCAGTAACATCCTTCATACCCTTCTTCTTCTCTCTCTCATCCTTAACTAGTTTCTTTCTGTATGCTGTCTCTGTTAGCTCAGATCCACTATTACGATAAGCCTTACTGTATTTAGCCCAGTCAGGAGAACTTTGAGGAGGAATACGTTGACTACCTAACAAACTGTTTGTTATGTCATCCATATCT
>Ga0256824_10000422_pt1 | contig 16289 bp, 20 predicted proteins | sample CV67metaG_FD_191570 | JGI IMG/M metagenome (GOLD analysis project Ga0256824, IMG submission 191570) | Hydrothermal vent microbial communities from East Pacific Rise, Pacific Ocean - CV67 | ecosystem: Environmental > Aquatic > Marine > Hydrothermal vents | place: Pacific Ocean: East Pacific Rise...
CGAGTTCTTTAGAGAAAATAAACTGTGTTTCTACTTCTTTAGATTTGACATGTAGTATAGTTGTTGAAGGCAAGGATGAAATATCGCAAATATCACGTGCCTTACATAAAATGATAGTTGCCTTTAAGGATACAGTCCATCATGCTAAAAATGTCTCTTTGGGAACATCACAAGAGAGTGAAAGACTGAGTGTGGTTGTGAAAAACTTAGCATCAAACTCTCTTACATCGGAAGAAAAAATCTCTTCTATAAATGTTTTGGTTGAAGATATTGGTACAAAACTAGACAATATTGAAGAGTCTACTATTACTGTTACTCAGGACTTGGACGTTACGTTTAACGTTTTAGATAGTTTTGTAAACAAGCTTGATGAAGTTATAAACTCTATTGAGAAGAGTAGTGAACACCAAGAGGGCTTAGCTCTTAAGGTGGCATCACTTACAGATCAAGCGAGAAACATTAAAGATGTATTAGCTATTATCTCTGATATCGCAGATCAGACAAACTTACTTGCACTAAACGCAGCCATAGAAGCTGCTCGTGCCGGAGAGCATGGACGTGGATTTGCTGTAGTTGCTGACGAGGTACGTAAACTAGCAGAACGTACTCAAAAATCACTCACTGAGATAAGTACAAATGTAAATCTAATAACTCAAAATGTTGTTGAAATAGCTGATGAGACAGAACAAACATCGAAAAACATGCACTATATTTCAGGTTCGGCACAAGAGCTTATAAGTTCTTCACAAGAGACAAAAGTAAATCTATCACAGACGAAAACGCAGGCAACAGAAGTTATGCATCAGAGTACCTATATAGCTAAACAGACTAAGATGCTTATCCAAGATATGGATGAGATGGTAGAGCTTTCTCAAAAGAACACAAAACTTAGAATAGATGTAGAACAATCAGCAACAGGACTCTTCTCAGATGCAATGAAACTTGAAGAAGAGTTGAGTAAGTTTAAAATCTAATGCTTTGTGACTTGGCTGAAAACCAATCTGTCCTAGAGTATATAAAGTCTCTTAACATACTCTGTGTGGAAGATGACAAAACAACGCAGGTTTTATATGCCTCCTTTTTAGAAGAGAGTGTTGAAAGTCTCACATATGCAGACGATGGACTAGAAGGCTATCAACAGTTTTTAGATAAGAAGATAGATATAATCATAAGTGATTATGATATGCCAAAGCTTAATGGTTTGCAAATGATACAAAAGATTAAAGAGAGGGATGATGATATACCTATCATCCTTGTCTCCTCAATAGAAGAGATGCCAGTTTTAGTCAAGGCGATAGAACTTGGTGTAAGTACCTTCGTGAAAAAACCCATTATTAAGTCTGACCTGATTGAAGCGTTGAAAAAAGCCTCTAAGATATTGCTTGCAAATAAGTATATTGAAGAGAAGAGGAAGGACAAACTAGAACTTCTTGAGGCAAAGAATAGTTACAACTCTTATCAAGAAGATTTGGCCTTTTCAAAAGAGTTAAATATACTTAGAAACGATTTTTATTATCAGATGGTTGGAGAAAAAAATATCTCTTTAGTTGATTTTCTCTACCAACCTCTTGATGTTATGAGTGGTGATGCCTATAGTGCAAGACGTATAGATAAAAATAGAAACTTTTATCTGATTGTTGATGGGATGGGGAAAGGTCTTTCTGCCTCACTAACTGCTATGATTATGACCTCTTTTATAAATCACATTATCGACAAAATGATAGAGTTTGATAGTTTTAGTTTTGAACTACTTATAAAAGAGTCTATGGAGTACATAAAACCTACACTCCTCGATGAAGAAGCACTTTCACTTGACTATATCCTCATCAACAGCCATTATGATACCCTCCAGTACTCTAAGTTTGCAATGCCTGCGTTTTTACTAGAAGATGATAAGTGTAATGTCCTCAAAATTAACTCCAACAATCCACCTTTAAGTAAGTGGCTTGAGAACTATAATGTAGATGAGTTTGATATCAAAGAGATTAAAAAGTTTCTATTTTACAGTGATGGCATAGTGGAAAATAGTGTTGATAATGGTGCTCATACCTATGCTGAGTATATTGAAAAAGATTTTCAAAGCTCTTTTACTAGAGAGGAGTTTAAAGAAAAAATCTTTGAGAAATTAAAAACGCAAGAGGATGATTTAACACTTATATTTATAAACAAACTTGGGCTTTATGATGCCTGTATCTCAAGTGAAGTTTTTGAGACTTCTTTGAGTGAGATAGATAGAGCTGATGAGTGGTATGTGAAAATATGGAATGAGATAACAGATGATGCTTCTTTAGTTAACTCGGCAAATATTGTTTTTACTGAACTTTTTATGAATGCTTATGAGCATGGAAACTTAGGTATAAACGCAGCCCATAAACATCAACTACTTGATGATGATATCTATTTTGAAACACTGAGCAAATATGAAAAAAAGTGTAACAAAATGATAAGTGTAACTCTCAATAAGATACAAACTCCAAACTCGACATATATTGTAAGTATTATTTCAGATGAGGGTGAGGGGTTTGATACTCAGATACTTAGTGAAATATTTCGTAACTCTACAAAATTTAATGGACGAGGCGTTTTTATATCACGTAAAAACTCTATGGGTATCTATTATAATGCACAAGGCAACACTGTTCTTTATCTAAGTAAAATCTAGCTCTTAATAAGTTTTAGATATAATTCGCTAAATTATTTTAGGACAAAACAATGGCAATTAAAGCGACAGATCAAGAAGCATTAGACTATCATGAGTTTCCTCAACCAGGTAAAATATCAGTTGAAACAACAAAGGCAGTAGAGACTCAAAGAGACTTGAGCATGGCTTATACTCCTGGTGTCGCTGTCCCTTGTTTAGCAATAGAAAAAAATCCAGAAGACGCATATCGTTACACTGCAAAGAGTAATCTTGTAGCAGTTATAAGTAACGGTACGGCAGTTCTAGGTCTTGGAAATATCGGAGCACTTGCTTCAAAACCAGTTATGGAAGGAAAGGGTGTTCTTTTTAAGAGCTTCTCTGGGCTTGATAGCTTTGATATTGAAGTTGATACTGAGAGTGTAGATAGATTCTGTTCAGTTGTCTCAGCAATAGCCCCAACCTTTGGTGGAATAAACCTTGAAGACATTAAAGCACCTGAGTGTTTTGAGATAGAAAAGCGCCTTGTAGAAGAACTTGACATTCCTGTAATGCATGATGACCAACATGGTACGGCTGTTATCTCAACTGCGGCTATTATCAATGCTTGTGAGATTACAGGTAAGCTCATAAAAGATATAAAAATCGTTATCGTAGGAGCTGGTGCAGCTGCTATCTCTTGTGGTAGACTTTACAAGTATATAGGTGTACAAAACATTCTTATGCTTGACTCAAAAGGTCTGATTCATAAAGGAAGAAGTGACTTGAACATTTACAAGCATGAGTTTTCTTGTGACAGTTACTTAGAACAAGAGAAGATATTTGCTGGTGCAGATGTTGTTGTTGGACTTTCAGCTCCAGGTTCATTTGGCATAGAAGATATCAAGCTTATGGGAGAGTCTCCTATCATCTTTACTCTTGCAAATCCAACTCCAGAAATCATGCCCCAAGAGACAAGAAAAGCTCGTCCAGATGCTATCATCGCAACGGGTAGAAGTGATTTCTCAAACCAAGTAAACAATGTTCTTGGATTCCCATTTATCTTTAGAGGGGCGATGGATGTTCGTGCTAAGAAGATAAATATAGAGATGAAAATAGCAGCAGCTCGTGCACTAGCAGCGCTTGCGAAAAAAGAAGTTCCAGAGTACCTAACAGAAGTGTATGGAAAGAAGATGAGTTTTGGTAGAGAGTACATCATACCAGTTCCATTTGACAAACGTCTTGTTGTTGAAATCTCTTCAGCAGTAGCACAAGCCGCGATAGACTCAGGAAGTTCAACTATGAAAAACTTTGACATAGAAGCATACAAAAAAGAACTTTCTCTAAGAGTCAAGTAAGTCTAGAAGACTCTCTATAAAACTTAGCAAGTCCTTTTTTTGCACGGTTATCTAACTCATACGAGATAAGTTCTAGATACTTGAGTATCTCTTTCTCACTTACATTAGTTCTTCTACTCGCTTCTTTGAGAAGATATCTTGGTATCTTTATGCTGCGTTTTAAGAACTCCCTCTCTATCTTTTTATAAAGTTTTTTATCTTTGTGGTAGCATAAAAGGGCAAATACAAAGGGAAGATTATGTTTGTCATACCAGAGCTTTGCGAGGTCTATGTAGTCATCATTTGCTAGGGCATAACGGAGGGCTTTGTCACCTATGAGAACTTCACCCTGCGTTTTTAAAACCTTGGCAAGAACATTTGAAGAAGCAGACTCTATGTCACTCTTATCTGCTTCGTTTGGAATCACTAGAACACTCTTTACCTCTTTTTTGGCGATGATACCAAGTCCAACATAAGAGCTGCGTTTTGCCCCTATACTTGAGATAAACGCAGCATCAACTCTACGAGAATGAAAGGCTGCGTTTATCTTAGCTGGAACACTGCGTTTGTACTCCATACTCATCTTTGCACTAGAGCCTTTGATAAAGCGCTTCATGAAGATATGAAAAGGGAGTAAGTTAAGATATTCTATTTTTCCAAAAACCATAGTGGAATTATACATCGCTTAACTTATCTTGGCTATAATCAGAGTAATATAATAAAAGGTAAATGATGGTAACAGTAGACTTTTTAGGACCAATACACAAGCCGAGTTTAGAGTTAGAGATAAGTAACTTAAGTGAACTTGCAGCGATTTTACAAGAAGACAAAGAACTAAGTGAGTGGTTAGCTAACTGTGCAGTGGCAGTAAATGACACCTTAGTTTCATCTTTAGATACAGTTTTGAGTGATGGAGATAAAGTCTCTTTATTGCCTCCTGTTTGTGGTGGGTGAGAGATGTTAGATATTTATAACGGCTCTTTAGATGTTCCATATGTCTTGAAAAAATGGTACGAAGAAGAAGCTAAAAGTAACTACGGTGCTTATATTCCATTTGTTGGAACTGTTAGAAGTGAAGATGGCATAGATGGTTTGAGTTTTGACATCTATGAGCCTATACTTTTCTCATGGTTTAAAGCATGGCAAGTAAAAGCAAAAGAGAGAGGAGCAATCATAAAGATGGCACACTCTCGTGGAGATGTTATGTTGCATGAGTCATCTTATATAGCCTGCGTTTTTTCATCAAAACGCAGGGTAGCACTAGAGCTTATAGATGAGTTTGTAGAAGATTTTAAAGCGAGTGCACCTATATGGAAGTATGACTTAAAAGATGGACAGCGTATCTATGCACTTGATCGTTCAACTGCTATCAGTGGAAGTGGATTATTAGGAGAGAAGAAGTGAGTTTTTTAACATATGAGACGAGTCAAAACATGCTTGATTTACTACAGGTAAATGCAAGTAGATATGAAAGAGTAGGGCTTAGTGACTCTCTTGGAAGAGTTCTTTTTAGTGATATGGTAGCTGCGTTTAATGACCCACAATTTCCTACGGCTTCTATGGATGGCTATGCTGTAAAATATGAAGATTTACAGAACAAAACCATCAAAGTTCTAGGAGACAATCCTGCTGGACATGAGGAAAAAAGAGTTATCTCTACTGGTGAGTGTATTAAAACATTTACTGGTTCTATGATGCCAGAGGGTAGCGACACTCTTATACAGATAGAAAATGTAACATATGAAAATGGCACAATAACTATAAATGAAGAAGTTCCTTTTGGTTTTTCTGTTCGTCCTATAGGTGAAGGGTATCGCTCAGGTGATGTTCTCATACGAAAGGGAACGAAGATAGGTTTTGCTGAGATAGGTGTGATGGCAGGACTTAACCAAGTGATGGTAAAAGTTGCTGTTCGTCCTCGTGTTGCAGTTATTGCAACAGGAAGTGAGATTTTAGACCTTGGTGAAAACAGTGATAATCCGGCACAGATTAGAAGCTCAAACAACTACACACTTGCCGCTCTTTTTGAGTCAGCAGGTGCAGAAGTCATCCAACTAGGAACTGCACCAGATGACAAGGCAGAGATTATGGCAACATTTGAAACTGCACTTGCTTCTGCTGATATCTTAGTAAGTACGGGTGGTGTGAGTGTTGGCGATTATGATTTTGTAAAAGACATCGTTCCTCGTTTAGGTGCGGAGGTTGTTTACAAGGGTGTTGGCATAAAGCCAGGTCGCCACATCATGGTAGCAAAGCGTGACGAGAAGTTTATACTAGCACTTCCTGGTTTTGCTTACTCTTCAACTGTTGTGGGTATCTTGTATGCACTGCCACTCATCGCGAAGATGCTTGGAAAAACGCAGGCATATAAAACAGTAGCCGCAAAACTCCAAGGTGATTTCACAAAACGCAGTAGATTTACAGAGTTTACCGCTTGTAATGTTGTCATAGAAGATGGACAGTACTATGTAAACTTTGATGGCAAAAAAGTAGGAAGCTCTGCAATCCTTACAAATATGCTTCACTCTAGTGCTCTTATGGTAGCGGGTGAAGATGATAAGTTTTTAGAGTCTGGCACTTTTGTAAATGTAATACTTTTGGAGAATTTTTAATGAAAGCTTTTAGTGTAGATGTAGATGGAAGTGTTAACGAGATAGAAGTGCAAATGCAGGCAAATACTACCTATACTTTTTTTGGCTCAATCTTGATAGATGAACATGAGAGTATAAATGAGCATATGATGTATAGTGATGCAAATGCCTTAAGTGAGAAAAAAGAGGCTTACTTTATAGGTGAACAGCTTATCATTGGTAAGGCTCTTATGGTTGGTAGAGAAGGTTTTACTGACTTAGATGTTAAGATAAGTAAAGAGGCATTAGAGTCTCTAATCCAGACAGATTTAAGTGACTTTTATAAGAGTGCCTTAGCTGAACTCTCTACAACTGATGTCAATCTTTATAGAACTTTTTTAGTTTCAAAGGGTAGTGAGTCAGTGCCCCTAAACGCAGAGTGGGTTCTTTATACTTTTAACATAGCAGATGATAGAACTAAAGAGTATTTTTTAAGTGAACTCAAAAAAGCTCTCAATGCTAAAGAAAACGCAGAGACATTTTTACAAAAAATGGCAGGACTAGCACTAAACGCAGGTGCTTAGCCTAAAATAGAGTCTCTGCAAGTGCCTTGAGTTTAAAACTTCTTCTATGGATGGGAGAGTAGCCATACTTCTTAATCATCTCAACATGAAGTTTCGTACCATAGCCTTTGTGCTTTTCAAAACTATACTCAGGATAAAGTTTCGCATCTCTGATAATATTTCTATCATGTGTCACTTTTGCTAAGATAGAAGCGGCACTTACCTCAGGAATCTTCCCATCAGCTTTTACCATAGTCTCTAATCCCTCAACTCCAAATTTTGTATTTCCATCGAAAAGATAAGTATCTGCGTTTAATGCCTTTTTTATCTCTAAGAGAGCCTTTGTCATACATTTTGAAATACCAAACTCATCTACATCTTGAGGAGATATGACAACTATATGGTTTAAAGTGTTGGGAAAAATCTCCTCAAACATCTCACCCCTGCGTTTTTCACTAATCTTTTTAGAATCATTTAAACCCTTAACACTAATATCTTTATCAAAAATACACCCAGCCACAACTAAGTCTCCAGCAATAGGTCCACGACCAGCCTCATCAATACCACACAGTTTACCCATCTTAATCCCCTAAAGCCCAAATATTAAAAGGATTATAGCAATATTTATCTTCTCATAGTCCTAGAAGCCAAATATTAACACTGATTAATTTTTATACACATTAACTGAAATAAATATAAATAAATTGATATAATATTAAAGTCTATGGTTATAAATATTATAAGGAGAAATAAAATGACATTTTCAAACTCAGCTGAGTTGTTGTCTTTTCACTGGGTTGCTTACTCCATCTATTCTGCAATGATAATTTCGGTTATTGCATGGTTTGGGTACAACCTTACAAAAAAAGATGCTAAATCAGTATTTCGTTTACCATTTTATACATACATGGCGTTTTTAGTTGCTGGTGGTGTTGGACACCATATCTTTACATACAATACTATTCCTTGGGTTTCTCAAGATATTACGAGACATGAGATTACACCTGATGCTTCGTATAAATTTGAGATCGGAGACCATAAGTGGATAGGTTTACCTGAGAGAATAACAGTTCAATGTGGTCAGACTATTGAGTTTGATGCAAGAAGTCGTGACTTGGTTTACGGTTTTGGACTATTTCGTCAAGATGGTTCGCTTGTTTTACAGATGCAGGTAAACCCGGGTACTGATGTAAATGGAATCTTAGATCCAAATGATATTCTTTGGACTTTTAATCATAATGGGGTCTTTGACCTAATGTCTACTGAGTACTCTGGACCACGTCAATATGATGATAATGGAAAAGATTTAATGTTTGTAAAAAACCTAGTAGAAGTTGTTGGATGTAAAGAGGGAGGAGGAAAACTATGAGTATAATGAAAAATTTAATTCACGGTACAAACTTTGACCATAAGAGTCTTAATGCTCTGCAAAAAGTGACACTTCGTGCAGTAGTTATGAGTTTTCTCTTTTATGGTCTTGTTGCTGTTGAGGGTATGATTATGAGAATGGTTCAAACTGGACCAGATATTAATCCACTTCCACCGATGTTCTCTCATCCTGATCACTACTTTTCTATTATGACAGTTCACCCAATAGTAGGTATTTTTGGTTCTACATACCAGCTTGTTTTTGCTGCGTTTATGTTCTTGATTCCATTTTTAACAAAGAAACCACTCTATAGTATTAAACTTGCAAACTTTGTTTGGATTATGATTACACTTGGTACTGCTCTAGCATGGCTTGCAGCATTTTTCTGGCAATATGCACCACTATATACACTATACTGGCCACTTCCAGCAGATACTGAACAGTTTCATGCTATCGGTGGGGTTGTGTTTATTGTAGGTATTGCACTTATTATGTTTGGTACATTTGGTTTTATTTACAATATCTATGCGACTATTTTTGCTCGTATTGGTGTGCATAAAGACAAAACAACAAAAGAGCTTCTTATCTCTGGGTTTGGTATTGATGGTATGCTAAACCTTTGGTACAAGCTTACGGGTCGTCCACCTTATTCTAAAGAGCCAGCTTTAGCACTTCCAGTTGTTGCGATTTTCCGTGGAACTGTAGATACCTTCTTAGATGCTATTGTTATTTTAGGAGCTGGTATCTTAGTCCTTGTTTTCTTGCTTGCTGATATGAGTGGGGCTAACTGGGATGTTGCAACGGTAGATGCACTTCTATACAAAAACTTTTTCTGGTGGGGTCTTGACCTTGTCGCTGATGGTCTTGTACTTATCTATGTTGCAGGTTCTTGGTACCTTTTAGCGACTCTTATTACTGGGCAGAAACTTTTCATGGAAAATGTTGCTCGTGCAGCACTTATGCTTGAGCTTCTTGTATCTTGGATGGTTTGGTCTCACCACCTTCTCGCTGACCAAGGACAACCTGAGATGATGAAACTTATCTCTGGTGAGATGGTAACTGCATTTGAGTTACTAACACAGGGTCTTGCACTATTCATTACTCTTGTAACACTCTGGAAAGCACGTCCACTTAAAATGACTATGGAACTAAAATACCTTCTTGGTGGTTTAGTCGGTTTTGGTCTGGCTATTCCTGCTGCGATTATTCAAGCAGATATGGGAATGAACCGTGTTTTACACAATACTCAGTGGATTATTATGGCACACGTTCATATTGCACTAATTGTTGGGCTTTATATGACACTCTATAGTGCTCTGTATGTACTCTGGCCAATTGTAACAAACGGTACAAAAATGTACTCATCAAAACTCTCAAATGCTCACTTCTGGCTCTACCTTATCGGTGGTATCGGTATGGGTGCATTTGGTGGTATGGCAGGTTTAGATGGAATGTTGAGACGGCACCTTTATGTAGATGGAGAGTTTAATACTCTGATGATACTAGCCGCCATCTGTGGGAGTATGATTCTCATTGCATGGGCTATATTTCTGTTTAACATTATTATGTCGGTAGGTCTAAAAGGTCTTATTGGTATCTTTTTACCAGCACAAGATCCTACTGCGTCTTATGGTATTGAACCAGAGACAATCGCAGAAAATCACAAGTAAACAGTTGAGGGCTTTTGCCCTTGGCTACAAAATAAAGAGCGTTAGGAAAAAAAATTGATACACTTAGATAGAGTAGCCTTAGAGATAAAAACAGTTGGTCTGTACGATTTAATCTTGCAAGATGTCTTAAAACTTGCAGATAAAAAAAGAGTCAATGAAGATGAAATCTTAGAGATCATAGAAAAAAATCCAATAATTTTGCAAGACTATAAACAGCTTAATGTGGAGTATAACCTTAGCAATATTCATCTACGAAATATAGACTTAGAAGGAGTGCAAGAGGAACAGCAAGAGGCTGTAAGAGAGGTCAATAAAAATTTAGAATACCTCAGAGAGATAGAAAAGTACACACTCGATTTTGAGCAAAGCTCTACTCTTGTTATAATCTTTTCTGTTGAGTTCTTTGTACTTTTTTCGGTACAGTACTTTATAGTCTTACTTGACTTAAAAGAGTGGCAGCTTCCTATCTATGCAGTTTTTGCAAGCTCCATTCTTTTTGCTTGGCTCTATGCTAAAAAAGAGCGTAAAATTTATGAGAAAAACAACCTTATTTTTCAGAGAGTCTATGCCGAGACCTTACGAATGATAGATAAGTTAGAGTTAGAGGGTATCATTAAAAAATCAGATTTAATTATAGCGGAGTGTGAAGAGCATGTTTAAAAACATAGAGATTAGTTTTACTTGGAGTAAAGAACTCGCAATACAAGCGAGTAAAAAGTTTTACGACTACGATATGCGCCATTCTAACAAACGCTATATAGGTTGGTTGTTTGTGGCTTTGATACAGTTCGCACTTGTGGGAGCCTTTAAACATGACTCCTACGGTATGCTTTATCTCTCTACATTTCTAGGGCTTTACTGGTACTTTGGAAGATGGTATCTCAGAAAAAAGATGCTAGAGAAGTATTATGAGAAACAAAACCTTGATAATACACAGGCAGACTTCACTCTCAAAGAGGATGGACTCTACAGTCAAGAGCAGTTGATATCTTGGGATGATATATTTAAGGCTATAAAATTAGAAGATGGTGTTTTAGTTCAAATAGAAAAAAACACACTCTATTTCAAACGTGATGCCTTCAAGTCGTTTGAAGATATGCAGAGTTTTTTAAATCAGATGAAAGAGAAAGGGAAACTTTAATGGAGTATTTTTACATAGGGATGATTATTCTCTTTTTAGTCGGTATCGTTGTGATAGCTAAAACTATGGATGGCGAGGATATGGATAGAAGTAGTTAATCCCCTAAAGCCCAAATATCAAAAGGGATTATAGCAACACTTGCTAGAGGGTGGGATAAACTTCCCTCCTTATTCATACTCACCGCAGTTATCTTCTTAATAGAGTGGGTAAATATAAAAGCTTCTATACTCTCAAGTTTTTGAAACAAGCGTCTCTCATCTGCAAATGGTTTACATAAAATTATCTCATCACTCTGTGGAAGATAGAAGTCTATGCCATCTTCGTAGTAACACTCAGTAGCAGATTTTATAAGTTCTAAAAATATCATGTTTTCAAAAAGCCGTCCAAAGTTCTTCTCTATACTCAAGGCAGATTTGAGTGAGGTGTCACAGAGGTATATCTTTTTGATAGCCTTTGAGTGGTTGTACTTTGGGAGTGAATGAATATAGTTTTTACTCTTGAGCAACTCAAATGATTTATAGAGTTTGTCCTTACTTATCTTTCTTGTCTGTTTGAGTCTCTCATATATACTAAACGCAGAGAGCTTTTGAGACATAAACTTACTACATAAGGTAAGAATATCAAACTCAACTTCATCTAAGGAGTACTTGAGCATCTTTTGGAGATAGATACTCCTCTCATCAGCATTCACCTTGTGCATAGATGCGAACCCACCAAGTTGGAAGAAGTGGTTGAGGGCACTTGAGTCATACTTGTACTCATAAGCTAAGAACTCTTCATAATCAAGCGGATAGAGAGTAAGTGTATCGAGGACATCTATCTTATGATGAAGTTCACTACATATAAGGAGTTGAGATACATTAGCAAACTTTATCTCAGTTGTGAAGTTGTCTAAGACTAGGACATCTATCTTGTTCTTGTTACAAAATGAATTTAGACCTGCGTTGAGTTTTTCAATATCTATACGTACATCACTACAGTTTATATAAAGATAGGTACTTTTTTTGAGTCCTAAGAGATAGTTTTTGACTAATTGTGTCTTGCCACTTTGAGATATGCCATTGATTTGATAGGATTTATCATCAATAAATAGTTTTCTATCATGATATTTTTCTAGTTGTAAGTCGGTTTTATAAAATTCTTCTAGTAAAATTTCCATTATTTTCCTAAATTTTTGTATCTTGTATTTTAGCACTTCCTTATTAAAAGGAAATAAATTATTGCTAAATTCAACTTTTGGTGCCTAAATCCTTGAATATTACTACTAGTATGGCTATAATTGCACACCCTAAAATAATAGTGGTTAATAGTCAGGTAACGCCTGATGAGTTCTTTATGAAGGAAAAATATGGAAAAAATTCGTTTAAAATTGAAAGCTTATGATCATCGTGTGTTAGATAGATCAGTAGCATCAATCGTTGAGGCTGTAAAGCGTACAGGTGCTGCAATTCGTGGTCCAATCCCTTTACCAACAAAGATTCGTAAGTATACTGTACTTAAATCAGTTCACGTTAACAAGAAAGCTCGTGAGCAATTTGAGATTCGTATGCACGCTAGAATGATCGACATCGTTTCTGCAACTCCAGAAACTGTAGATTCATTAATGAAGCTTGATCTTGCACCAGAAGTAGACGTAGAAGTACGTTCTATGGATAAGTAAGGAGTTCGTAGTGGAATATATTGTTGAAAAAATCGGTATGAGTCGTACTATCACAGTTCCTGCTAAGCCAGTTACTCTTTTAAGAGTTCTTGACGCTAAGGTTTGTGAAGTAAACGAAGGCACTGCAGTTGTATCTTACAACAGCGGTAAAAAAATGAATAAAGCAATTGAAGGTAAACAGAAAAAGTACGCTCTTTCTGCTGAATTTAATCGTTTTGCTACTCTAGAAGTTGCGAACACTGAAGCAGGTGATTTAGATTTAACTCCATTAGTAGAAGCTAGTGTAATTAGATCGACTTTTACTACTAAAGGTCGTGGTTTTTCTGGTGCTATGAAGCGCTGGAACTTTTCTGGTGGTCCTGCATCTCACGGTCATAGATTTGGTCGTAGAACAGGTTCAATCGGTAATGCTGAGTGGCCAGGTCGTGTAATGAAAGGTAAGAAAATGCCAGGTCATTACGGAAATGTACAAAATAGTGTAAAAAATGAGATCGTTTCTTACGATGCTGAAAATAAAATCATTGCGGTTTTAGGTTCTGTATCTGGTGCTAACGGTACTTTAGGTCGTATAAAGGTAGCTAAATAATGAGCGCAATTATCTTAAATGAAAAAATGGAAAAAGCTTCTGAGTTAGCTTTACCAGAGTCTTTCTCTGGTATTAATGCTCACAACCTTTACCTATACGTTAAGTCAGCTCAAGCTGCACAACGTGCTAACACTGCTACTACAAAAGGTAGAAGTGAAGTACGTGGTGGTGGTAAGAAGCCATGGGCTCAAAAAGGTGGCGGTCGCGCTCGTGCTGGTTCACGTCGTTCTCCTATCTTCGTTGGTGGTGGTAAGGCATTTGGTTCTAAGAACAACCGTAACTACAACCTTAAAGTAAATAAAAAGCAAAAGAAATTAGCTTTAAACTTTGCTTTAAATGAGCATGCACAAAATGGTACTCTTTTTGTTGTTGATAACATTGAAATCGCATCTGGTAAGACTAAAGACGCTGCTGCAATGTTTAAAGCACTAGGTCAAAGAGATGTTCTAATTGTAAAATCTTTATTAGATGAGCCTACATTTTTAGCGTTTGAGAACTTATCTCAAACTTATGTAATCGAATCTAATGAGTTAAACGCATACTTAGCTGCTAACTATCGTTCAATCGTGATCGAAAAAGCAGTTTTTGAAGCACTAACAAGTGAGGCTAAATAATGGCTGATATTACAGATATTAAATCTATTATATATACAGAGAAGACTCTTGGTATGCAAGAAGATGGTGTGATCGTAGTTCAAACATCTCCTCGTGTTACTAAAACAGGTCTTAAGGAAATTTTCCGTGAGTACTTTGGAATCGTTCCAAACAAGATTAACTCATTGAATCAAGCCGGAAAAGTGAAAACTTTCCGTGGCACAAAAGGTAAACAAAACAACTATAAGAAGTTTTATGTAACATTACCTGAGGGTGCACAAATCGAAAGTTTGGCGGTATAACATGGCAATTAAAACTTATAGACCGATAACTCCGTCTCGTCGTTTTTATACAAATGTTGATAGCTCAGATATCACGGCGAAAGCTAGTGTTCGTTCATTACTTATTAAACTTCCTGCTCACGCTGGTCGTAATAACAATGGTCGTATTACTTCTCGTCACCGTCAAGCTGGTGCTAAAAAACAATATCGTATCATTGATTTCAAAAGAAATAAATTTGATATCCCAGGTACTGTTGCAACAATTGAGTATGATCCATACCGTAACTGTCGTATCGCACTAATCAACTATGCTGATGGTGAGAAACGTTACATTATTCAACCTAAGGGTCTTGAAGTAGGAACTGTTATTAACTCTTCTTCTGAAGGTCTTGACGTTAAGCCTGGTAATACTATGAAACTTAAGAATATCCCTGTTGGAACACTTGTTCACAACATCGAGCTTAAGACTGGTAAAGGTGGACAAATGTGTCGTGCTGCTGGAACTTCTGCTCAGATTATGGGTCGTGATGGTAGATATGTATCACTACGTATGCCTTCAACTGAAATGCGTTTAGTATTAGGCGAATGTTTAGCTACTGTTGGTCAAGTTGGAAACGAAGAGTTTGGTAACATTGTTATCGCTAAAGCTGGTCGTCAACGTCACCTTGGTATTCGTCCTCAAACTCGTGGTTCAGCAATGAATCCAATAGATCACCCACACGGTGGTGGTGAAGGTAAAACTAACTCGGGTCGTCATCCGGTTACTCCATGGGGTAAACCGACTAAAGGTGCTAAAACTCGTCGTAGAAAAGCAAGTGATAAGTTAATTATTACTCGTCGTAAACCAAATGCTAAAAGGGTAGGTTAATTATGGCTCGTTCATTAAAAAAAGGTCCATTCGTAGATGACCATTTAAGTAAAAAGATTGAAAAGGCAAGAGCTGAAGGTAACAAAAAACCTATCAAAACTTGGTCAAGAAGATCTATGGTTACTCCTGATATGGTAGGATTTACAATTAACGTTCATAACGGGCGTCAATTTGTTCCTGTTCATGTTTCAGAGAACCACATCGGTTACAAGCTTGGTGAATTTGCACCAACTCGTACATTTAAGGGCCATAAGGGCTCTGTTCAGAAGAAAGGATAGGTCGTGGCTAGAGCATTATTAAAATTTATTCGTGTTTCACCTATCAAATCTCGTTTAATCGCGAGAGAAGTTCAAGGTATGAACGCTGAAGAAGCTATGGCTGCTTTAGAGTTTACACCTAACAAAGCTGCTAAAATCATCTCTAAAGTTATTGCATCTGCAGTAGCTAACAGTGGTAGTGAAGCAGAAGATTGTGTTATTACATCTTGTCGTGTTGACAAAGGTCCAGTTCTTAAACGTTTCCGTCCACGTGCTCGTGGTATGGCTTCAGGAATTAGAAAACCAACAGCACATATCTTAGTAATAGTGGAGGGTAAATAATATGGGTCACAAAGTTAATCCTATTGGTTTGCGTCTTGGTATCAACCGTAACTGGGAGAGCCGTTGGTTCCCTAACTTTAAAACAGCTCCTGCTGCTTTAGGTGAAGATCACAAGATAAGAACATTTTTAAAGAAAGAGCTTTACTATGCTGGTGTTGCTAACATCATCATCGAAAGAACAGTTAAAAGACTTCGTGTAACTATCGTTGCTGCTCGTCCTGGTATTATTATCGGGAAGAAAGGTGCTGATATTGAGAAACTTAAAACTGCACTTCAAAAGCTAATTGGTAAAACGATTTCTGTAAACATCAAAGAAGAGAAAAAAGCTCAAACTTCAGCACAACTTGTTGCTGAGAATGTAGCGACTCAACTTGAGCGTCGTGTTGCTTTCCGTCGTGCTATGAAGAAAGTTATGCAAGGTGCACAACGTTCTGG
>Ga0256824_10000423_pt1 | contig 16245 bp, 14 predicted proteins | sample CV67metaG_FD_191570 | JGI IMG/M metagenome (GOLD analysis project Ga0256824, IMG submission 191570) | Hydrothermal vent microbial communities from East Pacific Rise, Pacific Ocean - CV67 | ecosystem: Environmental > Aquatic > Marine > Hydrothermal vents | place: Pacific Ocean: East Pacific Rise...
TGATAATAGCATGATTTTACGAAATATTTTTGTTAAGACATCTAAACACCTGATGTTTAAACTATTTCGTTAGTGGCTAAATTACATTTCATTATTACTATTAAACTCTCTAAGTTAAGATAGTATTGGTATATTTATTTTTTTATCATGTTCTTGGGATTTCTATTCCTAAAATTAAAAATACTTATTTTTTTTAGAGGTGTTGTGTTTTACAAGCACGTTATATCTATCGGTTGCTTTTGGTGGACCAAATAATTAATTTAGAAGATGAAATACTGAAAAGAAGTAGTTATTGAAGATAAAGTTGCCTCAGAACAACTAAAATTGATTTCACAACTGGAAGAGGACGACAGGCAAACAATTTTTAAATTAATTGATAAAATGCTCACCAATAAAAAATTTAAAGCTTTCTTCAAAGAAAATATTGGGGCATAAAAAAAGAAACTATTAAAGCTACTTTTTTACTATTTTTACAATACGCCAAGATTGTCTGCCCGTTTTTTTTTACGGGGCACCTTTATTTTACCTTTTGATTCGGAATACGACTCCTAGCGAGAGGTAATCCATTACCAAATTTCTACTGAAAATTTAATTCTGGATAAGTGGAAATTAATTCTCCCTTTTTATTATATTTTTTTTCCCAAATCACTCTACCAGTTTCAAAAATAGCCTCTATTTCAATTCGTCCTTTTTTATCATACATAATGCTTCTCCCATGTAATAATCCATTTTTAAATTCACTTTCAAGTCTACTTTTATTTTTAAAGTATTCAACTTGTGATATTAATTTACCATTTAAATAAAAATAAGAAATAATGCAAATCTTTTTAGAATCATAAACATGACTCCAGCCAGATTGAATTGTATCATTAATGAAAACTTTTTCCTCTAATATCCCATAAGAATTAACAAATAAATTAATTTTCAGTGTAGTTGAATCAAAAACAATTACATCACAACCAGACTGAGCATTAATTTTAAACAAATTCATAATTATCATACAACCTAATAAAACATTTCTTTTCATACTTTAAATATTGATTCCTAGTTTAAATCTTTATCTTTTTACTAAAATCACCAAATTATAATTAACCTAAATTAAAACCTTGAATAACTTCCGTTTTTTCTTGCTTTTCTTAATCTCTTTTTATAAACCTTTTAAATTTACGGTTATACTTTCTTTCAATTTTATCCCAACCATCATCAAAAGAATGAGCCTCTCCACCATCCAAATCAATAAAATAAATAGGATTATTGTTAAAAGCAATAAAAGGGCTCATACTTGGAAACTTCCCAGCCAAAGGATCAATTGATTTCCATCTTCCTAATCGTGGGTCATATTGTCTAAATTGAGTGGTATATGAATTTCCAGTACCAGAAACCTCTTTGTCAGTTTCCATACCATTAAAGGCATATCTATAGGCACCTTCATTTCCTTTTCGCCCAGGCATCTGCATACCAAACGGATAGTAGTCTGTTTGGTATATGTTTCGAGTTTTCATAATTACAAAGTACAAAAAAAAGCGTGTTAACCTAAAGTCAACACGCTTTTAATTTTTCTATTCCCATTATTGGGACTTAGAATTAATACTTAATTCTAAATTCTACTCTTCTATTTTTAGTTCTACCTTCTTCAGTTGAGTTATCTGCAACTGGTTTAGCATCACCATATCCTTTAGACGTAATTCTTGAAGCATCAATTCCTTTTCCTTCAATATAAGCTTTAGCTGCTGCTGCTCTTTCGTTAGAAATTTTAACGTTAATAGCTTCTCCACCTGTGTTATCAGTATGTCCTGAAATATCTAATTTTAATTTTTTGTTAGTTTTTAATAACTTAACAATTCTATCTAAAACAATAAATGATTCATCCTTAATTACTGAAGAACCAGTATTAAAGAATAATCCTTTTTGTGCTTTTTGCATTACTGCTACGTGCTCAAAATATTGTTTTGGACATCCATTATCTGAACCTGCAATGTTTGGACATTTATCATCTATATCAGCTACACCATCTCCATCCGCATCTGGACATCCATTTGCTGGACCTGCTACATTTGGACATTTATCATCTTTATCTTTTACACCATCTCCATCAGAATCAGCACCAACAGAAAAGTTGTAGTTAAATCCAATTGAATTGTATAAGAAAGAATCATCCCATCTTGTATCATTACTAACTACACCGTCTAAGTTATCAGTTAATGCATAGTTATACTGAGACTCTAAAGTTAAAGATATTTTAGGTGTTAAATTAAATTTAAAACCTGCTCCCATTGGTATATTAAAATATGCTAACGGTTGTCCTTTTACATTAGTTACTGTATTAGTATAAACCGAAATTGCATCAGCAGCACCAATAAAAATATAAGGTGCAAAAAATGCATCTTCTTTTAAGATATATCCATTGTTAAATTTGTAATCTAATAATACATTGATATCAAATAATCTGTTTTCAAAACTACCGTAAGTATCACTAATACCATCAATCATTCCAATTCTAAAGTTACCTCTAACATTAAATGAAGGTGTTACATACATTGCTAAGTTTAAACCTAAAGAAGGGTGAATTCCTTTTTCGAAAGAAAATATTTCTTTTTGTACTTCTCCTGAATATTCAATTGTTCCAAATTGTAAACCAACTGAAAAGTTTTCTGTTTTATTTTGAGCCATTACGTTTGTTGCAAACAATGTTGCAATCGCAAAAGCTATTAATCCTTTATTTTTCATAGTAAATTTATTTTATAATATTATTTAATGTTTAAAGAAAGTTATAAGAAACTCCCATGCTAAATACATTTTTGATTTGAGCTGTTGGTCTAATTGATGTAGAACCGTCAGAATTTTTAACTTTGATATCAATATCATCATCATACAATAAGTTTAACGCCCATGAAGCTGATAACCATTTGTTGATTTTGAAACTAAATAAAGTTTCTAAATTCACATCAATTCTTCCAAAGTTATTTAAGTAATTCGAGAACAATTCTAATTTACCTTTAAATGTAACATTTTCCATTACTTTATCAGTATATAAGAATTTAACAAAAGCTCCCATTTCTTTTCTGAAACCGAAATTTTTTGCTTCATTTAAATCAGTAGCTGTGTTAATACCAAATTTACCTGCATTTGCTAAAGTTAAATCATTAACAAACGTAAATTTAGCAGCTAAAGGTGAAACTAAAACTTGCAATTTATCATTTGGCTTATATTCTGCTCCTAAGGCAACAGTTAAATAACCAGGTGCCATAAATTTTGAAGAAAATATTCCATCTGCATCATATCCCATATCAAATTGAGATTTAAAATCTAATAAAAGTGCAGCATTCCATTTATCAGCAATTTTATAACCTACTTTTGAAAATAAATTGATTACATCATCAGTTTTTGACCAAGGTGCTACAACAATTCTATTTTGTCCATAACCTAAGTGCATACCATTATTCCATGATAATTTACCTTTTCCATAATTTGCTTCAGCATCAAATAATGCAATCCACGAAATTGTATTTTGTCCACCTGCATTCCAGTTCTTAAATGAAGCATGTGTTCCTGTTAATGCACCTACGGCTTTATACTTCCATAATTTTGGTGCTTCTTCTTGAGCTTGTGCATTTAACGCTAACACACTCAAAGCTACTAATGTAACTATTTTTTTCATAGTATATTTTTTTTAATTTTCAACAAAAGTAATATTTTTTTTTAATTGTTAAGATATGTTAACTAACATTAAATCAACTTTTCTTCTTTAATAAATATTTAGCAACCCTAAAAGAATTTGCATAAATCGTCCAGGTATGAGGTACTGAGCCACCTGTAGGCATAAAGCTACCATCTGTTATATATAGGTTTTTAACTGAATGAACTTTACAATTTTTATCCAATACCGATTTTTTAGAATTATCTCCAAAACGACAACCTCCAACTACTAAGTTTGGTGAAGGTAAACCACTAATACCTGTTGAAATATTTTTAGCTCCTATTAATTCTAAAATACGCTCCCCTTTTTTTGCTAAAAATTTAGCTACTTTTAAATCATGTGGATGATAACCAATACGGACTTTAGCTACTAAATCACCCCATTTATCAACTTCATTATTATCTAATTCAACAAAACAATCGTCTGTTGGTAACCAATCATTAAATATTTCAAATTTAATTTTACGTTGTTTTGTAAAGTAATTTTTAATATTGGTTTTCAATTCAGAACCATAAACTAACCGTGAACCTCTCCATTTTTGTCTTGCTAATTTTGGAATTGCATTTGAATGTTCATACAAAAAATCTATTGTACCCCCTTTAGTTTTACCACCCAACGATTCGTCATTAATTTCATACCATTCTTGAATAGCTCTATTCACAAACACACCTGGTTTTTTTATTTTTAATGCATCTTCTTTTGAAAAATCATCAAAATATAAGTTTCCTCCACCAATCCCTCCAGCAGAAAAAATTAAATTCTTACCAACCAAATTGTTTTCATTCCCTAATCCATTTGGTGCATCATCATTTTTACTATTCAATAACAACCGTGATGTTTCTATAGCTTGACAAGCTACTATAAACCTATCCGCTTTTATATAATGTTTTTCGCCATTTAGATGATAGTTAGCTTTTATTACTTTATTATTACCATCAGTTTCTAAATGAAAAACTTTTGCATTTGGTACAATAGTACAATCATATTTTAAAGCCTCTTCTAACAAGGCAACCCTACTACTACCTTTAGCATCAGAAGAGCAGCCGTAACTTCCACAATAATTTGATTTATAGCAGGGATTTCTTTTACCTTTTGCTTCAGAAATAATACCTCTTGCTCCATTTACAACTGTATATCCTTCTTTTTTTCCTGCTTCATCAATCCAATCAGAAACAACATTTGTTTCCAAAGGAGGATATGGATAATCTGGTGTTGATCTTGGTTCTAAAGTTGAATGTTGCTTAACTTTTCCTGATATCCCTATAACTGATTCTACTTTTGTATAAAAAGGTTCTAACTCATCATAGCTTATAGGCCAATCTACAATGTTAGCCCCTTCAATTGCACCATAAGTTGACAGTAATTTAAAATCATTTGGTTTTAATCTATGAAAATAGGCACTCATAAAATTAGATGACCCTCCAACACAACTACCATTCCAGTAGTTTTTATTTGTATCACGTGTCGCTAACGCTTTCCATGTTCCATCATTTTTTTGACTTTCAATCACATGAAATTCATCAGTTTTATTAGGTGTGTACACATCACGTCTACAAGATACTAATTCGTCCTTCGAAAAATCTTTTGTTTTAATCCATGGTCCTTTTTCTAGCACCAAAACACTATAACCTGCTTTAGCCATCTCATAAATAATAGGTCCTGCCCCTGCTCCACTTCCTATGACACAAAAGTCGTATTTTTTAGTTTGCATGTATTGTTGTAAAAATGTTATCGTATGAATTACTTTCGTTAGGTCTAGGTGTACCAGATTGATGCTCTAACCATTTCCAACCCACTTGATTTGAGTTAATGTTATAAATTGGATCAAGTGACAGGGCTTCAAATATTAAGGTTAGCATAATAGACAACCAACTAGATCCCCAGTTTGTTTTAGCCATAAAGTCAACCAATTCTTCAATTTCAATTTGTGCTAAATCAGAAAAAGGTCGTCCATAGTTTTCTTGTGATGTATCATCAACCCAATTCATCCCTTTCATTATGTACTGTTTTGATTCTTCATCTTTATGATTATCTGACAATACCCATAATATATGAGCATACGCATTAATTTCTATCACAGATGGTCCATTTCCATCATTTGGAAATAATACTGATTGAATTTTTTGAGTTACTTCAGATTGCAAAGCAGTTAAATATTCATTTGCTTTATAAATATCAGCTTTTATGTTATTACATGAACTTACTATCCCTATTTGACTTAAAATTGTTGTAACAGATAAAGTTTTGACAAATTTTCGTCTATTAACCTCCCAATTTTCAATATTTTTAAAAATATCTGGTTGATTAGTATTCTTATTTATTCTATTTTCATTCATTCTTCTTCAAAATTACAAAATTTAAAGCACAAAAAAACCCTTTTCACTTAATGAAAAGGGTAATTTATATATTGAAGTATTAGTTCAGTTTTTTTAGTGTGCGTGCTCTTCACCTTCTACATGCTCATGTACTTCTTCAACAACAGCATCTGCAGATTCTTCAACAGCTTCAGTTGCTTCATCCATTGCATCTTCAATTCCTCCAAACATATCGTTTACCATTGCTTCTGCTTCAGCTTGAGCTGCAGCTTCTTCCTCTGGAGTTGGACCACCACATGATACCATTGCCATTGTTGATGCTGCTACTACTACTAATCCTAATTTTCTTAAGTTTAAAAATGTCATTTTCATAATTTTGTGTTTTAATTTGTTATAACAACTCAAATATAATAGAAATATTACATTTTTAAGTGATTTAAATCATTTATTTAATCAAATTATTAATAATTGTTTTAAGTGGTAAAATTGATTTTGTATTTTCAATGGTTGTTCCTGCAACCCAAACCGTTTTATAAGTAGCACTAAAAGCAGCTTTCTCAACTGACTTCATTCCTTTTACAAACGTAAACATTTTTACCCATTTTTTTAATTTTTTGTTCTTACTCAAAAGTTTTTCTAACCAGCTTTGATCAGTTCCAATTTTAGAAACATAAGGTGTATTAATAACAGTACAAGGTGTTCCCGAAATTTTAGTGCTCATCACAATATCTTTTGCACCATAATTCACACAGGCTTCTTTGTATTCTTTCGAAACAGCAGACTCCTCACTTGCTATAAAAATGCTCCCAACTGAAACACCGGCTGCTCCTAATGATAACATATAATCTAATTCTTTTTTATTTCCAACACCACCTGCTGAAATAACAGGTATGTTACAATTCTTTACCAATAACGGAATTAAGTCTTTTGGGTTCATATTTCCTTTATGACCGCCTGCTTGATTATTAACAGCTATAATAGCATCTGCTCCTAATTCCTCAACTTTTTTAGCAAACTTCAAATCAGTTACATCACACAATACTTTAATCCCTTTAGGTTTACACGCTTCAATTACTGCTTTTGGAGAACCTAAAGAGGTTAATATAAAATCGACTCCTAATTCTACACTTGTTTTTAATTGTTGATGTACCTTAGGATTAGATTTATTTACAATTAAATTAATTCCTATAGGTCCGTTACAGTTGGCTTGCATTTCCTTTATCGCATCTCTAAAGGCTTCATCAGTTCTAAAGTTTAGTGCTGGTATTGATCCTGCAATTCCATTATTACAAGCTTCAATTACCATTTTTGTATTTGACACCAAAAACATGGGTGCCATTATAATTGGGTAATCAATATTTAATAATTTGGTTAATGAATTCATAATTTACTCAATAATTATTTTTTTATTTACACGTTGCCCGTTAGTAGATACCATTACAATATATACACCTTTACTTACATTATTTAGGTTTATAGTTGTTTGATTTGAATTTATAAATGACTTATGTATTTCTTTTCCATAAACATCAGTGACTACTATAGTTGATGCTTCATAATTTGAATTTAATTTAATTATCAATTCACCTTTTGAAGGATTTGGATATATTAAAAATTCTACATCATGCTCTTGCATACTAACTAATGAAGTATGTACTGATTTATACAAACCTAAACCTCCTCTTTTATTACCTAACATCATTACCAATTTATTATCATTTGAAATATTTGCTACTGCAGGAGCGGACTGACTACCGATATTTACTTTATCTGTGTGTTCAGAAACTAAATTAAAACTTAAGTCTAAATTATTCTCAATATCATTATAATTAAATAATCGCCCTTGTTTAGAACCTACTATTAAATGAAATTTATCATTAATATCAACAAAAACAGGTACTGCTCTACCTTCCACAAAACCTTCTTTTGTTACATTTACTTCACCAAAAAAAGTTGAAACTAAATCAAATTCGTGAGTAGATGCAGATCCAATATTTTTATAGTAATTCAATTTTCCATTTCTTTTACCTAAAATTAAATCCATATCACCATCTCTGTCAATATCTACAAGTTGTGGAATTGGATAAACACCATCAATGATTTTAGTACCATCTGTTTCTTCTAAAATTGTATAATTACTAAAAATAGCGGGGTTTCCTGCACCTCCTGTATTGATAAATAAATAATTATATCCTGAATATTCTCCTAAAATCATGTCTTCATCACCATCATTATCTAAATCACCAAATGTTGGATAAAAGTTGATTCCTGTACTTATACCTAATTGAGAAATATTTTGATAATCATTTGTCATATAAGTAAATTTAGGACTTGTTGAAGTACCTGTATTTTGATAATATGCTATTTTAGAAACTTGATTACCTGAATTAGAATCATATTTTCCTTGAATAGAAATTAATAAATCTTTTAATCCATCTCCATTATGATCAAAAAACACAGGGTAAGATCCTGAACCGAAATCAATCATATCCTCTTGTAAAAAGTCATTTTGCTGATAATTAAATATTGGAAAATCATCAGCTCCTGAATTTGAATAATACATAATACTTTTAGCATTTTCAGAGCCTATAGTTGAAGCTGGAGAAACTAATAAATCTCTTTTTCCATCATTATTAACATCAACATGATAACCTGCGGGGAAAATTGATTGATTAACAGACGTTGTATTTGATGGGAATAAATTATCTTGACTTATCATGGCTGAGTTTTGATTTGGGGTTGAACCGCCATTCATTAATAATGTAAGTGCGTTGTACGAAATATCTCCAAGTACTAAATCCATTACGCCATTTGCATTCATATCTAAAGCTAAAACTGTTGATCCTGCATGTCTGTCTTGATTAGTTAATTCTTCTGGTCGAGTTACTTTATAAGGGTTATCAACTTGTCCAGTACATGGCTCATTTAACAAAATTGAATTATTTGAAGTCGACTCTTTAAACAATCCCCAACACATATTCCCTGTTTCAAATTCTAAAGAATCACAAACACCATAGGTTTCAATACTCATATTTCTTTGATATTCTATAGTTGAACCTCCAACACCAAAAGTTAATAAGTCTAAATCTCCATCAGCATCTATATCTACAATAGCAGGAATATCAATAGAACTTACATACATAAAAACATCATCACCATAGGTATTAGTTTTTAGTATGGATTTTACAATAGAAAATTCAAGTCCATTTATAGAATTACCATTATTCCTATATACTTTAACACCTCCAATGGTATGTGTAAAAATATCTTTATCTCCATCACAATCATAATCAACTAATAAAGTCCATTCTGTCATTTTCGGAAATAATTTTTCGTATTCAGGTGCATATTCATAATCAACTACTCCTGATGCTCCATTCTGAATAAAGGTTAATACTTTGTCACATGTTCTATCAAAAACAAATAAATCTTGTACACCGTCATAGTTTAGATCAATATTAGAGAATTGTGCGTAATCAATCCCTCCAACCCAAGGATGTTTTTGAGCTAATGCATCTTTAATTACTTTAATTGTATCAATTCGTTCAAACCCAAATTGTGCTTTTGTAGGAATAGTAATTAATATAAATAATAATAAAAGAATTCTCATAGATTCAAATTTACAAAAAATAAGTCAATAGTAATGAATCTAAATTCAATCAAAAGTTATAGTTATTCAAATGTAAATTTATAACAATTGATCTTAAGAATATTGTTTACTTAAATCATGTCCATAAAAATCTTTTGTCAAAGCAATGTAATCTAATGAATACTTACCATTTATTAACGTAATAATGATTGATGTTTCTTCAATATTTTTTGTTTCATTAAATGAAAAACAAATTATTGCTCTTATTGGTTTTTTATTCTCTTTATTTACAGTAATTATTCGTTCAGGAAACAAATTATGTTCTTTCGCAAAATCTAAATGAACTTGAAGTAAATCATAAGGGAAAATCAAATATAGTTTTCCATTTTCTGCCAAAAGATTAGAGTTACCCTCATAAAAATCTTTAATAGGTAAATTAAACGTATGTCTTGCTGAGTTCTTTTCTATATTATTACCTAAGGTTGAACTTTCAAAATAAGGTGGATTTGAAATTATTAAATCAAATTTAATTACTGTCTTAAAATCTTGTAATTTTTTTGATTCAATATGTAACCTCTTTGAATATTGTGAATTAGTAAAATTAAATTCTGCTTCATTGCAAGACGCTTCATGTGGTTCTATGGCGTAAACAATAGCATTTGGATTTTGTTGTGCCATCATTAATGCTAAAATACCAGTACCTGTTCCTACATCTAAAATTTGTGAATAACTACCTTTAACTGATGCACCTAACAACATTGTATCAGACCCCATTTTTTGTAAATTATCATCTTGCTTTAAATCGAATTGTTTTAGTTTAAAAATACTCATTCATTAGTGTTTTAGTCATACAAAGCTATCCTTTTAAGAATTATTAACATCAAATTTTTCTGTTTTTAATCAATATTCATAAAATTAACCTATATTTATCAAAAAAACATATATCATGGCAAAAGGACAAAATTCAAGAAAAAACGTAAAAACAGAAGGTACAAAATCTATAAAAGAAAAACGTGCAGAGAAAAAAGCTAAAGCTGCTTCAAAAAGAGATTAATATCTTATCAATATATTTAAACTGCCCTTATTCATTTGAATCTTGGCAGTTTTTTTAGTTGTATTCTAAAAACACCTATTTATAACTTTTTGACAATCAAAAACTATTCAACTATTCCGATAAATATCGGGAAACTTTCTATTATATTTGCAGTATGAGTTTTGTATATCCAAACTTTTTATGGGCTTTATTGCTGTTGATTATTCCTATAATCATTCATTTATTCAATTTTAGAAAATACAAAACTGTTTATTTTTCAAAAGTAGATTTTTTGACTGAAGTGATTGAAGACAGTAAATCAGGAACTAAATTAAAACATCTGTTAGTCTTATTGAGCAGATTACTAATGATTACTGCTTTGGTTTTAGCTTTTGCACAACCCTTTATTCCTAAAGGGAATAATCAAAAAACGGAAAACATAACCTCAATATATATTGACAATTCGTTTAGTATGCAAGCTCAAGGACAAGACGGTAATTTGCTAAATGAAGTCAAAAATAAAGCGATTGATTTAGTTAAATCTTTAGATGAGAACGAAAAGGTTAATTTACTGACTACAGAACTATTAGCTAAAGACCAACGCTTTTATTCTAAGTCTGAAATTGTAGATAGAATTAAAGAAATTGACTTAACTCCTATTTCAAATCCATTGGCAACCATTTTAGGAATGCAAACCGATTTACTTCAAAAATCTGAAGCTAACGCTAACCAAAGATTATTTTTATTAAGTGATTTTCAAAAATCAACCTCTACCCTAACCGACTTTAATAAAACAGAAGTTCCTACTTACTTTTATCAATCTAAAAGCGAAATTGAAGGTAATATATTTATTGATTCTGTTTGGTTTGAAAGTCCTGTACAGCGTTTAAATGCACCAATTGAAGTTTTTTTTAGAATTAAAAATCAATCTAACACAGAAATTAATGACTTAAACATTGCGTTAAGTATTGATTCCAAAGAAAAAGGGTGGAAAAATGTAAACATTGCACCAAATTCGTTTATAGAAGAAAGTATAAGCTATACTAATACTGTAGTAGGTATTAAAAAGGGGAAACTACACATTAAAACCAATCAATTATTTTTTGATGATGACTTTTATTTTACTTATACAATTAATGAAGCGGTAAACATATTGTTAGTAACTGAAGGGAAATCGACAAAAAACTTAGAGCAATTATATATGTTAAATTCATTTTATAATTACTCAACCGTTCCTGCTAATCAATTAAAACAAGACGATTTCAAAAACAAACATTTAATTGTGTTACAAAACATTAATTCTATCCCCTCAGGTATTCAAGATAAATTAAGTGAATCTTTAAAAAATGGAACTACAGTTTGTTTAATTCCAGGTTTTGATGCTGATTTGACTAATTTGAATACATTTTTGGGTAAACAAAAATTACCTACATTTTCAAAACTAACTACATTAAAAGCTGATTTGAATTACTTTAATTCTCAAGACCCTTTGTTTAATGGCGTGTTTAATGAGAAACCAAGTCGTTATAGGTATTCTACAATTTTAAAAACCTACAGCTTGAATGTTTCATCATCACATAATTTTATTTCTGTATTTAATTACCATACAACCGAACCATTTTTACTATACTCTAAACAAAAAAATGGTAGAGTATTTTTACAGACAGCTCCACTTAACCTTGATTTTACCAACTTTCAAAATCATGCCTTATTTGCAACAACGTATCTAAGGATAGCAGAAACATCTACTTTAGATAAGAAATTGTTTTTTACAATAGGTGAAGCTTCATCATATCCATTACATGAAAGCACAGATGAAAAGGACCAAATTCATTTATTAAACACAACTTTACAAACAGATTTAATTCCATCTGTTGTTAATACAAATATAAGTAGAGAAATTGTGTTTGATCAATTGTATGTCAAGCTTAAAATTGCTGATTTTTATCAATTAAAAAATATAAACTCATTTAATGATGTTGTTGCTTTTAATTATTCAAGAGCTGAAAGCGAAATTCAAAACTTTTCTACAAAAGAAATTCAAAGAAATTTTGAAAACTCTAATTGGACAAACGTAAGGGAATTAGAAATTAATAATAATGGACAAATTGAAATATCAAGTTTAAAAGCAACTGAATATTGGCGAATATTATTAATTTTAGCCTTAGTATTTATTGCTATTGAAATATTGCTTTTAAAATTTTGGAAATCATAATACCATAAACAATGAAAATTCTAATTAAATCGTGTAAAATAATTGATTCAAAATCATCATTCAATAATAAAGTACAAGATATATTAATTGATGGAGAAACGGTTATTAAAATTGCTGATTCTATTACTGATATAGCCGATAAAACAATAGACGTTAAAGGTTTGCACATTTCTCAAGGTTGGTTTGATGCTAAAGTTAATTTTACTGACCCAGGACACGAAATTAAAGAAGATATTGAAACAGGACTTAAATCTGCCGAACTTGGAGGTATGACAGCAGTAGCCACAACACCTGATACTTTACCTACCATCAGTAATAAATCTCAAATTAATTATTTAATTAATAAAGCACAATTTTCTCCTGTTCAAATTCACCCATTTGGTACATTAACTGAAAACTTAGAAGGTAAAAACATATCTGAGTACTTTGATATGAAAAATGCTGGAGCAATTGCTTTTACAGATGCACACCATGAAGTTTCCGCAGGAATAATGTACAGAGCCTTATCTTATGCTCAAATTTTTAACGGGAAAATTATTTCATTTCCTTATGACAAATCAATATTTGGAAAAGGACAAGTAAATGAAAGTAAATCAAGTGTAATGACTGGATTAAAATCAATACCTGCTTTAAGTGAATACATTGTAGTTGAACGTGATTTATCAATTGCTGAATATTCAAACTCTCCTATTCACTTTACAGGAATTTCATCTGCTAAAAGTGTTGAATTGATTAGAAACGCAAAAGCAAACGGAATTAAAGTGACTGCAGATGTTTATGTTCATAATCTATTATTTACAGATGAAGATATTTTAGACTTTGATACAAACTACAAAGTGGTTCCACCATTAAGAACTCAGTTTGATAAACACGCTTTAATTAACGGTTTAAAAGACGGAACAATTGACTTTGTGTGCTCTGATCACACACCACAAGATATAGAAAGTAAAGATACTGAATTTGGAAACTCTGCTTTTGGTGTGATTGGAACACAAACTTTATTTTCAGCTTTAAATTCAGTTAAAGAGTTTAGTATTGAAGATACCGTTAAATTTATCAGTACTAACCCAAGGCAAATATTTAATGTAGAAATTGATTCAATTGAAGAAAAATCAACTGCAAACTTCACACTTTTTATAACTGATATAGATTGGAAAGTAAAATCAAGCGATTTAGCTTCAAAATCAAAAAATACGCCATTTATTGGCCAAACTCTAAAAGGAAAAGCCGTTGGAGTTTTAAATAAAGGCTTTTTATCTATATTTGAATAATGTCAATAACAAAACAAAACAAAAAAAGTTTTTTTAAAACGTATTTGGAACAAAAACGTCAAGTAGGTTCGTGGGTACCAAGTTGGCCATTATTGGTTAACAATATGTGCCGTAAAATTGACTTTAAAAATGCTGATGTTATTATTGAATACGGTCCAGGGAATGGTGTATTTACTAAAAAGCTATTAAAAAAAGCAAATCCAAATACTAAAATATTTTGTTTTGAATTAAATGAAGATTTTTATAATATACTTAAAAATAAATTTAATGATCCAAGATTAATTCTACTCAATCAAGGAGCTGAAACACTAAAAGACGTTTTAAAGCAATACAATATTCAAAAAGTTGATGCGGTTTTATCTTCTTTACCTTTATCATTTATTCCAAATGAAATAAAAAATAAAATACTTGATGATTCATATTCAGTATTAAAGAAAGACGGTGTATTTCTGCAATACCAGTATACTTTAAATGCAAAAGATGAGATAAAAGCAAGATATGGTAAATTAAAAGTGAATTTAATCCCCCTTAACGTACCACCTGCTTTTGTATATAAAGGAATTAAGTAAATTAACTTTATTTAAATACACTACTATTTCAACATTAACTCTACTAATAAAATAGGGTAAACTATAGCAACATATCATACTTAAACACATTCAATTTAATATAAATATAATGTACCTACAAGACTATCAGTAAGTTAAACACCAACAAATATCACACTTTAAAACTTACCTTAAACTTGTTTAAACGGTAGACGAAAAAACTTTTGTAGTCGGTTTATTAGCAATTAACCTTAAATCAAAAGCCATACAAATATTACGTACAAATGGACGTCCTTTTTCGGGAATAGTTAAACCATTTTTAGTGATTATTACTAAACCATCCTTTTCCATTTCTGTTAGTTTTTCTAATGATTTTTCTAAATCTGTAAATTTTAACCTATCAGCTTCCCAATTCGTTTCTAAGTGACACATCATATTTAATATGTGTTCTCGAATCACTAAATCTTCATTATGCAGTAAATGACCTCTAAACACAGGGAAATCACCTTTATTCACAACATCTTGATACTCTTCAACCGTTTTTACATTTTGAGCAAAGCTATACCAACTGTCACTAATTGAACTCATACCTAAACCAACCATTAATTTAGTTTTACCAGCCGAATAACCCATAAAATTTCTATGCAAAGACTTTGTTTCAACTGCTTTGTAAAGACTATCCGTTTTTAAAGCAAAATGATCCATTCCTATTTCTACATAACCTAAATCATATAACATTTGTTTACCAACTTCATATAATTCACGTTTTAAATCATCTTTTGGTAAATCTTTTTCATCATATCCTCTTTGACCTGTTCCTTTTATCCAAGGCACATGTGCGTATGAATAAAATGCAATTCGGTCTGGTTTTAATAATTTTGTCTTATTTATAGTATCAATAATACTATCTTTAGTTTGGTGTGGTAATCCAAAAATAATATCGTGACTTATAGATTTATAACCTATTTCCCTACTCCATTCTGTTACTTGCTTCACGTTTTCAAATGGCTGAACTCTATTAATAGTTTTTTGAACTTTTGGGTCGTAATCCTGAACACCAAAACTATTACGGTGAAATCCTAAATCAAATAAGGTTTGTAATTGTTCTTTTGTAGTGTGATTCGGGTGTCCTTCATAACTAAATCCGATAGTTATCGGATCAAAATTGTCTATTTTTTCAGCTTTAGACATAATACCATCAATCAACGTTTTTAAATTTTCTGATGAAAAAAAAGTTGGTGTACCTCCACCTAAATGTAATTCTTTAATTCTTGGTTTGTCTTCAAATAAATCACAATATAAATCCCATTCTTTTAAAACAGTAGTTAAATAAGGTTCCTCTACCGAATGTTGCTTAGTGATTCGCTTATGGCAACCACAAAACGTACATAAATTTTCGCAAAATGGTAAGTGTATGTAAATACTAATCCCTTCAGTTGCATTACTTTCATCAAACGCTTGTTTGGCAGTATTTTTCCAATCTTGAATTGTGATTCCTGATTTATTCCAGTAAGGTACAGTTGGATATGATGTGTATCTTGGTCCTGCTATGTTGTATTTTTGAATTAAACTCATTT
>Ga0256824_10000424_pt1 | contig 16242 bp, 10 predicted proteins | sample CV67metaG_FD_191570 | JGI IMG/M metagenome (GOLD analysis project Ga0256824, IMG submission 191570) | Hydrothermal vent microbial communities from East Pacific Rise, Pacific Ocean - CV67 | ecosystem: Environmental > Aquatic > Marine > Hydrothermal vents | place: Pacific Ocean: East Pacific Rise...
TCTATAGCAAGTACAAAAGTGCTTGGAACCTATATGGAAAAATACTGTGAAGGAAAAAACTATATTATTCCAAACTGTTTAGATGAAGAGCTTTTAAAATATATAGATACTAAGTCCACACATGGCACATCTGAATTTATTAAAGTAGTATATGGGAGTGGTACTTCAACGCATGATATAGATTTTATGGAAGTAGCAGATGCCCTACTTTTTTTATTGGAAAAATATAAAAACCTCCAATTTATTGTGCATGGTACTTTAACATTGCCAGACACTTTTTCTAAACTTGAATCTCAAATTATAAAAATACCATTTATGAAAGCAGATGAGTATTATGCTGCATTACAAACTTATGATATTAATATAGCACCCCTGGAAAAAAGTATTTTTAATGATGCTAAAAGTAATATCAAATACCTTGAAGCATCCATTTTCAACATACCAACTGTCGCATCTGATGTTATAGAATACCATTCTATTATCAACAATGGAATCAATGGCTTTTTAGCAACTGATACAAAATCATGGATAAAAAGTTTAGAATCACTAATCTTAGATAAACCATTACGAGAGAGCATAGCAAAAAAAGCCTACAAAAAAGTATTAGCTGAATACAAAATAGAATCAATAGCTAAAAAATATTTTCTTCCAATCCTAGAAGAATATCTGCCCAAAGAAAATAAAAAAACACAAAAAATATTAATGGCAAATGTTTTATATAATCCTATTAGTTTTGGTGGCGCAACAATTGTGATAGAAGAACTGTCAAAACTTATCAATCAAAAAGACCATACTGAAGTAACTATTTTTACAGGTTTTTTTGACACAGATTATGATCTTCATCGTGACTATGATCTTGTACGATATGAGGTTAATAATGTACCCGTTATACTAATGCGTTTCCCTGAACCTATGTCTGCTAAAATGGAATACCATAATGACTTAATGGAAAATGTTTTTGATGAAATATTAAAAACTGTACAGCCTGATTTGGTACATTTTCACTCCATTCAACAACTTTCAGCATCTATCGCAAAACCTTGTTTACAACATAATATTCCATACATAATTACACTACATGACATGTGGTGGCTTTGTGAAAAACAGTTTATGATAATGCCAAATAATAAATACTGCCATCAAAAAAAGATAGATACAAATTTTTGTATCGCACATTGTACACATAATGAAAATACTACAAATGAAAGAACAAACTATTTAAAACCTATCTTAGATAATGCGCATTTACTTTTAACACCTTCTTCTTTTCAACGAGAAATGTATCTTCAAAATGATTTAGATTCTAATAAAATAAAAGTCAATAAAAATGGTATAGAGTTTCCTTCAAGTGACTTCAAAAGAACAACAAGTGATAAAGTTAGGTTTGCCTATTTAGGTGGTAATGCTGTCCATAAGGGGTATGACTTTGTTAAAGAAATTTTTAATTCTATAGAAGACTCTAATTATACATTAACCCTTGTAGACCTTCATCTAAAGTTAGGTCACCACTCCATCTTTCAGGCTGATTGGGATATTAAGGGTGAATTGATTATTTCTGAAGGCTATGCATATGGACAACAAGGGCTAGATGATTTTTTTAGTTCCATAGATGTATTGCTCTTCCCCTCTCAATGGAAAGAAAGTTTTGGTTTGACCATCCGTGAAGCTTTGGTTCGTGATGTATGGGTTATCAGTACCGATGCTGGTGGTGTTATTGAAGATATTATAGAAAATGAAAATGGTAATATTATTGATATGGCAGATTTACAATCTTATAAAGAAAAAATTGAGTCATACATTCAAAAACCTCAATTTTTCAATACATATACAAACCCTTATAAGGATCAAATCAGATCCTATAATGAACAAGCAAATGAATTAGTTGAATATTATGATACTTTGTTATCTTCTCATTCAAAATCAAAATAAAAATGTATGTATAAAGGTATATATTGAAACATAGAATAACTTCACAAAAAAGCTCTATACTTTTTTCAACCATACTATTAACTATAATATTGACACTAATAGATATAAATATTAGAGAATTATCCTTCAATAGTAAGTACTTAGTAAGTATATTTTTTCTCTTTAGTTTAATTTATCTCCTACAATGTTTTTTATGTCTTTTTCATAAAAGCCGTTTTCTCATTCCAATTCTTATTTTTATTTCATTGATATATTCTAGTGTGTTACTTTTTCAATATAGCAATTATAATCTATACCATAGTTTTGCAACCAATGAGGTTTATAAAACACTGATATTAGATTATGAATATTGGTTCAGTAATTTCACTGCCCTCTTGGATATAAAGTTAATAGGTTATTTTTTTCTACTTTCTTTCCTAGTTTTTATTGGTTTTTTAATTGCATGGAAAAGAATTTTTCATTTTAATACTCATAAACTTGATAAGTATAAATTTCTAATATTGTTAGGAAGTTTTTTATTTATAACTTTCACTACACCACGCGTAAAATTTCAAACCGCAGAAGTTTCTTTTTTAAGAACTCTATCAAGCTTTCTTAAGCATTATGACTTTAATCCACCAAAGAAACTTGTACGTATTTTTGATAAAATAAAAGCTAAAAAAGTCGATTTCAATATACTTCTTTTAGTCAATGAGTCCTTGAGAAGTGATCATCTAAATATCTATGGATACACACGTAAAACATCACCTAATATCTCAAAATATTTCAAAGATGCTCTACTATACCAGAAATGTTTTTCATCTACTGCTGTCACTCATTTTGGTATGCAAAGTATATTTACAGGACTATATCCTAATGAAAAAGCTTCTTTCTCCCCAACATTATGGCAATATGCTTCTCAACTGCAACTGCAAACATTTTATTTTGGCTCACAAGTTTTATCATGGTCAGGAGGCCTAGATAGTTTCTTTTTAGAATATGATTATATCGATAAAATATTTTCTCCTATCACATCAGACAATGCGGTAGGTCATGATGATAGTCTAACTATACATGCATTTGAGGAATATATGAGTCAAGAGAGCAGTAAACCTTTTTTTGGGGTTATTCATTTTAATGCAACACATTTTCCTTATTTAGAACATAAACAATCTGATCGATACTTTCCAACATCACATACCACGGATACCAGTAAAAAACAGGAATTAATTAATGCTTATGACAATGCCATTCTTAATTTAGACGACTCTATTGGAAAAGTGATGGGAATATTAAAATCGCACAATATATTAGAAAACACAATTATCATACTCGTGTCTGATCATGCTGAAGCTTTTGGAGAACATAAATCATTTTTTCATACAACCATTATGCATAATGAAGCAATTAATGTGCCTCTACTTGTTTTAATACCAGAAAAAATCAAGGAAAAGATTACACAAACAAAACTCAATACACTTAAATCCTATCAGAATCAATATATTTCTAATGTAGATGTGATGCCAAGTATTTTAGATTTTTATGGTCTCTCACCCACTCAAAAAATTGATGGTATCAATTTATTTACTAAATCAACACGAAAATTCATTTTTTCTACCACTGATACTCATGATATTACTTTCACATATATTAATACAGTAAATAAGAACAAGTATCTTTTTGATAATAGAAACTATGAACTCTATTTTACAAACTTAAATGCAGATCCCTCAGAAAAAAACTTTCAGACTATACCAATGGGTAGGCTTCAAAATAGAAAGATGGGTATGAGACATATACAAAAAATGGAGTTAGAAGATGACTAGGGCTATCATATTTGTACATTATGACCGTGATAATATAGTAGATGACTATGTATATTATTATTTAAAAGAATTACAAAAAAATGCTTCACATTTAATATTTATTTCGACGGCACAACTCTTAAAAAAAGATATTGATAATCTATCACTTTATTGTTCAGAAGTTATACTTCGTGAGAATATCGGCTATGACTTCATGAGCTATAAAACAGGATTAAGTAGTTTTAATTACCAAGAGTATGATGAGTTAGTGATTTGTAATGACAGTGTCTACGGACCACTATTCCCTTTAGAAGATATTTTTGAAAATATGCATCATCACCCTTGTGATTTTTGGGGTATAACTGACAACACTGACTTTCATTACCATCTACAGAGTTATTTCATAGTCTTTAAAAAGAGTGTCATACAAAGTAAACCCTTTAAAGATTTTTGGGAACAAGTCAAGGTATTACATAAGAAAGATGATATTATTCAAAAATATGAAATTGGGTTAACAAAAATTTTATTAGATAATGGATTTTCCTCTTCTGTCTATACAAAATTTCAACCAACAAATATGCAAAGCATATTTATCTTCCTCAAAAAATTTACACTCTCTAAAATAGTCAATAAAATTACGGCTATTCTATCAGGGAAAGACAAACTAAAAAGATTAGGGAAAGTAAATACTACACATCATTTTTGGAAAGAGATTCTTATATCGGGGAAAGTTCCATTTATCAAAATTGAGTTACTCCGTGACAATCCAATGAAAATAGATATAGCTAATTTTAAAGATACTATTGAGTCGGTGTCTAATTACGATACACACTTAATAAAAAAGCATTTAGCTCGAATGAAAGAAGAAACATGCATCAAGTAGACATACTTCTTGGTACCTATAATGGTGCAACATTTCTTACCGAACAAATAGACTCTATAGTAAACCAAAGTTTTACAGACTGGAAACTTATTATAAGAGATGATGGTTCAAGTGATGGAACGACAGAAATATTATTAGATTACCAAAGTAAATATCCTCATAAAATTACAGTACTTGAGAGTAGTAATGAAAACCATGGTGTCATTTTAAACTTTTCTAAACTTTTAGAATCCAGTTGTGCTCCCTATATCATGTTTTGTGATCAGGATGATGTATGGCTATCAGAAAAAGTAGCATTAACATTCAAAGAAATGAAAATCTTTGAAAAGTCAAATCCAAATATGCCTCTATTGGTACATACAGATCTTAAAGTAGTGAATACAAATTTAGATATTTTAAGTAACTCTTATTGGTCATACCAAGGTATTCAGCCTAGCTACGCTACAGTTAATAGACTCTTAGTCCAAAATGTCATTACCGGCTGTACCACCATGATAAATAGACAACTGTCCAATCTTGCTCTACCTATCCCTAATGAGGTTATTATGCATGATTGGTGGTTAGGCCTGGTAGCATCTTCCTTTGGACAGATACATCATATAAGTACCCCTACTGTACTATATAGACAACATGACAATAATGATACAGGTGCAACATCATTTAATTTTAAAACGATTTTAACACAATTACAAAATCTCTCTAAAATCAACCTCCATAAATATATTCTTCAAGCAAAACCTTTACTTTCTAGATATGAAACTAGATTAAATAGTAAGCAAAAAGAGATTTTAGAAGCTTTTATAGATATAGAGAATCAATCATGGATAAAAGGTAAACTAACTTTGGTAAAATACAAGATTTTAAAGCAAGATATTTTTAGAAACCTAGGGCTTATGCTCTCTAAAAATAGATGATTTTATAAAACGACAAAGTGGGTATACTATATTGATAGAAAGTGAAGAAATGCATAAAACTATAACTGTAATTATTCCAACCTACAATGCTGAAGAATATATAGTACCCCTTTTAGAAAGCCTTAAAGCACAAACGCTTCAATTTGAACTTATAATTATTGACTCTTCATCAACCGATAATACTGTTACAAAAGCAAAAGCATATACAGACACTATCGTGACCATTCCAAAAAATGAATTTGACCATGGTGGGACCAGAACAAAAGCAGCCAAAATGGCTTCTGGAGACATTATTGTTTTTTTAACTCAGGATGCTATACCCTTTGATAATCAAACTATTGAAAAAGTTTTAGAACCATTCAAAAATTCAAATGTGGCAGCAGTGTATGGTAGACAAATACCTTATGAGCAAACATCGTTCTTTGGAAAACATCTTCGAATTTTTAACTATCCTAGCATATCACATACACGAGTACTTAATGATAAAAACCAGTATGGTATTAAAACAGCTTTTCTTTCTGACAGTTTTGCGGCATATAGGAAAAGCCATTTAGCACAAGTTTCTTGGTTTAAAAATGATTTAATTATGGGGGAAGATGTTTATGTTGGTTCTAAACTCATATTGGCAAATTATACATTAGCATATTGTGCAGAGGCAAAAGTTTACCATTCTCATAGTTATAGCATACTTCAAGAGTTAAAACGTTATTTTGATATTGGTGTTTTTCATGGAAATGAAAAATGGATACTTGAGACATTTGGTAAAGCAGAAGGAGAAGGTGGAAAATATGTTAAATCAGAATTTAACTATCTTCTAAAACATCACGCTTACCATCGTATTCCAGAGTTTTTCATACGAAATGGTATGAAATATTTTGGATATAAACTGGGACAAAACTATAAACTATTTCCGAAGTTTCTTATTAAACAATTAAGTATGCATCCAAGATGGTGGGAAAATTAGCAAAGAAATGATATAATTCACACACTAAACTGTCACGGGAATATAACATAGATGATTTTATTAAATGTATTTATAGGTTTCTTCGCGATATTTTTATCCCCTCAAATATTTTTATATTACAAGTATAATAATTTAAACTATTCTCTTATTCTTACATATGGTATTATTCTCTCTTTTACGGGTGCATGGTTTACATCTTTAGTCATCTATTATCTTGATTTACCAAATATTTTTGTCTATATTTTGGCTTGTTTTATCACCATATTATCCCTTGCTTATATGTTTTTACATAAAGAAAAACATATCAACAGGGAAAACAATTTTTTAATTTGGCTATTAGTTCTTATCATTATGTTACCTCTTTTACAAAACATAGGTATTGGATTATCCGTGTGGGATGCGTTGGCTAGTTGGAATAAGTGGGCTATGGAATTATTTGAAAATAAATACTATCCTATTGATGCAGCATATCCTGTACTAATGCCTGCCATATGGTCACTCATTTACAAAATACAAGGAAGCAGTGAAATTTGGTGGACCGCACAAGCTACACATGTCATACTTCCACTCATAACCTTAGCAGTACTATTATCACTTTATAATGAAACTAAAAATAAAACATATATCTTTATGGCTATTTTTATCTATCCATATCTTATATCTATTCCTACAATAAATGGAAATATGGACATGCCTGTAATGATTATGGGGACATTAAGTATAATCATCCTTTATGCTGCAGAAACAAATAAGAATAAGTTAACATTTGAATACTATGTCTATGCATCATTACTACTTGCTGGCATATCTTCCATTGTAAAACAGGCAGGGTTTGCATTTATACTATTTGATTTAATCTACATTCTACTAAATCTAAAATTTTTTACTCACAAAAAAAGATTATTGACTATCATTTTATTAACATTTATATATTTCCTATCGTATTTAACAATGTATTATCAAAATAACATTGCAAGTCCAGCTGGAAACTTTAAGCATTTAGGAAATATTTCTAATCAAAATTTATTACGACTTGGTCTCACAAAATATTTTTATTGGCTCTATGACAGTTTTTTCTCTTTACCTGCTAGTATTCCATACTTAGCACCACTTATGACACTTACAAAAATTCATCTGATAACACCAATTTTAATCATTTCAGGCCTTCTTCTCTATGTTTTTAAAGATTTACGTAAATATAATTCTGTTGGTTTGTTAAGTGGTATATTTTTTATACTTGGTACGATAGTATGGGTTAAGTTTTTCTCCTATGACCCACGAAACAGTAATTGGGTAAAAGCATTTTTTATTATCTTTGTATCCATTAATTTTAATTATCTTATTACACGATATCAACAAAAAGCTATATATACAAAACTTATTCTTTCTACAATAATACTGGGAATATCCATTTATCTCTTTACGCTGGGAGATAAATTTGTATATGAAAAACAAAAAATATCTCAAGAAAAAATAGGTTTAAGATATGGCAGTATTCACTTAGTAAAATATATGGCTCATTTATTAGAAGGTAAAGACCCTTGTGTTAAGATATACACAAATGACTTACCCCTTCCTCATAACTATAACCTTAAAGCATATAAAAATAAATTTATCGTTATGGGTAGAGATTATAAGTATCAATCTTTCAAATTCTTAGAGCATTCTTGTACACAAAATAGATATATTATTTTTAGAATTAATGCCCCTGGTCATGAAGAATGGTGGAAAGTTACAAAACTAATAAATGATGGTATCATTAAACGTATTCCTCATGGAAGAGATCTTGTTTATTCTGTTCCTCCAAATATTAAAATACAAGATAGCTATTTTAAAAGAACAGATATTGTCAATATAAAATTATTTCCTCACCAAAAAAATATCAAATATACTTTAGATAAGTATAAGGAAAATAATATAGCATATACGTTTACTGGCTGGGCTTTTGTAGAAAATACTCAAACAGATCAAACAAAAAAATACCTGCTTTTGAAAAATAAACACCATGATTACATTATACGTATGCGTATACAAAAAAGACCAGATGTTACAAAAAGCTTTAAAGCAAAAAATTTAGATAATTCTGGTTTCTTAAGCTATATATATAAAGAGGACCTTCAAAAAGGTATTTATGATGTACACATAATTTTGATTGACGACAACAATACACAGTATCAAATACCACTTAATAAAAAAATTACTATATGATAACTCGAAATCTTTCAGGTTCATATTTAAGGAAATATCACATGATTATAAGGTTCATTCCAACACTTAAAGATAAAAGATTTAAGTAAACCTGGATTTACAGGACATCTATTTAAAAAAGATTTTTCCAAAGATAAATACAATGTTTTTATTTTAGTTGAAGATAAAAATAAAAAGCAATACTTAGCAAAGATAGATAAAAAATTGTTATAAAATAAATTACAATCTATTTTTGAGTTCTAATTGATATAATATACTACTAGAAAAGGATAACTATAGTGAAAGACAATAAATATGGATTCGTAATACCCGCGTACAACCCAGATGAACACTTATTAGATGTTGTGAAAAATATACAGAATGCAAGTGACAATACAATTTTTATTATCGATGATGGCAGTAAAGATGATACTCAATATATTTTTCAAAAATTACTAGAAGATAAAAATACTACAAATATTATTTTTATACAACATGCAGTTAACCTAGGTAAAGGGGCTGCCCTAAAAACTATTTTCAATCATATATTAACAAACTTTCCAGAGATAGAAGGTATTGTTACACTAGACAGTGATGGACAACATTCTATCCCTGATTGTCTACGCGTTTTAGAAGCACTTAAAGAGAATGATAATTCTTTTGTACTAGGACATAGAACATTTAGTAAAGATATCCCTTTAAAAAGCTACGTGGGAAATAATATTTCAAAATTTATATATAAAGTGATATTAGGAAGAAGTTTTAAAGATACACAAACAGGACTTAGAGGAGTAAGTAAATCATTTATGAAACAATGTCTTACTATTAAATCAAATAGGTTTGAATTTGAAACAGAACAATTAGCAATCTCAGTAAATAACAACATCAACATTATTGAAATACCTATTGAAACAATCTATATTGAAAATAATAAGGCTAGTTCGTTCAGACCACTTGTAGATTCATTTAAAATCTATTTTATATTATTAAGATATGGATTATCCTCTATAATAACAGCAGTTGTTGACTTTATAATATTTATGATTGCACTATCATTCGGTGCTAATGTGCTTATTGCAAATCTGTTCGCTCGTACTGCTTCGATAGGTGTACAATTTGTACTCTTAGATAAATTTGTATTTCATACTAAAGCCAAAACAATTAACTTTATTTTATTTGCCCTTTATGTATATATTATGGGGATTATGTCTGCCATGGTACAAATAAGTGCAGTAGAAAACTTAGGTATCTCTGTTATAACTGCAAAAATTATTGTAGAAGGTATATTATTTTTTGTTAATTTCGCATTTTTACGATTATATATTTTTACAAAAAAATAATGAATACACTTTAATGAAATATGTCTTTACTATTTTTATACTCTTCACAATAGGTTTTTACTTTTTAACACCACAAACTTCAACACGTAAAGAAGCAATACATATCATTACTAGCTATGCAAAAGGTCAAACAAATTTAGAGCCTACACTACAAAATTATAAAGATGCAAACATATCAAATATAACTGCAGATAATATACACAAGGTAAATAAAAAAATTCTAGAAATGCAATCAAAAGAATATCATTCTCCTTACCGATATAATCCAACTGATGATTATCAATATACTTTTGGAAATTCAAAGTTTACTGCTATCTCAATAAATATAAAAGATTCAATTATTGATTTAAGAAATCTACCCATAGTTAAAAATCATACTATCTTTTTGAAAATTATCATTAATAGCATGGAACTTGGAGAATATTTTACCCCTAAGGTAACACTACATTATAAAAATAAAATCTATCAACATGTCCTGGAACCTGGGGCCAAAGGTATTAGATATCTTAATCTAAGTAATTTAAATTTAACACAAAATACAAAAATAAAATTACATGGAAAGCATATTACAATAAAAGATCAAAATGCGACACTTGTATTATTTCAAAATCCAAAAATAAAAAATAAAAAAATTTTAATAATCGCACCCCATCCAGATGATGCTGAAATTGCTGCATATGGACTTTACTCACAATATCATAATAATGTACATATTGTTACTATTACAGCAGGTGATGCAGGTACTGACTTGAAGTATAATGAAGTATTTAATAGTACAAAAGAACAATATTTAGCCAAAGGAAAGCAAAGAGTCATAGATAGTATTACTGTTCCTTTATATGGTGATATACCTCCAGAACATTGTATTAATCTTGGATTTTTTGATGGTAAACTACGAGATATGTCACAAAACAAATTGGCTGAACTCCAAAGTATTTATATAAAGACAGCAGATATTACTACCTTTAGAAAATATAATGTATCAACACTTGCAACAGATTTAAATGGAACATCAAATTGGTACTCCTTAGTAGAAAACCTTAGCTATCTTTTAGAACAAATTAAGCCTGATATTATTGTAACACCACATCATGCCCTAGATAAACACAGTGATCACCAGTATACATCGAAAGCAGTATATGAAGCACTTAAAAAGGCAAATATTAAAAAAGGTCTTTTATTTCTTTATACCAATCATGCCAATAGAAGTGAATATTATCCCTATGGTCAAGTAGGTGATGCTATAACATTACCTCCAGAAATGGACAGTGCAATATATTTTAATAGTATTTATTCACACCCTCTTAGTAAAGCAACACAAAAAAATAAAATATTAGTATTGGAACAAATGAGTGATTTGCGTTTTACTCCTGAAGGAAGTCTATTTCAAAGCCCTTGTAAGGATAAACTTGATTTGCTTTGTAAAGACTATTCATATTTAAGACGATCTGTAAGAAGTAATGAACTATTTTTTATTATAGATATTAAAAATATACAATAAAGACATTACCTTATTCTAATCTTTATAAATTCTATTCTCTTTTTCTAATTGATGCATATATTTAATATATTTATCAATTAGATTTAAAGTTTCTTTATCTTTTTCTTCTACATTTTCTGGTATATAAATACGATTCCCTTCTTGAATCATATATAAATTTTTGCCATAGGCCGATATACCTATCTTTTTTCTATCTTTTTCTAAAAGAGAATGACCTATAAATGCATTTTCCTCATTCTTAACATTAAGCAAATGTAGAATTGTAGGTGCTAAATCTATAGATGTAGCTTGCTCTGCATTAAAGTGCTTAGGTAGTTGAATACTAGGTGAATAAATAAGAAGTGGTACCTTGTCAATAAATATTCTATGGTAATCTTTTTCTCCATATTGTTCCATTAGATTTATATACTCTTTACCATAATAATGCGCGTGATCACTTGTAAAAACAATAATAGTATTTTTAGAAAATTTTGAATTTTTAAAATATTTCCAAAACTCACCAAAAGCATCATCTAAATTAAATATGGTATTTAATATATTATTTTTACCATCATGATAAGATACACCATCACTATCAATATCTAAAAATGCATGTGTTTCTACAGTATATGTTGTAAGCAAAAAAGGTTTTTGGTTAGTATTCTCTATACTCTTTAGATAATTTTTTAAAACTTTATAAGATTGATGGTCACTCAAGTATTGACTTTTTATTTTATTGATACCCGATAAGTATAGATTAGACAGTTCTTCACCTGAAAGTATCGTATCAAATCCAAAATGAGACACCATATCATCATTTCCAGATTCATCTTTATAATGCATATTTAAATAAGTTGTTTCGTAACCATTGTTTTTTAGGATATGAGGTAAACATTTATAATTAATTTTGGATAAATTTAAAAAATCATTTTCAAACCAATACTCCCCTCCACCGAGAAATGGATATAAAGAGCAGAGTTGACCATGTAATCCACGATATGTTGCTGCTGTATGATTATAAAAATTATCTACCAACATCGTTGACTTATTTGCAGAAAATTCTTTTAAATTTGGTGTGAGATTTTCATACTTATTATTATATACACTGGTAGTTCTTGCAGAAAAACCTTCTGTAAATATTATAATAATATTTGGTTTTTCTATAGTATGTTCAAATTTGATATTTTCTTCAAATATCTTATCTTTCATTAATGGATATTTAGAAAAAAGATTCAGTTGATAACCTAAATCCTGCAACTTAAGAATTTCATCTTTACTAAAAGATAATTTTATTTTATTTTCTGTTTCAAATAGTTTTATAAAAGCTTGTATGGGAGCCGTATGCTGGAAATAGTTTTTACTCAATAAAACATCTCTTTTCTTTATACTATCTTCTTTTATAAAAAAATGATTATAATGAAGAGTCATAGCCATAAGAAATAAAAATAAAACAAATACATGCTTAGTTACTACATATTCTATATTCATTTGTTTAATAATATAGCGGGTAATGAAAAAAGGAACCACGAGTAATGCTACTAGTGTTAATACTATAATAAGTATATTTTCAAATGTAATTAAAAATCCTATGAATTCAACATTACTTATCGCCAGTTTTGAGAGAAACTCTCTTGAAATAAGAAAAGTGATTAACTGTATACTCGCTACTGAAATATAAAATATAAAAATAAACCAAGCTATAAGTGAAGAAATTTTATTTTTGTTGATAAAAAGAATCAACAATATGGAGGTAATAATATATTCAACAAAAAATTTATCAAAAAATAATACTTTAGAAACTATACCAATATCATCTATCTTGAAGTTCAAATTATATGCTAAAGTAGAGATTAAAATAGTGGTAAATAGAAAAAGAAAAACTATTGAAAAAGCTTTGTATTGTGCATTATTCATTCTATACATTATTATTTAATCTCACTTTTATCAATAAATTTACCAATCTCTTCAGCAACAACTTTACTACCTTTATCATTAAGATGTGATCTGTCAGCAAAGTACGCATCAGAAAGATGTAGCTTTTCATGCAAGTTAAAAAATACTCCATGATGTTTACTTAATAATTCTTCCATTGTTTTAGGAAAAGTTTTCATAATTTCTTGTATATGTTCATATTTATCTATTTGTGCTTGTCTATATGGTTGCTGAAAGAAATAGAATTTTATATTTCTTTCATAGGCTTTTTGTGCCATTGCGTTTAAGGTTTTTAATGCATTAGGGTGCTGCCCCGCACCATCCACTTTTGTCCAACGTTTTTGTACAATATCTTCTCCATAAATGTGTAATGGTGCGCTGCCTGTATGGTCAAAGCCTAAGAAAGAAAATTTATTGTTATTACCGTATTCTTTTTCCCACTCTTTTTGTCTATTTATGCAAAAAGATATATCTTTACAAGTATTTAAAATAAACTTAGTGTATTCAACTGGATTAAGATCATGGCTAATATATTTTTTAAGAAATTTAGCATCGAAATTTTTAAATGTACTTGCATGATTAAAACTAGAGAATTGACCCGTATAAATAATACGTTCTAAATTTGGAAACACTTGTGTAAGTTCAAGAAGTTGTTCTACTTGAGGTGCATCTACAGACCAAACTGAGAGATTTAAAACATTTTTACACTTTTTAGAAGATTTTTCAAGATAAGCACCCTGAACATTATTAAGTGCAAGTGATGAGCCAACCACAATCGTATCAATTTTATTAATATCAATATGTTCATAAATGAATTGAATCTTAGCATCAAAAGAGATATGATCAATAATAGGCACAGGATAATGTTTCGAAAAGTAGACAGAATAACCTACCGTAGTAGTTACTATCATTCCCAATATTATAAAAAGTATTTTTAAATATTTTTTACTGTTTAACATTTATAGCCTTTTCTCTTTTAAAAATTAAAATATATAAATTCACTTTTTCTATGTAATAAAAACATTGATAGAAAAAATAAAACAGTGAGTCCCATATAGAAAAAATTTGCTTTAAATTTTTTCTTCCATTGCATAGAATTTGGTAATATTAGTATAACCATAAGTCCTGCAACTAGCCATAAACTTAAATATGCTTCATGTGCAAATAGTTTTGACCACTTTCCTGCTGAGATACCAAGATATTCATTGAAAGATGATGGTAGTATTAATGCTCCCATAAACATACCATTGAGTACTTTCATAGCCGACTCGAAATTTGTAGCTCTAAAAAATACCCATGCTATATTGATAAAATTAAACGTAATAAACCAAGCAAGAATACTATGCATCCTAAAACCAAGTTTCTGCCACATCCTATGGATTACCAAAGCCAAACCATGAAGCATCCCCCATAGTACAAAGGTCCACCCTGCTCCATGCCAAATACCACCCAATACAAATGTAGCAAAAAGATTGGTATAGGTTCGTACTTCTCCCTTTCTATTTCCCCCAAGTGGTATATAAATATAATCTTTTAAAAATCGTGATAAAGTAATATGCCATCTTCGCCAAAAATCTTGTATGTTTGTTGCTTTATAGGGAGAAAAGAAATTTATAGGTAATTTAATATTAAAAAGTAAAGCTGCACCTATTGCCATGTCGGTATAGCCTGAAAAATCAAAATAAAGTTGAAAAGTATAACTTAAAGATGTGACCCATGCTTCTAACATATTCAGTGTTTGTGCTACATCAAACCCTTTGGTTGCCCATACGGAAAAGCTATCTGCAATAGCAACTTTTTTAAATAACCCTATAGAGAAAATAAAAAGTCCTAGTGCAATATTATGATAATTTTTTACTTTATTTTTAATTTGAGCAAATTGAGGCATCATTTCAGAATGATGCACAATAGGTCCAGCTATAAGTTGAGGGAAAAAAGTAACAAAAACAGCATAATTTAAAAAATCATACTCTTTAGTTTCATTTCTATAACTGTCTACTAAATAGGCTATTTGCTGGAACGTATAAAAAGATATCGCTAAAGGAAGCGCCAGATGTAAAAGTGATATTTCAGAACCTATCACTCTATTAACATTGATGATAAAAAAGTCAGAATATTTAAAGTATCCAAGTAATGCGAGATTAAAAACTACACCAAACGTTAAAAGTGTTTTCGCTGAATACTTTTTATTTAATTTTGTATTACCGGCAAGTTCTCTTCCTAAAGTATAATTAAATAGTAATGAGATCAATATCAACGGAAGATAAACAATATTCCACCATGAATAAAAGAACAATGAAGCAAAAACTAAAAATGCTTTGCTTACCTCTGTTAAACGTTTTTTATTGAGATAAAAGTAAATAAAGAAAGTAATTGGCAGAAAAAAGAATATAAATTCATAGGAGTTAAATAGCAAAATCTATGTCCTAAAGTTTTTTATGCAATTATAACTACAATTTACTTAACGTTAAATATTCTTAATATTAAATCTAAAATTTAAATAAAATATTTTAAAAATTAGGAAAGATTAATTATAGTTTTCGTATTATTATATAAATACAAAGGTTATTTTTCATGATACTATTTAATTTTTTCTTAGGATTTATTAGTATCTTCATATTTCCTCAAATTTATTTACATTTTAAATTTAAAGATTTAAAATACTCACTTATTCTAAGCTATGGACTTATTATATCTTTTAGTGCAAGCTGGTTTTTCTTTTTACTTGCATATTATTTTAAATTAAACCATATACATGTCTATTCTATTATTGTTGTTACTTTTATTACTTTTTTAATCTATTTATATAAACTTGCAAAAGAAGATTTT
>Ga0256824_10000425_pt1 | contig 16238 bp, 16 predicted proteins | sample CV67metaG_FD_191570 | JGI IMG/M metagenome (GOLD analysis project Ga0256824, IMG submission 191570) | Hydrothermal vent microbial communities from East Pacific Rise, Pacific Ocean - CV67 | ecosystem: Environmental > Aquatic > Marine > Hydrothermal vents | place: Pacific Ocean: East Pacific Rise...
AAAAAAAAAAAAGTCACTAATTCAGTTGTAACTTTGGTGTTATGAAGCATACTTTAGTTATTATTTTTGTATTATTTAGTTTAATGTCATTTGGGCAAGAAAAAAAAATTGATCAATTAGAAGTTTATTATTCTCAGAAACACTATAGTAAGGTTTTAAGAAAATCTAAAAGTCTTTTAGCTTTACCTGATTATGACTATAGTGGTTTGCCTTCATTTTATAAATCATTAGCTTTATTCAAGATGGCTAATGATATACATTGGTTTAAAAAGCATAAATCATCAATCAAAGAGTCTATTGAATTGTATAGAACTTTTTTAGAATATTCAAATTCAAAACACTATATCTTAGCTCATGAAAATGAAATTTCTGAATTAAAAACGTATTTAAAATCATTAGAGGAACAGTTAGCGTCAATTGGCTATAAAAAAGAAGCTAATTATATTGCAAATTTTATAAAAGTTGAATTAAAAAATGTAAAAGGAAATTATAATCCATCATTAGCAACACCTCCTATTGACTCTGACAAAACAAATGAGACAATTTTAAATCATACCACCTCAACCAGAGGACAGATTGTAAAATCTGCCAAAAAACATATTGGAACACCTTATTTGTGGGCAGGTAATACACCAAAAGGATTTGATTGTTCAGGATACACATCATATATTCTTAAACAATTTAATGTTATTCTGCCAAGAACGGCTTCAGAACAAAAAAATAAGAGTGTAAAAATTAAAACATCTAATGCAAACAAAGGTGATTTAATCTTTTTTGGGAAAGGTAGCAGTGTAACTCATGTTGGAATTGTCATTTCAGAAAAAGGAGACCCTTTGACTATGATTCACTCATCTACAAGTAATGGGATTATTATTACAAATATAGAGCACTCTACTTATTGGATGCCAAAACTAAAAGGAGTAGGTAAAGTAATAGATTAAATATACAAAAAAAGCTATCCAATCGGATAGCTTAACAATATTAAGTATAGAGTTGATTAATACAACTCTCCTTTTAACCAAGTTCTCATTTCTTTAATTTCGTCTCTGTTAAACGTGTTATCAGATTTTTGCATTAACTGTAATAAATACGTTAAGTTTTCAGAATCAGTACCTGGCTCAATTAAAAACTCTTCACCTTCATCATCTTCTTCTTTTTCAACAGTATAATTAAAACAATCATTTTCTTGAATGTATTCGTAAGCTAATCTACAAGTTTTAACTAATAATGGATCAGTTTCTTTTAAAGCAAGTTCTCTAATTTCAGTTAATGCTGATATTATTGATTCAGCTTTAAATTCTTTTTCTAAAGCACTAATTAATTCAGTGATTTTTAAATTTGCTTGTATTGAATTCATATCTAATTTATGATTATGTTAGTATTAAACGCCAAAAATAATTAAACTTTTATAAATTAAGGCTATAATTTACAAAATTTAGATATAATTAAGTGTTTTTATAGTTGTTTGATAATTTATAGGTATAAAAAAAGAGGAACATAAGTTCCTCTTAATTCTTTTAAGATGATAATCTTATAAAGCTTTGATTGCATCAGCTCCAGCATCAACAGCTCCGTCAACAGCACCTTCAACAGCGTCAGCACCAGCTTCAACAGCATCAGTTCCAGCTTCAACAGCTCCGTCAACTAATCCTTCAGCACCTTCTACTACACCTTCAACAGCATCAGTAGCTACTTCAGTTACAGTTTCAGCACCAGCCTCAACAGCTTCAGCTCCTGCTTCTTGAACAGCTTCAGTCATTTCTGCAGCCATGTCAGTTAAAGAATTAGCAGCTTCTTCTCCACCACCACAAGCAGTAAATCCGAATACGAATCCACCAATCATCATCATTGATAATACTTTTTTCATTTTGTTTGTTTTAATTGATTATAAGTGTAGCAAAAATAGGCATTATAACCTGAAAAACAAATTTTTTATGAATATTATCAGTTTTTTTATTTAGAATAATTCTAATCTTACTACCTTTGAGTTGAAAATAAATCATAAAAAATATACAAAATGGCTTTTGAATTACCAAATTTACCATATGCTCATAACGCATTAGAACCAAATATTGATGTACAAACAATGGAAATACACCATGGAAAACATCACCAAGGATATACAAACAACTTAAACAATGCAATTGCAGGAACTGAGTTAGAAGGTAAGTCTATTGAAGAGATTTTAGAAACTGGAATGGATAACCCAGCAGTTAGAAATAATGGTGGTGGTTTTTATAACCACTCATTATTTTGGACAATTATGTCACCAAATGGTGGAGGATTACCAACAGGAGATTTAGCAGATGCGATTACTACTGCTTTTGGATCTTTTGATAAATTTAAAGATGCATTTACTAAAGCTGCAGGAACAAGATTTGGTTCAGGTTGGGCTTGGTTATGTGTTAACAAAGGTGGATCTGTAGAGGTTTGTTCTACTCCAAATCAAGACAACCCTTTAATGCCAGGTGTTGCTTGTGCAGGAACTCCTATTTTAGGATTAGATGTTTGGGAACATGCTTACTATTTAAAATATCAAAACAGAAGACCTGATTACATTAACGCATTTTTTAATGTTATTAACTGGGAAGAAGTTTCAAAAAGATATAACGCTGGTAAATAATTAACAGCTTAATAAATTTACTAAAAAAACCTTTACTGTAATAGTGAAGGTTTTTTTATTATTTTAAATAGCCTTTTTTAAATTATCCTATTATTATTAATAAAAATAATCAGTCAATAGTTTACCTAATATATGTATTTATATACTTAAAATTAAAAAATAGTCTTTAAAAAACAAAAATGGAGAACGCAGAAAATAAAAAAATTGTAGGAGAGCATATGAATAACCCTTTACATGGTGTTAAATTGATTCACATGTTAGAATATTTAGTAGAAGAGTATGGATGGGATAAATTAGGTAATAAAATTGATATCAGATGTTTTAATGTTAATCCTACGATTAAATCAAGCTTGAAATTTTTAAGAAAAACTCCTTGGGCAAGACAAGAAGTGGAAGATTTGTACTTAGGTTCGGTTAAGTGGTAAAACCAAAGCGAACTAAATAAATCATTTATTTTAGATAGAATTAACTGAATGTTCTGTTTACTTAAATAAAAAGTATAATAGTAATAAAAGAATATACTATTAAGTTACAATACTATAGTCTGAGGTTTTAAACTATCATCTTTTAAAGTAACATTTACAATTAAATTTTCTTTCTGTGAATAGTCTTTAATGACTTTGATTGTAATAATTGCTAAAGGTATATCAACTAATATAGAATAAACATCAAGTGTAGTTGAAGTTATTAATTGTTCTAAAGTTTCAGATGGGAGTCTAAAAGATATTTGAGCAATAACATTTGTAACAATCCATAAAGCCCACCACAGAGCAATAGAATTGGATGGATTAGAATTATGCTCTGTATTTAATCCATTTTCAAGGATTAATTCATCCGTTTTTTCATTCATTTCTTTCATTATCTGATAAGGTTTGAAAAGACTAATTACAGGAACAAACCATGCACCAGCAGCCCAACCTTCGGCATTTGACAATCCTTTAACGCGAGTATGTAAATTGAAATATGCTCTTCTAAACCATTGGATGAAAGTTACTGCTGAAACAATATAAAAAATTAAAAATAAAGACGCTATTAAAAATTGTCTTGAATCATTTGCATCAGCATCAGCATCAGAAACAATCAGACCATCAGCAACACTTTGTAACAGATTTAATTGCATATAATCGGAAATACACATAATCACTTGAATAGTTACTACTATCCAAATTAATAATATTGCATTTTTTGAACGTTGTTCATTTGGTTTTAAAATATTCATAATTTTTGGAGGCTAGTACTTCAAGATTTACACGTTGAAAAACGAATAAAACATTAGTCTTTACTATTTTATTTGGCTAATTCGCTATAACAGCTCCTACATAAAGGAACATATTTATCTTTTTCTCCTAAAACAACTGTACCTTCCTCTTCAGTAATTCGGTGAGAAAAACGAGCAGGACCAGAACAAAAAGTGCAAATTGAATTTAATTTAATAATTTCATCAGCCATTGCTAATATTTTAGGCATAGGACCAAAAGGTTGTGCTTTATAGTCTAAATCTAAACCTGCAGCTATTACAGTTTTACCCTCTTGCGATAACTTATTGCAAACCTCAACTACTGACTCGTCAAAAAATTGAATTTCATCAATAGCAATAACATCTGCATTTAAATGGTAATCAAAAATCTCTACTGGTCTTGAAATATTAAATGCTTTAGTTGTATCTTTATCATGAGATACAATTTCATCTTCTCCGTATCTATTATCGATTTTGGGTTTAAATACAAATACTTTTTTACCCGCAGCTTTATATTCATTTATAACTCTTATTAATGTTTTTGTCTTACCAGAAAACATGGGTCCGCAAATAACACGCATCTGAGCATTCTTTTCAGATTGAGTAAAGGTACTTTTTAGTGAGATTTTAACATCTCTTTTTTGAGAAATTTCCAAAATAATTCGATTTTCTTCAAATATATATTTTAATTTTACATATTCATACAAATTGTGAATAAACTAAATCAAATGGGGAAAACTTCTTTCAAATCACTCGAACAAATTACAAATTATATTTCTGACAAGATAAATGACTTAAATAAAGGTCAGTTAAATAACTCTGAAATTGAAGAATTAACAATAAATGCACAAGAATTATATGAAAGATTAGTTGTAATCAGACATAAAGCTTATGAAGCTTTTGGTCAACCTAAAGCAAATATATCTGAACCAGTTGAAGAAATAATTGAAATTGAAGAGCAATCAATTGAAGAGTCTTTGCAGGAAATAAGCCCAATGATGTCATTTGATTTTAGTGAACCAATTGTTGAAGAAAAAGAAGAAAGTACTACTGTAAATGAAATAAGTGAAACTTTTAATAAGGAGGAAACTTTTGAAACATCAAACCCGAAAACTGAAGAAATAAGCTCATTAAGTGAATCAATGACGCGAGCATCATCATTAAACGACACATTTAAACAAAGTGGTTCGTTAGCTGATAGATTAACTAATAGTAAAATTGACGATTTAAAATCTGCTATAGGTATCAATGAAAAATTTGCTTTTATTACCGATTTATTTGCGGGAAGTAATGAAGATTATAATGCAGCAATTTCTATTTTAAACTCATGTAATTCAAGCCAAGAAGCTAAAACAATTTTAAATGAGATTTCAATTAATAACAATTGGGATTTAGACAACCCAAACGTAGGGTCGTTTATAGAATTGATTGAAAGAAGACATTAATTAGATTGAATACATAATTATTTAATTTATGTTTTTATATTCAATCAGGTTTAAAACCTGACTTTTGTCATAGTGCTACCTTAATTTTGTGATATAAATCACAATTATACAATATATAATACCTATTTTTCGCCATATTAGTGATATACGTATTATGAAAAAGAAGATAAACAGAAAAGATTTTATTACAAAGACAGGTTTAACTGTTGCTGCGGCTCTAATAGGGTCAAAAATTGTGTTTGGTGAAAACTTACCTAAAGATGTTGAACCTATTGGTTTGGAATCAAATGGGTCGGAAGAAACTGTGCCAGGAAAAGATAAAAATTTAATTATTTTAAATAATAAACCTTGGAATGCAGAAACACCTGTTCATTTATTGGATCCCAAATATACTCCTGCTAATTTATTATTTGTAAGAAATAATGGTACACCACCCAAAAGAACTGAGAATCCTGATGAATGGACTTTGACAATTGAAGGAGAATCTGCAAAAACAACCAAAACATATACTTTAGCTGAATTAAAAGCTAAATTTAAAACATACTCATACCAATTAACTTTAGAATGTGGTGGAAATGGGAGAGCTGAATTTAATCCAAATGCCAAAGGAAACCAATGGAGTTTAGGTGCAATTGGTTGTCCAAAATGGACGGGTGTTAGATTAAAAGATGTGTTAAATGATGTTGGTGTAAAATCTGATGCGGTTTATATTGGCTTTTATGGAAAAGATACTCACCTAAGTGGTGACCCCAAAAAAGCAACTATTTCGAGAGGGGTGCCGATTAAGAAAGCAATGGAAGATGAGGCTTTAATTGCTTGGTCAATCAATGATGAAGATATTCCTTTAATGAATGGTTTTCCTTTACGTTTAATTTTTGGTGGTTGGCCTGCTTCAACTTCTGGAAAATGGTTATCTAAAATTGTTATCCGTGATAAAGTACATGATGGTGCAAAAATGAAAGGTTATTCTTACAGAGTGCCTAAAAATCCTGTTGCACCAGGAACGAAAGTCAAAGAGGAGGATATGAAAATTATTGAAACGTTACCTGTAAAGTCAATCGTAACGTATCCAAAAACTGGTGCTATTGTAAAAGGTTCTAAAAGTTTTGAAGTCAGAGGTCATGCTTGGGCTGGAGATTTATTTGTAACTGCAATGCATGTTTCAATTGATTTTGGAGCTACTTGGTCGGCTTGTGAATTAGATACTGCTGATAACAAAAATGCTTGGCAACAATGGCGTACTAAAGTGTCTTTACCTGAAGATGGATATTTTGAAGTTTGGGCTAGAGCTACAGATTCGGAAGGCAGAATGCAACCAATGGTTGTACCAGGTTGGAATCCAAAAGGATATTTAAATAATGCTTGTCATAGAGTGGCGGTTAAACGAACATAATTTAGTCTATGAAAGAGCAAAATAAATTAAATAACCAACTAAAATGGTTGAAAATAGGATTTGTAGCCATTTGGTTTATTCCATTTTTTAGTTATTTCGGACCTACTATATTAGATAGTTTTAATACGCCTAAAGTGGTGGAAACCGTTTCGGTTAAATCAATCCCTGAGCAAACTCAAGAGGTAAAACTAAAAACAGGAAGTATAGACCCTGAAAATGGATTAATTGTTGACGAAAATTATAAATTAGTTGAACAAAACTGTAGTGCATGTCATTCGCTTAAACTAGTAACACAAAACAGAGCTGACCGTGAAGGTTGGAAAGAGATTATTGTCTGGATGCAAGAAACTCAAAAATTGTGGGACTTAGGTGCAAATGAACCATTGATTTTAGATTATTTAGCAAAAAACTATAAGCCTAATAAAAAAGGAAGACGTCAAAATTTAGTTATTGAAGAATGGTATGAATTATAAGCAATTAATTATAACACTTACACTATTTTTTGGTGTAACTGCGTTTTCTCAGACCAATGGTTTAATTTCAGTTACAGATTTTAAAGTATTACAAAATTCTGAAACATCCTATTCATTAATTGATTTAAGAAAATCTACTAAGTTTGAAGAAGGACATATTGAAGGTGCTATTAATTTATGGCGAACACAAATAGTAGACTCTACGTTAGAGTTTGGTGGGTTTAGAATATCAAGAGACACTTTACAAGCGTTGTTAAGTAAACATGGTGTAAAATCAAATGATAGAATTATTATTTATGATGAAAAAGGTGATGTAGATGCAGCAAGATTATGGTGGATGTTATCAATTTATGGTCATAAAAATGTAGCCTTATTAAATGGAGGTTTAACGGAATGGGGATTAAAAAATCAATCCGTTACCACAGATGCTTTACCATTTAAAGCATCAATCTATGAGTATCCAAATAAAGCAGATTATTCAATGATGATATCGCTTGAAGAGGTGAAAAAAGCAGAAAAAGATGCAAATACATTTATTTTAGATACCAGATGTAGTGATGAATTTGTTGGAATTATTCAAAAAAAAGGAGCTTACGCTAAAGGTAGGATTCCTAACAGTGTACTAATTGATTGGGCATGTGCTATTAATTATAATACGGATAGAAAATTTAAGTCTTTAGATGAACTCAAATCCATTTACAATTTAGATGGTATTGCTAAAAACCATCCAATTATTACCTATTGTCAGTCAGGAGTTAGATCTGCACACACAACATTTGTTTTAACACAGTTATTAGAATTTACAAATGTTAAAAATTATGATGGTTCATGGATTGAATGGAGTTATCATTCAGAATTACCAATTGAGACCGGAGAAATTATTGCCAAACAAAAATCAGTAGAAAAGGGATGCTCAAAAAACAATAATTCAGACTGTCAAACTAAATTTTATATGATTATTGGCGGAATATTATTGGTACTATTAATTGTTAATTTGTATTTTAGACGTAAAAACAAAGTCTAAACCATGAAGTTAATTATTTTTCTACTTTTTTCGGGAATATTTCAATTTACAAATGCACAACAAAGCTATGCTAAAGTAATTTTAGATTCTTTATGTTCTGATAGATATGCTGGTAGAGGCTATGTAGATAATGGTGTAGAAAAAGCAGCCGATTTTATTGTTAGAGAATTAAAAAATAATGGAATATCAACTTTTAAAAACGAACCCTACTTACAAGGTTATACGTTTGATGTAAATACATTTCCTTTTGCGATAGAGGTTAAGTTAGATGACAAAGTTTTAGAAATAGGTATAGATTATTTAGTCAATGCAACATCAGGGACTGCACAAGGTATTTTTAAAACCGTGGAATATAACTCAACTAACTTTTATAAAGGATTTGTCGAACCGAGTTCAAATGAAATTACTGTCTTTAATTTCACAAATTTAAAAAACAAAGATAGTATTTCATATTTTTATCGATTGGCTAATCAAACTGCTAAATACACACCAGTAGTTTGGGTTACTTCATCTAAAATGATGTATTCTGTTGGGCGATATAAAATGAATTACCCAATGATTACTATTGATAAAAAAGCTTATAAAGAAGCTAAAACAATTACACTAAATATAAAACATAAATACATTCCAAATTATAAAAACAGTAATGTAATTGCTTACATTCCTCCAGCTAAAAAGTGCCACTTAAAACCAATAAAATACATTGTACTTTCTGCTCACTATGACCATTTAGGCAAAATGGGACAAGTAATTTTTCCAGGGGCAAATGACAATGCAAGTGGTGTGGCTATGGTACTTTCAATGGCTAAATATTATAAAGAAAACCCTTCAGAATATGGTATTGTACTCTGTTTTTTTAGTGGAGAAGAAGCTGGTCTGATAGGTTCTGAGTACTTTGTTCACCACCCCTACTTTAAACTAAAAAAAGTAAAGTTTCAGTTAAACATTGACATTATGGGAGGTGCAAAAGACGGAATTACATTGGTTAATGGTTCTGTTTTAACCCAGCAATTTGAATTAATGACAAAAATTAATACTGAAAAAAACTATCTACCCAAAGTAAAAAAACGTGGTGCAACAGCAAATTCAGATCACCACCATTTTTCAAAAGCAGGTGTACCCGCATTTTTTATCTATTCAATGGGAACAGTTAAAAACTACCATGACATTAATGATAAAGCAAAAAACACCCCATTAACAAATTTTAATAACGTACAACAATTGTTAATTGATTTTGTAAACGAACTCTAAAATAAAAGACTACTTTTCTCAAAAAAATAAGAAGATATTTAATCCCATTACCTGTATTTTTGGATACACATATACTTTGCTAAAGTATATATATCTGTATGGAATAGTTCTATGACTCTAAATTAAAATTATTAAGTAGCACTTTTATTCTCTTTTTTAATCATTTTATTCAACACAAAGAAACTTACTGCTGATATGACAAGATTTAAAACTCCTAACTCTGGTTTTAACATTAAGAAATAACCTATTGTAAATAGGCCACTAAAACTGGCAGTTAACCCCAACAACCACATAATAGTTGAATTTAAAAAGCCTTTCATAGCACCTTTACTTGCACCAGTTCCCTTCCAAAAACCGATAGGGTTACACAAATCAATAAATTTTTGGAGTTGTACCTCATCTACAGCTTTAGTCAGTAGTGTAGTTGAAATAGAAATAATCAAACTAAAAAATGTAATTCCTACTAAAGCATAAGTTTCAAAATGAGGAATATCTTTAAATTCACTAAATAAAGTTGGATAGATTATCGTAGCAAATAAAGCAGCAAGCATAGAAGATATTTCAGTCCAAGCATTTGCTCTCCACCAAAACCATCTGATTAGTTGAGCTACACCTAAACCAGCAGCTGCATTGATGAAAAACTTCCATGCTCCACCTATCGAATCCATTTGTGATGCAACAATAACTGCTAAAATTGTAATAACTATAACCATTGAACGGCTAAATGTAATCAATTGTTTTTCTGACGCTTCTGGTTTATAAAAACGTCTATACAAATCATTTGTTAAATAAGATGAACCCCAGTTTAAATGGGTATCCACAGTACTCATAAACGCAGCCATTAATGATGTAAATGCCAAGCCAACTAAACCAACAGGTAAAACCATAGTCATTATTAAAGGATAATATGATTCTCTTATTCCAACCATTTCATTCGTCATTTTCACACTATAATCAACAGGAAATAAAATCAAAGAAACTAAAGCTACTAAAATCCAAGGCCATGTTCTTAGCGCTATAAACGCTATTGCAAACAAAAATGAGCCTTTTTGAGCATCTTCAGGAGTTTTAGCTGTGTTAATTCGTTGAGCAATGTAACCTGAACCATCAGAATCATAACGTACCCACCATTGTATCACCACATATATTAAAAATATTTCGAAAGGTATCATTGGATTATCAAATGAAGGAAAAAATTCTGTTAAATGATCAGCTTGAACTGAACCATAGATGTCACTCAAACTGGTTTGCATTTGTGCTAAACCACCAACTTCTTGAACAGCAAAATAAGCAAAAACAATAGAAACAACAATAGCGATTACAAATTGAAATAAATCAGTTAAAATTACACCTCTAATTCCACCAATTGAACTATAAATCATCACAATAATCAGTAAAGCTAAAATAGTTAAAGTAGCATTGAAATCCCCTTTAAATAATAAAAATAATGGATATAGTTTTTCTAAATAACAAAATATTTTTTCACCCAAGATATCATACCAATTAATAAAAGGGCCTGCAATTTTAACAGCAGCAGTAATCACCCAACCTAAAATAAATACATTTAGAATTATACCATAAAAAAAAGCTTTGAATCCTCTTAAAAATGACGCTTCTTTACCACTGTAGCGTAACTCAATAAATTCCACATCTGTTAATACATTTGATTGACGCCAACGCTTTGCAAAAAATATAGAAACCGTAATGTACGTAGCTGCCCACGCCCACCAAAACCAATTACCTACTATTCCAGATTTTGCGGTTATTCCTGTGATAGCTAATGGTGTGTCGGCAGCAAAAGTAGTTGCGATTATAGAAATACCAATCCACCACCAAGGTAAAGAACGGTCTGCTACAAAGTAAGAATTTATACCAGAACTAGACTTTTTGGACACCCAAATGCCTACTACAAAAACCATAACTAAATATGCAATAAAAATAATCCAATCTAATGATTCCATAATTGTGTAAATTCAAATTCCAAAACTAAATTGGAATATATATTTTGGAAAGGTAATTAAAGAATTGGCTAATGAAAATAAACGTAAAAAATGTTATTCACAGTTTCAATTTGATTAATACTTGAATTATGCTACGTGAGAAGAAATTGGAGAAACAAAAAAACACATAGGGTATTACTAACATTAATATTTCAAAAAAAACTATTCTTTATTTTAAGATTCTGATACTGATTTAAATTCGTTAATTGGAGAAGTAAATTTTGAATAAGTTATATACTTAAGTATACCATGTAATACTTTGATGTTTATGACATTATTTGTTAATATTTCATTAATTTGATAATTCAAAATTGATTTTTATTCTACAATGTAAAAGTAGTTTCGTACTTTTGTAACATAATTATATGAAATTTTATTAAAACATGAGTAATACAACAGAAAAATTAAACTACAAAGTTGCTGATATTAGCTTAGCAGCTTGGGGTAGAAAAGAGATTATTTTAGCTGAAGCAGAAATGCCAGGTTTAATGTCTTTAAGAGAAGAATATAAAGAAGAGCAACCATTAAAAGGAGCTAGAATTGCAGGATGTTTACACATGACAATTCAAACTGCTGTTTTAATTGAAACTTTAACTGCTTTAGGAGCAGAGGTGACTTGGTCGTCTTGTAATATTTTTTCTACACAAGATCAAGCTGCTGCTGCAATAGCTGCAACAGGAGTTCCTGTTTTTGCTTGGAAAGGTTTATCTGATGAAGATTTTGATTGGTGTATTGACCAAACAATTAAAGGATTTGAAGGTGGTAAAGCTTTAAATTTAATTTTAGATGACGGTGGAGATTTAACAAATATGGTATTTGATAAATACCCAGAATTATGTGCTGACATTAAAGGATTATCTGAAGAAACTACTACTGGAGTTCACAGATTATATGACAGAATGAAAAATGGTACTTTAGTAATGCCTGCAATCAATGTAAATGATTCGGTTACTAAATCTAAATTTGACAACAAATACGGATGTAAAGAATCATTAGTAGATGCAATTAGAAGAGCTACCGATACAATGATGGCTGGAAAAGTTGCTGTTGTTGCTGGATATGGTGATGTTGGAAAAGGTTCTGCTGCGTCTTTAAGAGGAGCTGGAGCAAGAGTTATTGTAACTGAAATTGATCCAATTTGTGCATTACAAGCTGCAATGGACGGTTTTGAAGTTAAGAAAATGGAAAACTGTATTGACAGAGCTAACATTGTAGTAACTACAACTGGTAACTTTGACATTATTAGAGGAGAACATTTTGAAATGATGAAAGATAAAACTATCGTTTGTAATATTGGACACTTTGACAATGAAATTGACGTACAATATTTAAAAGATAATGCTGTAAAAGATAACGTTAAACCACAAGTTGATATTTTTAAATTAAATAGTAACGGAAACGAAATTATTTTATTAGCTGAAGGACGTTTAGTAAACTTAGGTTGTGCAACTGGTCACCCATCATTTGTAATGTCTAATTCATTTACAAATCAAACTTTAGCTCAAATTGAGTTATGGAAAGATTCTGATAAATATGGTAATGAAGTATATATGTTACCAAAACATTTAGATGAAAAAGTAGCATTTTTACACTTAGCAAAAATTGGTGTTGAATTAGATATTTTATCTGATGCACAAGCAAAATACATTGATGTGCCTGTTGAAGGACCATACAAAGTTGAGCACTACAGATATTAATCAATTATTGATTGACTGATTTAAAAGAGGAAGCATATTTGTTTCCTCTTTTTTTGTTTGTACCTTGTCGTTAATAAAAACAAAAAACTAATGAAAACTTTCATACAAAACTTACCTAAAGCAGAATTACATTTACATATTGAAGGTTCTTTTGAACCAGCATTAATGTTTGAAATTGCCCAACGTAATAAAATTGAAATTCCATTTAAGTCTGTTAAAGAAATTGAAAAGGCTTATCAATTTGATTGTTTACAAGATTTTTTAGATATTTATTATCAAGGTGCAGGTGTATTAATTTATGAGCAAGATTTTTATGATTTAACCTACAGTTATTTACAAAAATGTGCGACTCAAAATGTACGTCATACCGAAATTATGTTCGACCCTCAAACACATACCGAACGTGGCGTGTCTTTTGAAACTGTCATTAATGGAATATCTAAAGCATGTGAAGATGCTTACGAAAAACTGGGTGTATCCTCATTATTAATCATGAGTTATTTACGCCATTTAAGTGAAGAGGAAGCTTTTAAAACATTAGAACAATCTTTACCATTTAAGCATAAAATAAAAGCAGTTGGCTTAGATTCTTCAGAAAAAGGAAATCCGCCTTCAAAATTTAAAAACGTTTTTAAAGCGTCAATTGAAGCAGGTTATATCCCTTTAGCACATGCGGGTGAAGAAGGAGATGCCGACTATATTTGGGAAGCGATTGATATATTAGGTATTAAGAGAATTGACCATGGTAACAACTGTTTACAAGACGATAAATTGGTAGCTGAAATCATAAAAAGAGACATGGCACTAACGATTTGTCCATTGTCAAATACAGCGTTACAAGTGGTTAACGATTTAAAAGATCATCCACTTAAAAAAATGATGAATTTAGGTTTAAAAGTCACGATAAATTCTGACGATCCAGCTTATTTTGGAGGACAAGTCAATAAGAATTATGAAGACATTCAAAATGCACTTAGTTTAACTAAAGAAGAACTGTTTATATTAGCCAAAAATTCATTCCAATATTCTTTATTAGATAATACTACAAAACAAAAGTATTTGGATCAATTGAATATCTATTATTCGAGTATTTAAAACAATAATTTTACATTTTCTGGTGGTCTACCTATCACAGCTTTGTCACCTTTCACAACTATTGGTCTTTCAATTAATTTGGGGAATTTTACCATTGCGTCTAACCATTCATCTTCTGACAAATCTTTACCTTTATAGTTGTCTTTAAATTCTTGTTCTCCTTTTCTAATTATATCTTTTGCAAGCATATTTAATTTCACTAACAAATCAGCGATTTCTGCTTTTGTTAATGGATTTTTTAAATACTCAACGATTGTAACATCTTGTTGATTCTCAGTTATGATATCTAAAGTACATCTACTTTTAGAACATCTTGAATTGTGGTATATTTTCATTTTGTTAATTTTAGTCAAATATAAGGGAACTTTTCGTTAAAGTTTTCGTATTTATTATATAATATACCTAACTTGCAAATAAGACATTTTAAAAATGAAAAAAATATACTTTATTTTAGTATTCATTACACCCTTATTTACTTTTGGGCAATATGCTGTAACAGATGTAGCAAATGCGAGCAGTTGTAATTGTTTTGAGCTATCAAATGCTGCAACACCAAACACTGTTGGTTCATTTTATAATACAAACTCAATAGATTTATCTACGAATTTCAATTTAAAATTTATTGTTAATTTTGGTTGTAACAATTTTGGAGGTGAAGGAATGGCTTTTGTAATGCAAACAGGTCCATGGACAGTTGGTACGGCTGGTTTAGGTTTAGGTTATCAAGGTATTTCAAATTCATTAGCAATTGAGTTTGACACAAGAGACAACAACACATCTGGTGAATATCCTGCAGGAGCTGATATTCCTATTGATCACATTTCAATTCAAAAAAATGGTGTAATTGGACACAACTCTATCAATAATTTAGGTCCATCTACTCCTGTATCCCTAATACCCACAGGAACAGGAGAAGCTGAAAATTGTGAAGACCATACAATTGAAATTATTTGGAATGCAACTGCTTATACAATAGACGTACTAGTGGATAATATTAGCATTTATGGAGGGACTCCTCAACCAGTAACAGACATAGTAAACACCATTTTTGGTGGAAACTCAACTGTTTTATGGGGTTGGACAGGATCAACTGGCGTTACTGCCAATACGCAAACCGTTTGTCTTGCTATTGAACCTAAAGTGACTTATAGTCCTACCAACTGTCCAGGTCAACAAATAGATTTTACAGGAGGTTATTGGTCAAACAATACTATAGTTAGTTATGCTTGGGATTTTGATGGTTTAGGAACTTCAGCTATTCAAAACCCATCTTTTACATTTAATACTGTTGGCGAACATCCTGTTTCATTAACCATAACAGATGACAACGGATGTGCAAACACAGAATCTTTTAATATTGGCGTAGGTTTTAATGTTAATGTTACTGCTAATGATCTATCAGTTTGCCCTAATGGGTCAACTCAACTAAATGTATTAGCACAACCTTACATTTCAAATGAATGTTGTTTTACTTTAACATTAACGGACACTTGGGATACTTGGAACAATGAAATAGAGATTTTTGTTGATGGTGTATCTTTAGGAGTCTATTCAATTCAAACAGCAAATGTTGGTGGTTTTGTATCTCAATCTCAAGAATTGTGTTTTGCCCAAGATGCCAATATTGATATTGTTATTAATGGCCAACAAAATCAATTAGAAAGTTCTTACTCTTTAACAGATCAAAATGGTACTGTAGTTTTAGAAGTTTTAGCTGGACCTGCGTGGATAGATGGAGATACCCAATCTTTCACCGTAGATTGTGGAGTAACAAATACTGTTTATACTTATTTATGGAACAACACTCCAACAATTAATGACCTTACATCAAACACTCCAACAGTTACTGTTCCTGTAACAACAGTTTATATTGTTAATGTGACTGACCCTGCTACATTATGTACCATATCAGAAGACATAACAATTAGTACTCCCACGCCAGTTACCGCTCAAATTTCGGGTACGGATGTAAAGTGTTTTGGAGATACAGGAAATTTAAC
>Ga0256824_10000427_pt1 | contig 16171 bp, 11 predicted proteins | sample CV67metaG_FD_191570 | JGI IMG/M metagenome (GOLD analysis project Ga0256824, IMG submission 191570) | Hydrothermal vent microbial communities from East Pacific Rise, Pacific Ocean - CV67 | ecosystem: Environmental > Aquatic > Marine > Hydrothermal vents | place: Pacific Ocean: East Pacific Rise...
ACTTTACATATTCGCTTTTAGTTCTGCTTTAACTTTTGCTCAAGAGGATGAACGGAATGTTATAATAGAAAAAAGAATTGAGTTTATTGGTGAAAACCTAGAAGATTCTGATGTTGATTTCACGACTTATTTAGAAGAATTATATTATTTTTATGACAATCCAATAAATTTAAATCAAACCAGTTTTAATGAATTATCTCGATTGAACTTAATTACTGACGTTCAGATAATTTCAATTCTGGATTACCAAAGGAAATTCGGTGAAATTTTAACAATTTATGAATTAAGAGCAGTTCAAGAACTAGATCAAGATGTTATTCGTAGAATTATTCCTTTTGTTACTGTCGGTGTACCTAGGAAGTATAAAACTAATTGGAAAAATGTTTTGAAATACGGGAGGAATGATGTTATTTTAAGATATCAAAGAGGACTGCAAACTAAAGATGGGTATATTCCTAAATCGGATTCAATTTTAGCCATTAGCCCCAATAAAAAATATTTGGGGAGCCCTGATAAATTATATGCTAGGTATAAATTTTCATACAAAGACAAAATTAGCTGGGGAGTAACAGCCGAAAAAGATGCTGGAGAACAATTTTTTCAGGGAGCACAGTCTAAAGGGTTTGATTTTTATTCAGTACATTTAATGGTAAAGGACTTAGGTGTAATAAAGAAAATTGTAGTTGGAGATTTTCACGCCAACTTTGGCCAGGGGTTAACAATGTGGTCTGGGTTTAATATGGGAAAGTCCGCAGATGTTTTAAATGTGAAAAGATACGCTAGAGGATTAAAGAAGTATTCGTCAGTAAATGAATCTAATTTTATGCGTGGTGTAGGTGTTAAGTTACAGAAAAATAAATTTGACTTAACAGTCTTTGGATCATATAAAAAAATTGATGCTAATATTAACAGTTCAGATACATTGTTTAATGATGGGGATGGAGGGATTACATCATTTCAATCAACAGGTTTTCATAGGACACCAGGTGAAATAGAAAATATAGATGCAGTTAAACAAACAATTATTGGGGGAGCAACTCATTTTACGGGTGATAATTTAAAAATAGGATTAGTAGGCGTTTCTACTCAATATGATATTCCGTTAGAAGGATCGTCTCAAGTATATACGCAGTATAATTTTAAAGGTACTTCAGGTTTTAGTGTTGGGGCAAATTATTTATATTTTAAAGGTAAAACATCATTTTTTGGTGAGTTTACAACCTCACAAAATTTAAGTTTAGTGACTTTGAATGGAGTGACTTGGCATGCGGATCCAAGACTTGATATTGTAGTTTTACACCGCTATATTGATAAAAAAAATCAAGCCATTTATTCTGCTCCTTTTGGAGGGGCTACTTCAAATGAAAACGGAGTGTATATTGGTGTTAAGGCTAAGTTGACAAAGAAATTCAACCTTTCTGCTTATTATGATCAATTTACACACAGTTGGTTAAAATGGTCAACGGATGGACCTTCTTATGGAAGAGAAGTGTTTGTGCAAGCGGATTATAAAATAAATTATAATTCGAGTATGTACATAAGGTTGAAAAATAAAGTAACACAAAGAGATACTAAGGAAGATGTAATTGGGATAGATCATCAAGTGTTTATTAATAAAACAACATTAAGGCTACACTATAGTCAGCGAATATCCAAACAAATAATATTAAAGAGTAGAATTGAAGGTGTTATGTTTTCATATGATACTGAAAAATCTAATGGGATATTACTGTATCAAGATTTGATCTATAAATTTAAAAAAATTCCTTTGAAATTGTCAATAAGGTATGCTATTTTTGAGACTGATAATTATGATACGAGATTGTACGCCTATGAAAATGATTTATTATACTTATTCAGTATACCATCATATTATGGTAAAGGGATTAGGACTTATGTAATGGCCAAATATGATATTGGTAAACAAATTGATTTGTGGGTGCGTTGGGGAATGTTCTCTTATGCGAATACAACTGAAATTTCTTCAGGACTTGAAAGAGTTGATGGGGCTCTGAAATCCGATATTAAAGTTCAATTGAAAATAAGGTTTTAAAAAAATAAATGAACATAATTTGATGATAATGTACTAATAAAGCTGTGTAATATGATTTTTAAAGCACCCAAATCTAAATATCGATATTTATTCGGACAATCCATGTTTGAAACAATTTGGAATATCTTTTTGTTTTTAAGTATTTTCTTTTTTGCAATGTCAATAAAGCATTTGATAGCCGGAAATCCAAATCTACTTACCTTTATTGGAGCACTGTTAATGTCTTTAATTTCATTAATAATTTTGAAAAGAACAGGTAGGTATCGTTTACCTGGTTATTTCGGTTCCATTTTGGGATCTATATTTTGTCTATATAGTATTGTGTTTGTTGCAGATCATTCTGGTATTTCAGATGTTTTATGGGTAGTTTTAGTATCTCTTTTTACATTCTACACTTTAGGTTCTATTGGTGGTATTTTAATTTTAATAATTAATATTTCTGCTATTGTGTGGCGTTACATTCCGTTCTCTAATAATCTAGAACAAATGGCAATAGGTGAGGTGTCTCAAACAAATACTGTTTTAAACGTGATTGTTGCTTCATTGTCTATCTCGTATTTAATTCACAGAATAACACAAGCATCAGTTATCGCAAATAGAGATTTTGAAAAAGCAAATATTGAATTGCAAAATCAAAATGAAATTGTAATTGCACAATCAAATGAAAAAACAGTACTATTACAAGAAATACATCATAGAGTAAAAAATAATCTTCAAGTTATTTCTAGTTTAATTAGATTGCAATCAAGAGAGACTGAAGATTCAAGTGTAAAAAAGTTATTCGAAACAAGTGTAAATAGGATACAGGCCATGGCTTTAATTCATGAGAAAATGTATCAAGGTGAGAATTTATCTAAAATAAATTTAGAAGAGTATTTAAATGGATTAGCAAAAGATATTTTTAGAAGTTATTTTGATGAAACAAAAATTGGTTTCACAATAAAATCAGAGTTGGAGATTATTGGGAATAGAACAATTGTTCCTTTGGCTTTAATATTTAATGAGTTAATTACTAATTCATTAAAACATGCTTTTGTTGATGCTCAAGAAGGTGTTATTTTAATAGAAATAAAGTTAAATGAAGACGATAGTTTTACGTTAGATTACTTTGATTCAGGAACATGGAAGGCTAAGACTAAGCCAACATCATTTGGTATGGAATTGATAGAAACCTTTACAGAACAATTAGATGGTAGTATGGAGAGGATTTCAGATGATACTGGAACATTATTTAAATTTAAACTAAGAAATATAGACTAGGTTTTACAATCTAAATGTTCTGATAATTGAGCTAGGTTAATAGCCGCCGTTAAATTTTCTAATAAACCACTCAATCGAAAATAAAGTAACAATTAAAAAGAGTATCCATTTATAGTCAATTAAGTCTTTGAATGATTTTTCATTATAACTAATAGTTACAATGTCGTCTCTATTAGAAATATCTAAAGCAAGAGAATTCAGGTTGTTAGGAAAGTAGAAAGTGCCATTTGTGTTTTCCGAAATATTACGTAATAATCTATGGTTAGCAGTATTCGTCAAGAGCTCTGTTTTAACTTCTTTCACTAAAAAACTACCGCTATTACTGTATGATTTACCATTAAATTGTGTTGAAGATTTCCAAGTGTAAATTCCTTGAGGTAACCTTCCTAGTTCTAATTTATAGGCAGACGTAGTTTTAAAAAAGGTGTATTTGAATTCTTTATTGTCTTCATTTGTTAAACTAAAATCAACTTCATTCGTGTTAACCAAATCATATGAAGAATTGTAGAATTCAGAAAGAATTATGACAGTAGAGCTTTCGCTATATTCAGTGTTTAAATGGGTTTTAAAAGGTGTTTTATTTTCTTTAACAGCTAAGTATGAAATTAGTTTAGAAAATAAAAGCTCAAAATTTTCTGTGGTATTATTTTTTGACTGATCAAACAAGCGCCATCTCCAAATTCCTTCTCCCATTATTACACCGTATTTTGAAGAGTTCTTCTTATTAAAGTAAATTAGTGGGTTGTCTAATTTTACATTTCCAATTTTTTGATAAGCGAAAATATCAATTGATTTAGAAAATTTAAAGTTTCCAAATGGTGACTGCAAAGGAGGTGCGTTACTTAATAAATTAGATACAGCAGGAGGGTAAAGAATAGTGTTAAATTGTCCATTCATAGAAAACGTAACATCTTCAGATTTGTGACTTGACCCCGTTAAACCAATATTTAATTTATTTAAGTCGTTAAAATTAGTGGATGCACCAACGATAAACAAAAAGGGCTTTTTTCCATTTATAATAAAGTCGTTTAATGTGCTGTTTTGATTCTCGTAATTATGACAAATCACTAAATCATAGGAGTTGATGTTGATTAAGTCTTTATATTCTATTAAATCAACTTCATAGTTTTTATTATTCTCAATAACATAGGTAATAGCCCCCAAATCAGGATGGATTCCAGAATAGGCCAGTGCTATTTTTTGGCGTCCATCAATAATATCAATATAAAAATTTGAACTATTGTTTTTGTAGGTGAATTCATCTTCTAGTTCGTCAATTTTAACGGTGTACTTTACAAATCCAGTTTTTGAAGTGTTTAATATGAAATTAAGTTTTTGTTGTTCTTTATTGCTCTTAAAAGTAATAGTTTGGCTTTGAATTAATTGGTCTTGTAAGTAGATTCCTACGTTTACTTTTTTACCACTAAAATCAGTTTGAGAAATGGAAACTTCAATAGGGAATTTATTGCCTAAAAATGCTATGTCATTATTAAAAACGTTATCGATCTTACAATCTTTAACTTCATTCGTGTCCCCTAGTCCTATAGTGTAAACAGGAATGTAAGTTTTTCTGTTTACAGAGTAAATAGGATTTGAACCTGTATTGTATATGCCGTCTGTAGATAAAATTATGGCGCCAATATTCTTATTTGAGTATTGACTATATAGTTGATCTAAAGCATTTGAAATATTAGTGAGTTTTCCTGTGTAATCGGAGTTTAGAGAATTAGTTACTGTATTAGAGAAGTGGTAATTAATGACGTCAAATTTTTCTTCTAATTTTGAGGTTAAATCTAATAGGCTTTTCTGGTATTCATTTTTTATAAAGCTAGAGTCTTTGTTCTGCACAACAGATTCAGAAACGTCATGAAGTATAAAAATGTGTGGTTTTTCTGTTTTTGAAATAAAATGTTCTAGGATTATTCCGAGTAATAAAATAGAAATTACAAATACAGAGGTAAAACGAAATCCGGCTAGTATTAGTTTTACTTTTTTTGAAACTTCAACTAGATTATCAGTCTTTTTATATAGAATATAAGTATATACTATCGCAATACTAAATGCAATAATAATCCAAGTAGGATGATATGAGTAAATTAAATCCAAAATATATATTTGTGCTAAAATAAAAAATACTTTTGGGATAAACACTATAATTGAATTAGCATTTGTATTTTTAGCGTAAGAATAATAAAATATGAATTTTTTTCAACTCTTATTTTTAGGCTATAAAAACTACGTAAAAGGGATCGTTTTTCTTTTTAAGCATAAATTACAATGGTTTTTTATTTTTCCACTTATTCTTTTTGGATGCATATACTGGTTAGGTACTTTTTTTAAATCTTTAGAGCATGAAGTAAGCGTTAGTTTAGAGCAAACATCAAGTCAGATTGAAACAATAAATGAATTAATTTGGACAACACTTGAAATGATGTTTTTTGATGCCATGTATATCGTGTTTACTCAATTTACATTGTATATTGTAGTTGTTTTATTATCTCCAATATTAGCTATGTTATCTGAGAAAATTGAGGAAATAATAACAGGAAAGGCGTATGATTATTCTTTTAAAATGTTGGTTAATGATATAAAGAGAGGGGCTATAATTGCATTTAGAAATTTAATTTGGTTTTATTTATTTGTAGGTTTATTCTTAGGTGTTGTTTCTTTTTTTGACCTATCAGCTAAGTCATTCGTTGTGTTTGCAATTCCATTTGTAGTTGGATTCTATTATTATGGATTTAGTTTTATTGATTATGTAAATGAACGTAGAAGATTGAATATTCAGCAAAGTATATTTTTTGTTTCAAAACATAAAGGATTGGCTATCTCTATTGGGAGTGTATATTCTATTTTCTTTTTAATGTACTTCTATGTGTATAAGAATTTTAATGAAATTGCTGGGTCTGGCATGCAAATTGGATGGAGTGTCGTGTTGATTGCTTTACTTATTATTGCAGCCTTAACTCCTATTTTGGCTATTACATCAGCAACTTTATCAATGAATGAACTCTTAAAAAAAGAAGAGAGTTTAAAAATAAATAAAAACAATCCTTAATTTTAGGGTAAAACAAATCTCAAATTAATATATTTGAAAAGTTTATAAATTTTAATTAATAATTATGAAATTATTTTTAACAACATTATTAGTGCTTTTTGTAGGGTTTAGTTCATTTTCAATGACTAATTTTCCACCCGATTCTACAAATTCGATAAAAGATAGAGGTGTTGCTAAATACCTTATTTCTGAAGGTAAAAAATTATTCAATGAAGGTGATTTTAGAAAATCATTAGTTCAATTCAGAAATGCTTTGGCAAAAGATATAAACAATCCTACAGCTACATATTGGGTTGGGGAATGTCATACCGCTTTGGGTAATTATAAAAAAGGTTTAAAATATGTTGAATTAGCATATGGAATGGATTCGGATATTAGTGTTGATGCTACTTATCTAATAGGGCTATGTAACCATAAGCTAGGTGAAATTGAATTAGCTTTAAGTAATTATAAAAAAGCTAAATCTACTCTTTCTAAAACCAGATCTGAATTATTAAGAATTGATTTAAGAATAGCAGAATGTAATAGAGCAAAAGGTATGATGGATGATCCGTTAGATGTTAAGCTTAAAGCTCTAGGTAAAGGGATTAATACTAAAAATGATGAATACGCTCCTGTCGTTTTAAACGGAGGTAAAACTATGTATTTTAGCTCTAGACGTGCGAATAACTTAGGTGGTGGTATAAGTCCAGGGGATAGAAAATACTTTTCAGATATTTATGTGTCTCAATGGGACGAAAAAACAAATGATTGGGGTGTAGCTTCTAATCAAAATGATACTGTGAAAAGATTAAACTCAAAAGGGTTTGACGCTGTAAGTGCTTTTTCAAGTGATGGTACAATAGCTTATATCTCAATAAATACAGATGGTTTGAATAATGCTAAGCCTAAAACAAAAAGTGTAGATTTATTTAAATCTAAGATGAGTTCAAAAGGAACGTGGGGTAAACCTAAGCCTATGCAGAAAAAAATAATAAACACTATGTTTTTTGAAGTTTCACCAACATTTACTGCTGACGGTAATTCAATGTATTTTGTAAGTGAAAGACCCGGAGGTAAAGGTAAATCTGATATTTGGGTAACTAGAAAAGAAGGGAAAACTTCTTGGAGTAAGCCTGAGAATTTAGATTCTGTAAATACTAAATATAATGAAACTTCAGTTTATATTACGCCAGATGAAAAATACATGTTCTTTAGTTCTAAAGGTCATGAAGGATTAGGTGGTTATGATATTTATTACTCAAAAAACAATGACGGTATTTGGTCAAGTCCAAAGAATATTGGCTATCCAATTAATTCGGTATCAGATGAAACTCATTTTCAATATTATCCAAAATTAGGAAAAGCATATTTTAGTAAAGTATCTGTAAAAGGTGATGGAGGAGTAGGAGGAAGAGATATTTTTGAAATTGATATTACTAATTTAAAATTAGATTAGTATTTTAATTTTAACAGTTTTAAAGTTGAACTTTTAACGCCCTAGAATAGGCGTTAATAGCCTCAAATAAGCCTTTTTATATTATTGTTTTAGTTTGAATTTATTGTTATGTAGATTTGTTCTAAATAAGAGCTATGTAATCTATTTACATCATTTATCTTTGTGTAAAATAAGAGAAATGACATTTGAGGTAGATAAAATAAGAGCACAGTTTCCAATTTTAAAACAAACAATGGGAAAGTACCCATTAGTCTATCTAGATAATGGAGCTACTACTCAAAAGCCACAAGTTGTTATTGATGCAATTACTGCATATTATACAACACAAAACTCAAATATCCACAGAGGGGTTCATACGTTAAGTCAGAATGCAACAATCGCTTATGAAGGGGCAAGAGAGATTATTCAAAAACATATAAATGCATCAAAAAGCTATGAGTGCATTTTTACAAAAGGGACTACTGATGGTATTAATTTGGTTGCACATACACTAGGTAAAACAATTGAAAAAGGTGACGAAATAATCATTTCAGCATTAGAACATCACTCTAATATAGTACCTTGGCAATTTTTAGTAGAAGAGAAAGGAGCAGTTTTAAAAGTGATTCCAATGAACCAAGAGGGTGAGTTGGATATGAAAGCTTTTGAAGTGTTAGTAACAAAAAAAACTAAAATTGTTTCTGTAACTCATGTATCAAACGCTTTAGGTACTATTAATCCAATAAAAGAAATGGTAAAAATAGCTCATCAAGTAGGTGCGTTATTTTTAGTTGATGCAGCTCAGTCATTACAACACTTTTCAGTTGATGTACAAGATCTAGATTGTGATTTTATGGTGTTTTCAGGTCATAAATTATTTGCACCAACTGGTGTAGGTATTTTATATGGGAAAGAAAATGTTCTAAATAATTTACCGCCATATCAAGGTGGAGGTGATATGATTAAAACAGTAACGTTTGAAAAAACAACTTATAATGAGTTACCACATAAGTTTGAAGCAGGTACACCAAATATAGTAGGAGGAATAGCTTTAGGTGTTGCTATTAAGTGGTTATCTGAAATGAATTTAAAAGAAGTTCAGCTTTATGAAGATAGCCTTTTACAATACGCTACTTCAGAAATTATTAAAATTGACGGGGTACAATTGTATGGTACGGCTAAACATAAAAGTGGAATTCTATCATTTTTAATCGAAGGGTTACACCCGTATGATGTAGGTACATTACTTAATCAACAAGGTGTGGCTGTTAGAACAGGTCACCATTGTACACAACCAATAATGGATTACTATAAAATTCCAGGAACAATTAGAGTGTCATTCAGTTTGTATAATACAATAGCAGACGTGGATGCATTTATTAAAGCACTTAATCGTGCAGTAAATATGTTGAGATAATGAATTTAGCAGAGAAAGAAAACGAAATAATTGAAGAGTTTGCCATCTATGATGATTGGATGGAAAAGTACGAATACATCATTGAGTTAGGAAAAGATTTACCTCAAATAGCTGACGAATTTAAAGTTAAGACTAATCTTATTGTAGGGTGTCAATCACAAGTTTGGTTGCATGCCGAAAAAATAGATGGTCTTATTAAATATACAGCTGATGCTGACGCAATAATAGCGAAAGGGATCATTTCGTTGTTAATTCAAGTGTTATCAAATGAAACGCCTGAAACAATACTAGAATCTAAGTTAGAATTCATTAAAGAAATAGGTTTGCAAGAGCATTTGTCTCCAACCCGTTCAAATGGTTTGGTGTCTATGGTTAAGAAAATGAAAATTTACGCATTAGCGTTACAAAATAAATAAGTTAAGATGATTTCATTAAATAAGGAAAGCGTAAAAGAATTAGAGACAAAAATAATCGCACAATTGAAAGAGATTTTTGATCCAGAAATTCCTGTAGATATTTTTGAATTAGGTTTAATTTATGAAGTAAGAATTAAAGAAGACGGTTTGGTAGATATTGATATGACATTGACTTCACCGAATTGTCCTGTTGCTGAGAGTTTACCAGTTGATGTGAAAAACAAGGTAGAAGTACTTGAAGATGTAGAAGATTGTACTGTGACTATCGTTTTTGATCCACCTTGGGATAAAGACATGATGAGTGAAGAAGCTCAATTAGAATTAGGTTTTTTATAAAACTCAATCCGTATTCAATTATAATTCATAAATTATAAGCATGAAAATATTAGGTATTATTCCGTCAAGATACGAATCTAGCCGATTTCCTGGTAAACCCTTAATTGATATTGCAGGAAAAAGTATGATTCAACGGGTGTATGAGCAATCTTTAAAGTCAAATTTAATTAATGAGTTAGTTGTAGCTACTGATGATAAAAGAATCTTTGAACATGTTAAATGTTTTGGTGGTAATGTGATGATGACATCAACTACGCATACATCTGGAACGGATAGATGTGGTGAGGTTGTTGAAAAATATAAAAATTTTGATATTATAATTAATATTCAAGGAGATGAACCATTAATTAGACCTGAACAGTTAGATCAGTTATTAGAAGCATTCAAAAATTCTGATGTAAAATTGGCTACCTTAATTAAAAAAATGTCTTCTATTGAAGATGTTTTAAACCCAAATAGAATTAAGGTGGTAGTAGACAAAGACAGGAATGGAGTTTATTTTAGTAGAAGCCCAATTCCTTTTATTGCAAATACTGATGAAAGTGAATGGTTACAAAAAGCTAATTTTTGGAAACATATTGGTATTTACGCTTGGCGTTCTGATGTGTTATCAAAAATAATAGCATTACCAAAAACTGATTTAGAACAACAAGAATCTTTAGAGCAATTAAGATGGATTTATAATGGTTATAAAATAGCGACTGTAGAAACGGAAATAGAAACTCCAAATATTGATGTGCCAGAAGACTTAGAAAAAGTATTATCTTTATTAAAAAGCTCGAAAAACAATTAAGAGTATTCATTATTAAATAAATGTTATGATTAAACTATCTCAAATCAAAACTCAAAAAATTGATAAATCTAAAAAAGAGGAAATCAAGTTAGAGAACGAAGAAATGATTGCTGAAATCGTAACCTTGCAACGGAAAATGAATGCGCAAGGAAAGTATTCCTTGTTGATTATTTTTCAAGGTATGGACGCTTCTGGAAAGGATGGAGCAGTTAGAAGTACACTAAGTGGTGTGAATCCTAACGGAATCTCTGTAAAGTCATTTAAAAAGCCAACAGAAGAAGAGTTTGCTCATGATTTTTTGTGGCGAGTTCATCCTCATACGCCAGCAAAAGGAATGATTCAAGTATTTAACCGTTCGCATTATGAAGATATTTTAGTACCTTCCGTTTATGGGTATTTACCAAAAGAAGCCATAGAAGAACGTTTTGATTTAATCAACGGTTTTGAAAAGCAAGTAGAATCTAATGGAACTACTATTTTAAAGTTTTATTTACATACGTCTAAAGATGAACAATTCAAACGGTTAACTGAACGTGTTGAAATGCCTGAGAAGCATTGGAAGCACAATGACGGCGACTGGGAAACAAGAGAGTATTGGGATGAGTTTAGAGAAGTTTACCAAACGATATTTAAAAAATGTGATAAACCAGAATGGTACATTGTACCAGCAGATAAAAACTGGGAGAAAGTAAACTATGTAGCTAAAACAATATTGAAAGCATTAAAAAATATGGACCTTCAATGGCCAGAATTAAAATCTGAGAAGTTTGGAAAGTAGAAAGTAAGGGTAGTAAAATATTTTTGAATTACAAATGAACACGAGTTTTGTGTTTTTTTTGATTCCATTTTGTTTTCTCTATGTTTCTTTGAAAATCTTGAATTTTGTCTTCTTGAACTGAAACGCTCTTGAATTCAATTCAAACCTAATTCGTCAGTCTTGTGTCTAAAAGCGTAGCGTTCTTAAAATATAAGTTAGATGATATACGTCACTCTACTTCTTCAAAATCTGTATACTCAGAGTTGTCTGATGATTTTTTATCAATTTTTTCAACGGTAGTACGCCCAAAATTACGTTTAGCTTTTTCTTTTTCAATAGAAATGTCTGTTTGGCTTTGCTTATGTTTTGTTTGCTCATTTATATTCCGTCTTGCTGACATCATTTTACCAATAAACCTCATTAAGAGAATTATTCCTAAAATAAATATTAAATTTTTCAAACTTATAAATAATAACATAGTCAATAGTTATTTCGTTAACTGGAAAATAGTCAATAGATAAAAAGTTTAGATCACAAAAAACTCTTTTAACTATTGACTATTAACTAATTTTTATTTACTTAAGTATAAATTACGTTCGCTGTAAATCTTTTTAAAGAACGGGTCACGTAAGTTTTTAATAAATCGAATAGCTTCACCAGTTGATTTCATCTCAGGGCCTAACTCCTTATTTACATTAGGAAATTTGTCAAATGAGAATACTGGAATTTTAATTGCATATCCTTCTTTTACTGGATTGAAATCAAAATCAGTAACCTTAGCGCCTAACATTACTTTTGTAGCGTAGTTTACATATGGTTCTTGGTAGGCTTTAGCAATAAAAGGAACGGTTCTAGACGCTCTTGGATTGGCTTCAATTACATATACTTTATTGTCCTTAATCGCGAACTGAATATTCATTAATCCAACCGTTTTTAATTCAACTGCAATTTTACGAGTAATGTCTTCAATTTCATGAATAATCATATCTCCTAAATTGTAAGGAGGTAAAACAGCATAAGAATCTCCAGAGTGAATTCCAGCAGGTTCTATGTGTTGCATAATACCAATAATATGTACATTTTCACCATCACAAATTGCATCAGCTTCTGCTTCAATAGCACCACCTAAAAAGTGATCTAATAAAATTTGATTATTTGGTAATTCGTTTAATATGTCAACTACGTGGTGTTCTAAGTCTTGATCGTTTAATACAATCTTCATTTTCTGTCCACCTAATACATAAGAAGGTCTTACTAATAAAGGGTATCCTAAGTCTTTAGCTAATATTAAAGCTTGTTCGGCAGATTCAACAATACCATATTTAGGAAATAGAATGTCATTTTTTTCTAATAATTTAGAAAAACGACCTCTATCTTCTGCTAAATCCAAAGCATCAAATGAAGTTCCTAATACTTTTATGCCATAGCGTTCTAATTTTTCAGCTAGTTTTAATGCAGTTTGACCACCTAACTGAACAATAACACCTTCTGGTTTTTCATGCTTAATAATGTCGTAAATATGTTCCCAAAATACAGGTTCAAAGTATAATTTATCAGCTGTATCAAAATCTGTAGAAACAGTTTCAGGATTACAGTTAATCATTATCGTTTCATAGCCCATTTCTTTTGCCGCTAATACACCATGAACACATGAGTAATCAAACTCAATTCCTTGACCAATTCTATTTGGACCAGATCCTAAAACTACGATACTTTTTTTATCTGTAACTACTGATTCGTTTTCAAATTCAAAAGTAGAGTAGTAGTATGGAGTTTGAGCAGGGAATTCAGCTGCACACGTATCTACAATTTTGTAAACTCTGTTAATGTCAAACTCTTCACGCTTTGTGTATACTTCAGATTCTAAACATCTTAAAAGGTGAGCTACTTGTCTGTCAGCATATCCTTTTTGTTTAGCATCTAATAACATTTCTTTAGAAATATTACCAATATGGAATTTTTCAATTTCTTTTTCCAAACCGATCATTTCCTCAATTTGTCTTAAAAACCAAGGGTCAATTTTTGTTTTAGTCTGAATTGTTTTGAATGGTATTCCTAGCTTCATAGCATCATAAATATGGAATAATCTATCCCATGATGCAGCTCCTAATGATTCTAGTATTCTATTTTGATCTGTTAATTCTTTTCCGTCAGCTCCTAGTCCATTTCGACCAATCTCTAAAGATTGACATGCTTTTTGTAAAGCTTCTTGAAAAGTACGACCAATAGCCATCACTTCACCAACCGATTTCATTTGAAGTCCTAATTTATCATCAGCCCCTTCAAATTTAGAAAAATTCCAACGTGGAATCTTAACGATAACGTAATCTAAAGTTGGTTCAAATAATGCGCTTGTTGTTTTTGTAATTTGATTTTTTAATTCATCTAAATGATAACCAATAGCCAATTTAGCAGCAATCTTAGCAATAGGGTATCCTGTTGCTTTTGATGCTAATGCAGATGAACGAGAAACTCTAGGGTTAATCTCAATTGCAATAATGTCTTCATTCTCGTCATCACTAACAGCAAATTGAACATTACAACCTCCAGCAAAATTACCGATAGAACGCATCATTTTGATGGCCATATCTCTCATCTTTTGAAAAGTCGTATCAGATAAAGTCATGGCAGGTGCAACAGTAATACTGTCTCCTGTATGAATCCCCATTGGGTCAAAGTTCTCAATCGAGCAAATAATAACAACATTATCATTAGCATCTCTCAATAACTCTAATTCATATTCTTTCCAACCCATTAAGGCTTTGTCAATCATTACCTCATGAATAGGTGATTTATGTAGACCAGAAGTTAAATGTTTTTCAAAATCTTTTTCATCATATACAATAGCAGCTCCCGTTCCTCCTAAAGTGAATGAAGCTCTAATACATAATGGAAAACCATATTCTTGTGCAATTTCTTTTCCTTCTAAAAATGATTTAGCAGTTGTTTGTGGTGCCATTGGTACACCTATTTTGAGCATTAAGTTTTTAAATTCCTCTCGGTTTTCAGTTACTTCAATGGCTTTAATGTCAACACCAATCATTTTAACATTGTATTCTTCCCAAATACCTAAGTCATCACACTTCATACAAAGATTAAGTCCAGTTTGTCCACCCATGGTAGGCAATACTGCATCTATATCATGTTTTTGTAAGATTTTAACAATTGACTCAGGCTCTAATGGTTCAAGATAGATGTTATCTGCAACCACTTTGTCAGTCATAATTGTTGCAGGATTAGAATTGATAAGTGTCACTTCAATTCCTTCATCTCTTAATGATCTTGCGGCTTGTGAACCAGCATAATCAAATTCACACGCTTGACCAATTACAATTGGTCCACTCCCAATTATTAATACTGATTTAATACTATTATCTCTTGGCATAAACTAAAGTTTTGACACTATTAAAATTGTCTGCAAATTTAAAAATAAAATTCTGAATACGTATTAACAAAATTGGTTAGTTTTTAACAATTTCGTAAAAGAAAAAAACAGTTTAATTAATTATACTGTTTTTTCGTATTCATAGGGTAATCGTAATCTTATGAATTAGTCATGTGAACGCAATTTAATGTGCCCTTTTTTATTTATAAGAATAGTGGTAGTGTTTTTAGATTAAAATTAGTCTCTATAAATAATGATATATTTTTAGGCTTACCTAAAAATAGTTTTAGTAAATATTGATTTTAATGTTGTGATCTCTCATTGAATAGTATATTTGCATTTTAGTTATAATTAATTTGAATAAATAGTGTCATTATGAAGTACCTTATTACTGTTTTATTGCTAGCTGTAAATTCTTTTTCATGGTCTCAAACTAATAGTTTATCAGGTGTTATAAGTGATAGTCGTGAAGTTGTACCATTCGCAAAAGTTTGGTTGAAGGATACAAAATTCTATGCATCAACAAACTTAAAAGGTGAATTTGAAATTACCAATATCCCAAACGGAACGTATAGTTTGCAAGTGACGGCCTCATCTCATAGTAAGTATCAAGTAGAAGTTGTATTTGATGATTCGCCACTAGTTAAAAAAATTAGTTTAGAAAAAATTGATTTAGAATTAGATCAGGTTGTTGTTACTGGTTCTATGCGTGAAGTTTCAATCTCCAAATCGCCAGTGAAGATTGAATTAATAACAAGCGAGTTTTTTAAATCTAATCCAGTAAACAGTGTAATTGAAGCCTTAGAAACTGTTAATGGTGTTCAGGAACAAATTAACTGTGGTGTGTGTGGTACAAATGATATTCATATCAATGGTATGGAAGGGCCTTATACTTTGGTGTTAATTGATGGAATGCCTATTGTTAGTGGATTGTCTTCTGCTTATGGGTTTAATGGTATTCCAACGTCTTTAATTGAAAGAGTCGAAATAATTAAAGGACCGTCATCTACTTTATATGGTACAGAGGCTGTTGGTGGTATTATTAATATAATCACGAAATCGCCTGAAACATCAAGTCTAATTGAATTTGAAGCTAATTCGAATACACATTTAGAAAATAAAGTATCTTTAGCATGGTCTCCAAAAGTAGGGAAGAAAGTGTTTACAACAATAAGTGCAGATTATTTATATAATCAAAAAAGATTAGATTTTAATAATGACAATTTTACTGATATCCCTTTAAATAATAGGATTTCAGTTTTTAATAAATGGGTGTTTA
>Ga0256824_10000428_pt1 | contig 16144 bp, 29 predicted proteins | sample CV67metaG_FD_191570 | JGI IMG/M metagenome (GOLD analysis project Ga0256824, IMG submission 191570) | Hydrothermal vent microbial communities from East Pacific Rise, Pacific Ocean - CV67 | ecosystem: Environmental > Aquatic > Marine > Hydrothermal vents | place: Pacific Ocean: East Pacific Rise...
TCCTTGTTTGGTGTGTTTTTTATTCTATCCTGCCCAATAAAATGTGTATCACCTTTCATATCCTTTTTGTACATTCTAACCGTACCTGCAGGCAACGGAATGCCTAACTTATTTTTTTTGCTATTTTTAAATTCTATCACATTTTGGAACACCATGTTTTGTTCACCATAGTTTTCAAAATAATTATTTACACCATATCCATACTGTGCATAGCTAACACCCTTTTTCTTTATAAATATGATTTGCTTCTGCTGTTTATTCTCTATTGTCTCTTTGAAGGGTATTTTGTATATATGGTATCCCGAAAACGCTTCCTCTTGTACATCCATAGACGAGACATGGTTACTCATGCCTCCCTTTTTCATAATCATGCTTCTTTCTCTTTGCGGGGATTTTCTATTTATTTCTCCTGCTAGGCAGGTAATGGTTGCATTAGAATATGATACCCCAGAGTTATTATTTATAGTAATCCACCCGTTTACATCCAGCGTTTTATTCGAGAGATCAAGAACATAGTCACTTTTCCATGATATTCCTGTAGTCAAATATTTTAAGTCTATTTCCAAATCCCCATATTTCTCGGCTTCAACTTTCCAAACCAACGAGGGCTTTGTTATCATTTCTTCAGGGATTGAGCTAAACACTATCTGGTTGGCGTTGTTTACAGTGATAATCTTCCCCGTTTTGCTGTCTTTTATCATTGCCGGCGTACTTGATATTAGTGTACCGCTAAACATTTCCGGGTTTTCTATTTGTGTGGCATTGTTTTTGTAGTATTCTACTTGTCTATCTATGCTGTATTTGAGCATCGACTGTGGAGATACTAGGTTGTAAATGTAGTTTTGTGAATACATGCTTACTCCTACTCCCTTAAAGGTTGGAATAACGCTTTCAGGAATAACACTTTTTGGAATTCCCTGATATATTAACTTCAGAGACCCCTTTTCAATATTTACTATCCTTTTATCATGTACAAAGGCCAAACTCTTATTGTATATCGTTATTTCTGGAGAAGTATTTTGGCTAGGGATTATTATATTCTTTTGAGCAGCGAGCATCAGCACCGGTGAGAAAGCCACCGCCATAAGTATTTTTTTCATTGTTTGCCTTTTGTTTTATATGTTATTTATTCTATCTAAAATTGACAGGTATCGACAAGTGCCTATCGGGGTCAAGCTAAATTAAATTAAGATCCCTGGTGTTTGACTGTTTAATAGTTTTTTGGTTAATTATGTTGCCCCTTGCCTCTCTCGTTGCTTGACAAATATACCAAAATATGTTATAATATGTGTACAAAAAGAAGGAGTATATTTTGACTAAAAGTATGATAAACGAAGAGAATTTTTTCTCTAACATAGTGGCAAATATGGGTAGTAGAGAGAAATTTGCAGAAGAACTTGTAGAGAATGCCAGAAGAGCCAAAGCCAGGAATGTGTCTTTCACATATAAGGAGCTTAACGAAGAGACAAGTCTTGTAACCATCGAGAATGATGGAGATATCCTTCTTGATATGAAAAATTTGTTAATCTTTGCAGAAAGCAATTATGATAAAGAAGTTATCAGAACAGAAAATCCCGCCGGAGCAGGGGTTTATTTAATTATGTCTGTTGCAGACATGGTTGTGTTTCATAGCGGAAAAAACAAACTAAAAGTTGAGCCTAAGCGCCTCCTGGAGGATAAGCACTACAGAGCCAACATTTTTAGTGCAATCAAGGAGTGTTCTTATTCTTTTTCCGGCATGAAGATAAAACTATACATAAGTGATCATAAAAAACTTGTCGAGAAGGTATTTAGTGAAGTAAAAGAAAGAACACACAAGCTAGATGGATATTTGGATATTAACATCACATACAATGGGACAGAGCTAACAAAAAAGGTATTTGAAGCATTTGTCTCTAAAGAAGGAGAAGGAGAGCTAGGGGGATTGACTATTCTGATAGAAAAAAATACAATCAACCAGTTTGGAACGAGTGGAATGGTGTTTTGGCATGGGAAGAAAATTAAGGTAAAGGGGCTTTTTCCTTTCACTGTCATAGTGAGAGATAATCATCTTTTTACCCCAGTTCTTCCAGACAGAACAAAAATGGCAAACACTTCGGAAGAAATTGAAAGTATTCGACTTGAAGTAGAAAAACAATTACAGAAAGAGATACAGGTAAATGTTGATAGAGATAGTGATATCGAAATAGATAAGCAGGATCTCCTCAATGCCCTTACTCTTCCTTACTCTACAGAGCTGTTGAACGAGTGGGAGGGGGTTAAAAAAGAAGAAGCTGAAGAAAAAGGAGTTATGTTTTTTTCAACTGCAAACGAAGATAAGATATTTATGCACTACAAGGTTGGAAATAGTACAGAGTATGGCGAAGCTGTAGAGGAAGAACTTACCTCTATGACACGAAATCTCTCGTGGAGCGCAGTATATTTTGCACCAGAAGAACAGAAGAACAAGAACATTACTCTCCCCTCGTGGGTTAGGGATATTTTTCATAAAGAACCCATGAATGGCTGGACAGAGAGAACCAAACAACAAGAGATGAGTTCACAGTGTGTAAATCGCTTTGACTATTTTGATAAGATTGAGATTGGAACCAGCAATCAGCGCAAAGAAATAGATTGCCTTATTCTAAGAGACGGCGATGTTGTTTATATATCTTCTTTTGATGTGGAGGGTGAGCTTGATGGACTGGCAGAGGATGCAACATGCGGAAGCTATGAAACTTCACTAAATGAATACCTCGATCATTTACACGAAGACCTCGATAAGCTATCGAGAATGATATCTCAAGAGGTGTCGCTTGCCAAGGTGATTGAAGACCTTGAGGGCTGTCTTTTGGCAGAAGGTATAGAGGGAAATATCTCATCATTCTCTTATTGCACAAAGAATAAAAAGATCAAGGTTGTCTCAAACAGTGGAGAAGAGAGAGAATATAAAATTTCCCTTTCTTAGAATAATAACAAAAACACTGGTGTCATTCTTGACAAAATAAATCAATTATGATATAATATGTTACAAAGGAGAGATTATGCCAATCAAAGGAAGAGCCATAGGTGAAAATGTGTTTTTTGTTGAGGATCTTGACAACACATACGGAATGGGCGAAATTATTAAGATGAACGCGGGACAGTTTCATGCATTCTGTGGTTTTCTCTCCGAAAAAGAGGGTGATAGGCTTCTTGAGCGCCTCGAAAGAGTTGACGGGTGTGGCGGGAAATGCACACAGATACTAAGTATCTTGAGTAAAGTAGCTTAAGAAAACAGTCTTATTATGGAAAAAGAAAGAAAAAAGGATACACAATGATAGGAGTCGGAGAAAATAGACATGAAAAAATATTCAAACTAGATGATGGTTCCCGCATGAAGATATTAGTTACGGCATGGGCAGACTTTAGAGGTGTTGAGTATAATTATTCAGTATATACTTCTGCCTACAAAAAGAGGAGTTGGAATGATGCTGTTGACAGATCCCTCACTTCTTTTAGGGAAATGTCTGTAACAGAACGCACAAAAGAAGTATTGAAACAGCAAATTAAAGTTGCGGGGAGAGACCGAATGATGGAAGTTGCGCTAGAACTCTGGAATAATCTAAAACCAAAAGCACCTTAGCCTTCATGAAAAATACTTCAGGAATGAATTGTTTTTCATAACTTTCCTTCCGTGTATGTTATTATATGCAAGTTAAAGAAAAAGGCTTGATTATGTCAGACAAAAATTACCTCAACCCCTGGTATCCTCGCGGAGAAAAAGAAGATGATGCAGTCAAAAAAGATCTTTTCTTTAGAATTCATTTCAAGAAAGAACTTATGGGGTCTGGAACCTCTCGCAGTATTGTCTTTGTCTCTAGCTACAATAAGGCAAAAGAGATTGTGGACAAGCTTTGCCAGCAAGGAACAACCATCACTGGCGTGATACGCTTTGAATTGCCCGAAGATGTTTGTTATTATGATGCAATAAAAGAATACAGCTCTACACACTTTAAAGACATATATGATGAGTATAATGAAGAACTTTTCCCAGAGAAAAAGCTCACCACCGATGCAACAATAAAGAAGAGAAGCCTCGATACCGAAGATATACTTGATGCAGGCGCAAACATCTCTATTAAAGTTTAGGTCGCCGTCTTTATCAGAATGATAGCTGCCAATGACCAGGCGAGTATACTTATCAGCAAAGAAACAAAGAGGGGCACTTTCCCTACAAGGAAATAAAGAGCCACCAGATAGACAAGATATGGTATAAGTGACCACATACCAAATATGATTGTTTCCCTTAATGCTTCAGTGCTTCTTTCTTTTCCTACAATAATGTGTCCAACGAGAGCAAAAGTAGGAAATAATGGCACAAGCCCGACCAAATAATAGTTCTTCCCTTTTGCAAGATAAGACATCACCAGTACCACTACAGCACCAATAATTGCTTTTATTAATAAGTCCACATATATTCCTTTGTCTTTTATTGATTGTAGCATAACTTTTATTATATTATTGACATATATACTCAATTATGGTATAATATGTTTATTAAGGAAAGGTGTATTATGTCAAATGTTAAAAAAATAGAGCTTGTGTCTGAAGATGGGGAGTCCTCCTTCTACCGTGAGATAATTATTGAAAACGTCAATGATCGTACTATTGTTGGTGTCGGATTTCCTTATATGTGGGAGTATGGTATGCTGAAAGAATATCCCCCCAAAGATCACGACCGCCTCTACATAGACGCAAGTGGTAGAAATTTTGGCACCGCGTGTTCTGTATATTGTTCTTATTCTGAATTTATGAGTAGTGTGAGCGAACTGGTGGAAGACTATTCGCTTGTGAGATTTTTGAGTAAGCAAGAAGATATTTGGTCATCTCTTGATGAAAGTGATATTTTATTCTTAAGACAGATAGATAAAGATGGGATATTTTTGTCGTTATTGATAAAAGAAAACACAATCGACTCCATCTCTAGTCTATACGAAGGTCTCCATAACCATACCGGTTTTACAGATGACGCAAGAGAGTGCTTTGATATAGCAAGACAGCGCGTGAAAACAAGAGGGTAAGTAGCTACCCACTTGTTCTCTCTGCTAACTCCAGTAGGCTCCTGCATACCATAGAAAACAATCTCCTCTTACTTATCCCCATATCTGCCGCCAGCACCGTTTCATCTTCACTACAAACAAGAACATGTTTTGATTTGCTGTTCATTAAGTGTGCTGCTTCTTCTTCTTTTAGGGAGGAAAGAAGTGTTGATGTAATCCAAGAAGTTTCCTCTATTCTGAACCCAATCTCGTCCATCACTTCTATTGGAATTTCAACTTCGTTTATGTGTGTCGTAGAGTTGGACGAATTATCACCATCTATACTGAGATTATATACAGCTACTTTACTCACCGGAACCCCTTTCTTTTTCTAATTGTATCTTAAACACGAACAGAAGAGAATAGTGAGCAAAATACGACAAGAATATCTACTTTATTGATAATACTATTGACAAATATTGTTTATTATGTTATAATATGTGTATCAAAAGAAGGAGATAATATGACTTTCGTTTCAATCAAATCTGACAGAGAAAACCCTGGGTATATCGAGCTTATAGAGGATAGAGACAACGAAGGTAAAGACCTTTTCATTCAAGCTTTTATTGACAATGGTATGTATTGTTCGACTATCACAGAAGATGATTGTGAGCTTGAAGCGAGTGATTTTCTCAGTGAAGAGGAAATTGAAGACCTCAAGGAACTTGAAAACACATTAGTAGATGCTGCGTGGGATGTTGTCACTGTGAGTGATATTCATACATTCTTTGATGGCAGAGAAGATATGACAGAAGTGGCATAACTTGACCGAGGATATAACCTCGGAGAATTATGCTATTGAAAATGGTACAAAAAGAGAAACCAACAAACAAAAGGAATTACATTGAATAAATACAGACAAATAAAAGTAACGATAATTATAAACGCACCTTCCGAGGATATAACCTCGGAGAATTATGCTATTGAAAAAATTGCCAATATGACAAAAGAAGAACTAACAAAGGTTGCATCTTTGTCTATCGGAAAAGAGAGAGAAGACAATAAGCGTGCGCACTTTATCCTTGTGGACGCAGTTGATGGCCTCATGGTACTCCAAAAGAATGAACAATGTTTTATCTTTAAGTTTAAAGAAGATGAAGATGAAGAAGAATTTATAGTTGATTTGGAGGACAGTAGATATGAATTTGATGAGGTTATGGGGAAACACATGTGCTACATTGATGGAGGCGGTGTAGGCGGTGGATATGTGGAGTGTGATGAACTCTCTAATCTTGAAATTGCCACACAAATACATATTCATCAAGAGGGACTGTAGGGGAGGGCACACAAGTTCCCTCGTTATTGACAAAATACTGGTTGTATGCCATAATATATTTACTTTAAAAGGAGTGCTTATGCCAAATGTTATATCAAATAAGATTGCGCTTGAGGGGATTGAGCCTAACGCAATCAGTATTCTAAAGCTAGAGGACTATGGTATTACGCTGGTGATACACGCCAACACTGAAAACCCCTATGGGTATAGGTTTTATGTTGGAGATGAGCTTCTAGCGGATTCGGATGAGTTCAGACCTGCAGGTGGCCCCGCAGCAGATGCCGGAAGTATTTACGCTATGGGAGAATTACTTTTTTGGATGACCATGAAAGAGGAAGACTATGAAGAAGAAACTTTTAAAAACCACACAAAAGAACATCTCTTGTGGTTAAGTACCGCTGGTATAGCTATTGATGATCTTCAATCATATATTCAAGAATTGGAGGATGAAGATTCTACCGAGCACGAAAATGCAGTAAAGTTTTTTTCTAAAGGGTTTGAAATATTATGCTAACCTTATCAATAAGAGAATACCAAAAGGGAAGAAATGGATAATCAGGAAGAAAAAAGAAAAAAAGATATATGGATAATTACTACTCTATCCTTGCTACTGCTGATTGTGATTGGAGCTGGTGTTTATCTCAAGAATAGGGGTCCGGTAAAAATAAAGAGCATACAAGATGTATTTCTTGAGGGCAAGGCGATAGAATGCCAGGAAACCCCTGGAAGAAGTGTAGTTATTAGAAAAAGCTCCGGATATAACCTCTCAAGTGACAGACAAAAGGTTTACATTAGTTTTTTAGGCGGAAGAAAAGGCTACATGATCAACAGTTGCGAAAAAAAATAGGACAAAAATGAATTATATAAAAAATATTGCCGACATGAAAAGAGGAGGGAGTGTTCATGCTCTTTCCCTCTCCGCAGCAAAGAAAAAAGACTGGGACTCAATCATGGAGGAATTGGGCAAAACCTATGAATATCAATTTGACAATATAGACAGTCTCATGATGACTATCCTTTTTGCAGATATTGGTTTAGACTATGAAGATATTATCCTTATGCACAGAGATATTGAATGTATCTATTTTGTGTCTAAATCTCACTTTAACGGCATAGTGGATACTTTTATAGCTAATCACAGAAATATGCTTATTAATAAGTTTGCTATTAGAGAGGTCGCAGTAAGTGTTCCCTCAAGCGACTATCCTCACAGTGAGGGGATAAGTGTTTATTGTCACGATATTGCACTCACACTTGCGTCCGACATGAGCCAAGATATTGATCATTCTTTTGTATTCTTTATTGATCGAATATGTGATAATATTTTCAAGGAACTTGGAGATGAAATTACTAAGACGGCAAACTGTCTCAGCAAGAGAGGATTTGCCGCAGCTCCCGACCTCAACACTAAGATTATGGAGCACATAGATATGAATTATAGGGGAGAGGATCGGCCCAAGTGTTGCACTCCTGGACTATTTGACACAATTAAAAGATTTGGGTTTAATCAAAACACCACAAATTGAGGCATTTCTGTGATTATCTACAGTTGATGGGTTTATCTTTTGGTAGAATAATGAATAGATAAAAAAATTACAAGGAAATACTATGAATGACCTCGAAGAAGAAGAGTACCAGGCAGCCCTCGATAAGTATGATAAATTAAGAAGAGAAGTGGTGGATTGCCAAATACAGCTCGATCACCTCAATAGTGCAACCGTTGACAGATCACTTGATTTTTCTACAAGAGTTATTGTTGGCTTGCAAGAAGCAAAAAACAAGCTAATGAAGATGGAAAATGAGCTAGGTTCTTCTATTATGATAAAAGGTATGCGTTACGAGGCAATATATGAGGTCTCTGATGAAGATAAAACTAAAAAAATAGATGATTACTATACTATTCTTGAGGCATTCAAAGAGACAAGAGATATAAATGATAATGAAAAGAGCAAACCCTTAGACTCTCAAAATCCAAATACTCTCCGTTCATGTTCGGATCGCCTTCAAATACAGATGTTAAATATGTCTATATTGGAAGATACTTTTGGAGGAGCAGCAAATATTGCTGAGGAGAAGAGGGAAATTGCCAAAAGAACAGAGAAGGTTCAGTCTGTTTCTGGTGTGCAGATCGAAAAGATTAGTGATGATAGTACGCAACAAGTAGAAGACATGTCAATGAGTGTGAAAATAAAGTAGCTGCCGAGAACTCTCGGTAGCTATATGCGCGCTTCTTTATAGATTCCTCTCCCTATCAATCTCAAATAAAAACATTACAACACTTGACAAATATTTTCAAATATGATATAATTATAATATAAAAAAGGGAAAGGATACTTAGTGCCAGAAACAATACGCCAAGAAGACCCATCTACTTTCCCGGAAGAGAAAAGATTCATTGACTTTTTGAAAGATATTATCCCCTTCTTTGTATTGGTGTTTTTCTTTTCAGGAGTAGTCTATTATACCTCCCACATTATGTGTGACCTTTCCAAGAAGATCAGCAGTAGTCCTCTCACAATAACTCAAAACAATAATGGAACATCTGGTGGGAAGTAAGTTTAAAATGCCTCCTCACCCTGCATTTTCTAATGGCTTCGACAATCTTGCATCAGCGTTTATAGGATATTCCCCACAAGGAAAAGTTGACCTCATCAATAAAGAGATTAATGATATATGCAAGACATTCAAATCCGATGAAGAATTAATAGCAGCTCTCAGCATGACACCTAATGGAGAGATATCAAAAAAGAGTGTGCAGAATGTCATTCAGCGAGCAAAATTAACCTTTTATACCGAGGGTCCAATCAGAGCATCACTCTATGAGAATGGGTGTAACTTCTTTAAGATAGAGAGCGAGCACTGGGATGAATCTAAATCAAGAAAGACTATTGAGAAATTTCAGGTATCTGACTTTAGGCTCCCATTTGATACTTGTGCTATTGATATAACCGGAGCTTCTTGGGCAGGAAAGTATACGCTTGCACTTATATCTACCTATGATGATGGTAATGGAGATAAACAATTAATCATTAGACTAGAGAACGACAACGAAGATTGGTTTTGTTATTTTATCCCCTATGTTGAAACCTTCAAGCTTGGACTATCGCTAGTCTCGCTCACAGAAGAAGATAAAGATGTGGCGTATAAGATTCTCTCGATCATGATGTATGCCGCAGCGTTCAAAAGGGAAAAAAATCGTTTTGTAGAGAGGGAAGTAAAGGCAAGAAGATCTCCGAGACTCCCCAGTTATAAAATCAACGAAGTAAGACTCATTCAGCCTGAATATTTTATTACGGGAAAAAGGGGTGGTAAAGGCTCATCGCACACTCAGTTTTACAGAGTAAAAGGACACTGGAGAGCGCAACCGGTAGGAAAAAGAGATGAGAACAAAATAAAAACCATCTGGATAAAACCTTTCTGGAAAGGGAAGGGCAGGGAAGCTGCCATAAAAACATACAAGGTATAGAATGAGAGATTACAATAATGTCCGAAATTGAACTTTTAACCAGCACCAACAATATATTAAAGATTATCATGCTTCTACTGATGGTAAATACCGGGCTCTTGCTGAAAAGCACGTTCACAAACAAACCCCCAAAGGAAAAATGATGGCAAAAAAATACACAATTAAGAAATATTCTTCGGGTGTTGACCGTCTCAAAATGTTGCCTATTGTGTTTGGTCCACGCAACATTGTTTCTTGTGGACTTTCATTTGAGGCTCTTGTTACGACAAAGGCTCGTCAGATAACAGAAGAGTACGATGGAGGAGAGTGGGGAATATATACTGTCACCCCGAATGAGGATCTATCAATCTTTTTACCAATTTATGCTTTAGATCCCAGTAAAACATACAAAGTAAACAGCCCTGATAATTATTTCCAGGGTGAAATGACTGGATTTGCATTGGGTTCGGCTCTTTCTTTAATAGCTCTTTCTCATCTTTCATTCCAAGTTGAAACTCAAGAGGAGCAAGATTTGGTAGGAGATCTACATCATAGACTTAGAGACTTTATACTTTCCTATGATAATGACATAAGCACCTTTAATGATTTTAATCCAAAAGATGTTGCCTTAACAAGAAAAGACGTAAACCTAATCATAGCCCTCATAGACTAACATAATAATATCTATCCTCTATTGACAAATATATATTATTATGCTATAATATGTGTAGTAAAAAGAGGCAACCCTAAGTAAAGATGAAGGCTCCTGGTCATTATCTGCAGAAGATTTAATCTAAAGGAAAGAGAATGAATACACATGTACAAGAGAAGGGTTCACCCGATACACCAACTATATTTATCAAGATGGATGTGGAGCAGATGATATTTAGAACTGACAGTTCTGGTATATATGAATATATTGAAAGCTGTCTCAACGAAGAGTCTACTATCGACAACCTTGCGGAGGTGCAAAGTGTTTGCATGGAAGCAGAAGGAGTGGATGGCGGCGAGGTTCTTATTAGAGTTTGGATCACTGAATACACTACCAACTAAAAAAGGAAGTAAAGATGCAAAAAACAAACAAGGCACACACTTTAAAATCACTTTATGTGCTTATGGGGATGGCAGCCCAAAAAGGCACCATCGAAAAATACAATACTGAATTGGACATAACAAATATTTCCTTCCACGAGTTAGCACTGAAGAGTAGTAGCTTCGCATCAGAGGATGTGATGTTTCTTTCTGCCCTCTATGGGGCTAATGTGACCCTACGAGAACAAGGAGAGGAAAGCGATGAAATGCTTAGTCAGATAGAAGGCCTGATGGTGTTCTTTGAAGCTTCATCTTTCTATATTGCAAAAACAGAAGATCCACCTCTTGCCGCCATGGACGAAACCATACAATGAAAGGGAAGCAGATGGGATTAGATGATGAAAGACTATTAAAATATTACCAGGGCACAAGTGATATCGAAGATAAGACGGCTAGATTTAATTCATACGAAGTGTTCCACTTAAAAGATGAGTGTGCAAAACACTTTCCAGATGGGTGTACTGAGATGATGGGCAATCACATCGAGTTGCCTACCTTTGTAGATATTCCTACTATAAAAATACAGAACAGACTTATTGCCGAAGCTTTCTGCTCATTCTCAGATTCAAGATATGATACATTTTTTGATCAATCCAAAGATGGAACCGCTAATGAGATGTACATTATGGCTGTTTTGGTAAATAATGATATTGAAGAGGATATTTATATTGCGCTTAATGATATAACCTCATCAGAAGACATTTTGGAACTCAAAGAGGATATTGATGAAGTGCTTTCGATGATCAAAAAAAGTGCAGCTGACGTATTTGCTGTTTTATGGACTGACCTATGACTCTTTCTTTTCATGCGGACGGTAGAGGGTGGCACAATCTTTGTGTCAAAAGGGGAGATGAATGAATAAAAAAATACTCAATCTCAGCTTTATTAAAAAATTGCTGCCCCTGGACATACAAATAGTCAACCTGGCTTACAGCCAAAGCAATGAGCTTGGGCAGGTTGCGCTCAAGGACAGTATTGCAGGACTCCGAAAGATGATCGTCGCAGATGTAGGAAACTTTGTAAATGGGATGAATCTTGAGTATAGAACTTATGTCGTAGGGCTTCTTTCTGGGATACAGGATGAATATCGCGATGATGCTACTGCAACCGTTGTGGGATTCAGATAGACTAGCAAAAGTCATAGGCACATACACTATAAGCAGTAAAAGGAGCAACCGTGAAACCAAAACAATACACACTCGATGAGGTAAGAGAAATTGCCAAAGATCTTCCTTCCGATACTTTTTTGAAAGCTTTACAGAGCGGATTAAACAATGTGTCTGATGATGTAGAGTATAGAGCCAAGTATGAAGTTGTGAAGATGATGTCAAATGAGGTGCTATCAGAGATACTCAAGGGGGTCAAACATTCAAGAAAGCTTGTCAAGGCAGGTGATGCTGAACTGCTTGATCCAATGATAGCTACAGAGGAGTATGATGAGAAAAAAAGTAAAGAACTAATAGATAAGCTCTCGTCTGAAATCAAAAGAGAACTAAAAGAAGAAGAAAAAGATGCTTTGGCTCTAATATATTTCGAGACATATACGCTCATCTATGCATTGCTTGATGGAGAAGACAAAACAATCACCCTGGAATTCATTAGAAAACTATATCTTTCTCGATGGATTGATTGCCTTTTCCCTAGCACCGAAGATATGGCAAAAGCATTCTATATGGGATAATGTAAAAGGTATTGATGAGGTGCTTTTGAAGATTAAAAAGAGTTCTGCTGACATCTTTGCTATTTTATGGACTGATTAATGATACCCTTCTTGTGCAGAGGGGACAGAATGGTGTAGTATTAAGCCTAGCAAAATTCATTTTAGATAAAGTAATAGGTCGATAAGGAGACACTATGGAGAAAACAACAGGATATTTAGTTGACATTTTTGGTGATTTTGCCAAAGTTAATGTAGTTGTGGGGAAGCACAATCAAATTGAGTTCAGTGAACTTTTTAGCATACACGATTGCGAAACCAAATATGCAGCCATCTTGATGTTGTGCAAAAATGTAGCAGAAGGAGAATCAGAAGACTCTGTGCTTGTCTTTGAAGTAGAGAAGTCTGGGGTAAAGGGAAAACGGCTAATGAAGCGACTCACTAGGCAAGGTTTCCCCTGGCAGAATCACGAGGAAAGATTTGTCGGTGTAGATGATGGAAACGGTATTGTGTATCGGTTTGCTATCTCTCTTTCTGAGATTAGAGCAATGTACAGCTAAAGAACAGCAGAGACAAAACTCCTTTAGTGGGGACTAGAATTCCCCGTGTTCTTTAAACGCAGGAGTAACGACAACCTCAACGCGAAGTCCTCTAATATCATTATAATCACTTTTGAATTCTTCGATGATCTTTTCCTTATTCTCTTTACTTTTTGATGAGAAAATAAACTTTACATCTTTCCCCTTCATATCAATATACACTAAGTTGTTGTCGTTATCTATAGTGCACACAGTATCAGTATACCAAGAGCCACTTCCGTTTTCTGCGCCATCAATCACTTCAGGCTTGTGTGCCTCTACGCTCCCCAAAGGAACAAGTCTTGTATCAGAGTGGCATCTATGTGGCTCTTCTCTTTTTTGAAGATTATAAAACCCGCTAAAGTTAAACTCTCCGCTGTGAATTTCGCTGTTTAAAATAGTTACTGACATATTGATTCCTTCTTTTTTAAATATAAACATATTATAACATATTTATAGAATAAAGTCAACCCCGTAGGACAAGTAATTGTCAAGAATTGTAGGTGTACACTGACTATGAGTACTTTACACTCGGATTCTCCGCGCGTTCAACTTCTGTTTTATAAGTTGCCCTTTAAATGTACTTTGTACGGCTTTCAACCTTGACAAATTATGCAAAATATGTTATAATATGTGTATAAGAAAAGGAGTATTATAATGGAAAAACTTTATGATAAATTGAGTGAATTAGTAGGAGACTCAAACTTTGAGACTCTTGTGCAAGACAAGGTTTCTGGAATTTCATTCACTGTAGAGGATGCTCATTGGCACTACGAAAAAGAAGCACTTGCAAACTCAGAAGATGAACTTCCCTTCCTTGAGCTGCTAGGGAATAGATATGAAGAAGAGTCGTGGGTTAGCACAGAAGACCTTGCAAACGGAGACATCAAGCCCATCGGGAACGGATACATCTTTTCCTCACGAGGAATTGAAATTGTTTTTACAACCAAGGAGAATAAATGCAAGTAGTAGATACCATTGAACTCAGAGCAGATAGAACAATAGACATACTAGACTTTGGATTAGCCTATTATAATGACCAGGGAAATCATTTTAGAGTTTTCCACTCCAAAGAAGATGCCTTGATTTGGCTCGACACAAATGATGAGAAGTTAGTTATGAGAGATTTTGATGAGGAAGAGGAACTAGACCTTTTTCTTGAAGAGATTGAGGGACTCCATAAAATTAAAGATAAATATACCAAAAAAAGGAAAACATAATGCCCCAGCATATTACACAAGCCAACTACAAAGAAATGCTCCCAGTGATTAAAGAAGATGAATTCAGTGAACATCTTTCTCCACGGGAATTAGATAGGACACTATATCCCAAGATGATCACCATAGCAGAGACAACCGCGTTCTGCACATTCACTATGCTGCAGTTCACCATAGATAGAGATAAAGTTAGTGATATCGAAGTACAGGAGCTTAGAGATAACCACTTTATTAAATCTGTTGCACTTAGCATAGGTAAAGATCTCTACATAGGGACTTATTACAGTCAGTCACTCCAAAAAGTTTTTGCTATTTCTGTTTCGTTGCTTCATAAAAAATAAGAGAGCCTCTCTCTTATTGACATCCCTAAAAAATAACAACACAATTTCCTTAAACACTTGACAAATATCTAATAATATGTTATAATATGTGTATCAAAAGAAGGAGATATAATGAAAGATTTTGGGTTGATGGCTTTGGTTAAAGCAGTAAAATGGGTAGGTCTTGATGCGCTAGTGTTAATGACCTTCTTTGGGCTATACACGACAGAAAAGGTTCTACCTCTTACTTTCACTATTGCAGTTGTATTGTCAGTGGCTACGATGTTTTCTTTTTGGCTAATCCTTTCAATGACACCCTCTAATGTCAGAGGGAAGAGAAGTTTTTTTATATGGAAGATGCTTGATGCCCGTTTGGCTCCAGTTCTTTTTACATTATTTGTACGCAGTGTCGCAGGATATTATGCCTTTGGCCCTACACTAGATATGTTGCTCTATTCTGTTGTATTCACAACCCTTTCTCTCTTGAGCCTAGTTGCTATTCCCGCCGAAAAAGCAAAGGGAGGTGTAGTGTGAGAAAGGAAGTAACCCCATCAGTAAAATGGGAAGCAGCTTCCGAATGTGCAATTTTCACAAAAGATGAGGTAAAAGTAGTTCTTTGGTTTGACTACGGGGACTGCATTGGTGCTATATATTATAACAGTGAAGAGGAAGCCGGAAGAGAGATGATTGACTTTGACAAAGGTACGTTTGATGTTGATAATATCAACAAGAGACTCAATATTTTTGGTAACAATTTCAGCATAGAACTCCCTTTGTTTACCGAAGAAAATCTTATTGAAATCAAATATGATGAAGTGGAATCTAATCGAAGAAAAGCAGAACATAGAAAAGAGCGAGATGCTTATGTTAGCGCAAAAACAGAAAGAGAGAAATAATGATTGTAGAAAACGTAATTATGCAAGTAAGAGTTCAGCCAATGGGGATTAAAAAGAAATACCCCAATTACCAATTCAATTATGAGTCACCAGAAGACTTCGCAAGGAATACAGTTTTGTGCTTATCGCATAGAGGGTTCGAGAATGGATATGAGGTTGCCAACGTGACAAACAAGCCACTATCTATAGGAGACACTGTTTCCTTTGTTCGCAAGAGTGGGTATATGGGAAAACATAGTGAGCTTCTCTTTGGTAAAATTACCAAATTTGAGTGTGGGATATATTCCGTAACATATATTAGGGAAGGAAGAAAAATCACAGTTAGCAGAAAGAGAGAAGATATTGCGGGAGCAGTAGACCTCATCAAAGAATATGCACTATAAAGTGTGAGTAATCAAACCAACAAAAAAGGAAATAGAATGAATCAGAAAACCAGAGAAAAGAGAAGAAAGAACGTAAGGAGATTTGTTTGTAAATATATGGATGAAATTTGCAAAATCGAAAACATTATTTTAAGAAAAATTAATGGAAAAGATATTAAGAGGGTAATAATGTATTCTGCTCTCAACTCAGAGATGTTTCCCTCTTATAGAATTGCCCTAG
>Ga0256824_10000429_pt1 | contig 16141 bp, 16 predicted proteins | sample CV67metaG_FD_191570 | JGI IMG/M metagenome (GOLD analysis project Ga0256824, IMG submission 191570) | Hydrothermal vent microbial communities from East Pacific Rise, Pacific Ocean - CV67 | ecosystem: Environmental > Aquatic > Marine > Hydrothermal vents | place: Pacific Ocean: East Pacific Rise...
GAAGTAACAAAAACTTAATGAAACAATCTTTTGCTTCATACATGAAAGGTTTTCGTCATATCTATATAGATTTGCCAGGTTTTGGAAACTCTACCTGTTCAACTGCCTTAGAGACGAGTGATTATGCACGTATAGTAGAGCTTTTTATGATTCACATTAATGCTCAAAGAGATATTATAGTAGGACACTCGTTTGGTGGGAAAGTGGGTGTTTTACTCAATCCTAAGGTTTTAGTATTAGTAGCAAGTGCTGGTATATTTATACCAAAACCACTGAAAATTCAGGCTAAAATTGCAACTACAAAAGTGCTTAACGCCTTAGGACTTAAAAAGTTTCGCTCACTCCTTGTGGCGGAAGATGCTAAAACACTTTCCAAACCGATGTATGAGACTTTTAAAAATGTGGTCGATGAAGACTTCTCTTATGAGTTTAAATCTTTTAACGGTAAAGCACTACTATGCTGGGGAAAAGAGGACACTGCAACACCACTAAGCTCAGCGAAAAAGATTAAAAGCCTCATAGAGGACTCCACGTTAGAAGTGTATGAGGGTGACCACTACTTCTTTATGAAAAATGCACAGGATGTCTCTTCTAAAATCGAGACTACCTTTTTAAGCACATTAGGAAAATAGTATGGACAGTTATGAAGTTTTTGCAGCCTTTGTTGTTAATGTTCTTTTTGTAACCACGTTAGGTTGGTACCTCATTACCAACCTTCAGTGGTATAACTACTCACTCTCACGAGTTATTTTAAAACATCACAAACCGCTATGGCACCTTATCTACTTTTTTATCCCTTTTATTGCTTACCATACAACGGGACAATTTTTTATTATATTTTACCTCTTTGCGGTGCTTCCATCACTTTTTGTTTGGCATAAGAAGTTAGACAAAAAACTAGTCCTAACGTGGAGAGTCAAAAGATTTTTAATTCTTTTAGTTTCACTCACTCTTTTTCAAGATGTTCTTTGTACCCTAAAAGATAGCTGTGGCGGAACTTACGGTGTGTTTATGCCTCTTGCAATCGCATACATAGGCTCTTTTATGATAGAGAAGTTTCTCTTTATGACTTACAAAAAAGAGGCAAAGAAAAAGCTTCGTGAGATGAGTAAGCTTAAAATTATCGCCATTACTGGGAGCTACGGAAAAACAAGTATCAAAAACTTTGTAGCACAGATACTCTCCAAAAAGTACAATGTTTATGCGACACCAAGAAGCATCAACACTCTTGGTGGAATTATGGGCGATGTGAACAACTCTCTACCGAGTGATACAGAGATTTATGTCTGTGAAGCGGGTGCTCGTCAGAGTGGCGATATATATGAGATAACCACGTTCATAGAGCCACAGACTGTTGTTGTTGGTAAGGTTGGAGAGGCTCATATAGAGTACTTTAAATCACTCAAAAATATAATTGCTACGAAGCTAGAAATTATGCAGTCACCACGTTTGGAGTCTGCATACATTCATAACTCTGTGACAGATGAAGCGCATGAAAAGGTTACCTTTTTTGGAGACGATGTGCATAACGTGGTTTCCAACCTAGAGGGGAGTGATTTTGAGTTAGATGGCTTAAAACTTCATACCGATGTCTTAGGCGAATTTCAGACGATGAACATAGAAGTAGCGGTTAAAATCGCCCGTGAGTTTGGTATGAGTGATGCTGAGATAATAGCAGCAGTCAAAGCCTTAGAGCCAGTAGAACATAGACTTCAAAAGATAGTAGCTGGTGGTAAAATCATCTTAGATGATGGCTACAACGGTAACATAGATGGAATGCTAGAGGGTGTAAGACTCTGCTCACTCCATGAGGGACGAAAGGTTATCGTAACCCCAGGTCTGGTTGAGAGTAGTGATGCCCTGAACCTACGACTCATAGAGGCGATAAATGAGGTCTTTGATATCGTGATTGTTACAGGCTCGCTCAATGCCGAACTTTTTAACAAAAACCTCAAAGTCAAAAACAAAATTATGTTAGCAGACAAGTCAGTTTTAACAGATGTTCTTGGCAAGCAGACAGCCGCAGGCGACATCATACTCTTTGCAAATGATGCACCAAACTTTATTTAGGTAGAGTGTGGTGCTTGTAGAAAAAACTATAAAATATTTAGGTGCTTTGAGTGCCTTTATTGTAGCCATCTTAGTGCTACTGGTTGTTTATGATGCAACTGCACGTTACCTCTTTTCTACTGGCTCTATCGCTCTTCAAGAGCTGGAGTGGCACCTTTTTGATTTTATCATTCTGTTTGGAATTGCTTACACACTTAAAGAGAAATCCCACGTTAGGGTAGATATATTTTATGCCTCTTACTCGGCTAAAACAAAAGCACTCCTTAACGTGGTAAGCTCCCTTTTTTTCATACTCCCATTTTCACTGCTTATTATCTACATAGGAGTTGATTTTGTGGCTCTTAGTTTTGCTCAGAATGAGACCTCCTCAAACCCGGGAGGGCTGGAGTACCGCTACCTTGTTAAAGCACTGCTTCCACTCTCTTTTGTCTTTGTCTCTTTGCAAGCTCTGAGTGATGTTGTGACTTACTATAGGGAGTACAAAGCATTATGATAGCACTCTTTATGTTTGTAGTGGTTTTACTCTTTTTAATGCTAGGGATTCCCGTTGCCTTTGCTTTTGGAACGGTCTCTATGCTTTTTGCATTTTTCATACCTGAGCTTGGTGTAGAGGTCTTCTCAGTTCTTCCTTTTCGTATCTTTGGAATTATGTCTAACACCACATTGATGGCGGTTCCACTCTTTATTGCTATGGGTTTAGTCTTAGAAAAATCAAAGATGGCAGAGCGACTGCTTATCTCTATGAGTGCTCTGTTTCGTGGTGTTCGTGGAGGGCTTGCTGTGAGTGTTGTGCTTGTAGGTGCAATGCTTGCGGCTTCGACAGGAATAGTCTCAGCCTCTGTAGTTATGATGAGTGTTATTGCTTTGCCATTGATGCTCAAAGCTGGTTACGACAAGGGTTTAGCATCGGGGACTGTTGCAGCAAGTGGAACTCTGGGGCAGATTATTCCTCCTTCTATCATTCTTATTATTTTAGGCGATGTTATGAGTGTGAGTGTTGGAGAGCTTTTTATGGGAGCTCTGCTTCCGGGGCTTCTGCTTGTGGGGCTCTATGTTACTTATATTTTGATTCTTGCTTATTTTAAACCTGAAGTTGCACCCGTTGCTCAAGATATTGCGGATGTAAGTCTTAAAGAGATAGTTATCTCCATTGTACCACCATTACTACTTATGGTTTCTGTTTTAGGGAGTATATTTGCGGGGATTGCTTCGCCTACTGAGTCTGCGGCTTTTGGAGTTATTGGGGCGATTTTACTAAGTCTTTTAAACCGCTCACTTAACTTTGAGATGATTCGCTACTCCACGTTAGAGACACTTAAACTTAGCGGAATGATATTTATGATTCTCATCGGGGCGACTGCTTTTAGTCTTGTTTTTAATGAGCTTGGTGGGACTGACCTTATATTAGAGTTTTTTAGTGAAGATATTGGTGATGTTTGGGTCTTTATAGGTGTGGCGATGTTAGCGATATTTATACTTGGTTTTTTCATAGACTTTATAGAGATTAGTTTTATTATTGTACCTATATTAGTCCCTGTAATGGATGCTTTTGGTATAGACCCTATCTGGTTTGCAGTGCTCATAGCACTGAACCTGCAAGCCTCATTTTTAACCCCACCTTTTGGACTCTCACTCTTTTTCCTCAAAGGTGCGGCGGGCGATACGATTAAAACTATAGAGATCTACAAAGGAATTATCCCTTTTATACTCTTACAACTGCTTGGTCTTGGTTTAGTTATAATGTTTCCAGACTTAGTGTTTGCATTTCTTTAGGAGATTATGATGGAAGATATTTTATATGCCCCGTGGCGAGATGAGTATGTTACAAACAAAAAGATAGAGGGGTGTGTTTTTTGTCATATTAGTAAAAATGATGAAGAAGATTTGCACATACTCTACAAAGATGAACACTGTTTTTTAGTGATGAACAAATACCCTTACACTCCTGGGCATTTTATGATTATTCCCCACTTTCATACTGACAAACTAGAGGATTTAGACCCTGTAACGTGGTTACACATGTCTGCCCTTGCTCAAAAGGGTGTGAAGCTCTTAAAAGAGGGTCTGAGTGCTCAGGGTGTGAACATCGGGATGAACCTTGGTCGAGCGGGTGGAGCAGGGATAGCCGAACATATACACATGCACCTTGTGCCACGTTGGGAGAGAGATACGAACTTTATTACATCCATCGCCGACACTCGGGTCTACTCAACTGACTTTGAGAAGATTTACAGAAAAATCAAAAGCTTAGTTCCTGAGTATCTTGGTGCTTCTTAGAGTTCTTCTTACCACGTTCATACTCTTTAGCTCACTTTTTGGCGAGGGCTACCCTAAAACTTTCTCACAACTAGGCTCTCCTCTTTTTAGCTCCCTAAAACCTCTGCAACAATACTCTACAATAGAGTCTCTTAACGTGGTTATAGAGAAGTTTCAGCAGAGCTGTAACGTGGTTTTGAGGCATGGACTTCAAGTAGATAAAACTACAGAGAAAAAAGCTAAAATTGAGTATCTTTTAGAGTTAAGAGTGTTGCAAAAAGAGTATGACTACCTAGTACACCTTATAAATGAAAAAATTTCACAAGCTATCAAAAATGATAATTATGAACTCTTCTTTAGGCTAACGAACTTGGAACTCGAGGGAGTGTTAAAAAGCTCAAATCTTAGAAACAGAGCATTTGAGTTTTACAGTGAAAATGTTGATACGAACAAGAGTCTCTACTTAGAAAAAATTATAAAAGAAGAGAAACTCATAGCCCAGACAAGCCGAGAGTTTTATGAGCAGTCTGTCAAAGATTCTTATAACTCGAAAAGTAAGAAAAGAGACCCTAAGAAAAAAGTTTTTATGAGTGCAATTCAGAAGGGAAATACAATTTATGTTTCTTTAGAAAATAGAAACTTTTATGATGTAACAGTGAAGGTAAAATCAAAATATAAAAACCTCATACAGCTCAAAGATGAGCAACAGACAGTTGTAGTAAAAGCAAAATCAACATTAAAGTATGCAGAGCTAAAACTAGGCAGTGGTACAAACTCTTATAGCTACTCATACCGATGGATAATTGGTAATAAAGATGCCGTGCATGATGATACTTACCTCTACAGACTTCCCTATGCAAAAGGAGAATCCCATAGAGTAAGTCAAGGTTTTAATGGGAGTCATACACATAAGGGTCGCTCTGCCTATGCAGTAGATTTTGCAATGAAAATTGGGACAAAAATCTATGCTGCTCGTGAAGGAGTAGTGGTAAAAACTAAATCAAACTCAAATAGTGGTGGTAACTCTAAGAAGTTTAGAAGTTCTGGAAACTATGTAACCATCGCTCATCCTGATGGGACTTTGGCAACATACTATCATTTAAAACAGAGAGGTGTAGTAGTCAAAGTAGGACAGAAAGTTCAACGTGGTTTACATATAGCATACTCTGGAAATACGGGCTACTCAAGTGGTCCACATCTGCATTTTGCACTGTTTAAAGCTATGAGTGCAAATAAGACCCATACTCTTCCTATGAAGTTTGTATCACAAAAGGGAGTAGTCCTAAAACCAAAAGTGGGAACCCAATATAGAGCAAAATAATTACAGTAAATTTTCAATCTTTTTTTAATTAAGAATAGGCTATTATTAATTAAATATTTGTAATAGGAGATATAGTGAACAACATATCTATTAGTAAAAAAATCCATATACCACTCGTGCTTTCAGTGATTATAGGGTTTATCATCATTATAATTAATTATAGCTACTCCATAGATGCGATGAAAAAAGATGTCTATACAACTCAAGAGAAAGACTTACGTTTAGTTTACCTTCAAGCCATCAAGGCTAAAGAGAGTATAGGATTAACAAATGCTATAAATATTGCAAAAAACTATAATGTTATTAAAGCCTTAGAGTACAATAATAGAGAAATTGCAATTGAAGGGCTTAACGCTGTTTCAAAAGATTTTAAAGAAAATACTAACTACCACAATATTAAAATTCATATTCACGATGCAAATGCACATAGTTTTTTAAGAGCATGGAAACCAACAAAGTTTGGAGATGACCTGAGTGGTTTTAGAAAAACAGTTATGAGTGTTAAAAATAACAAAAAACCTCTTGTTGCCATAGAGTTAGGACGTGCAGGTTTAGTCCTGCGTGGTGTTGCTCCTATTGTTAATGAAGGTACTTACCTTGGTTCAGTAGAGTTTATGCAGGGTTTAAACTCGATGGTCAAAGATGCGAAAAAAATACATGATTTTGATATGGCGATTGTTATGAAAAATGAGTACTTAAAAGTGGCAACACTGATGGCAGACTCACCGAAAATAGGGAAGTACACACTAGCTGTTAAAGAGAGTGTAGTAGATAAAACTTTTTTTAATGATTTAAAAAATTTAGATATTACCAATATTAATCATTATCAAATGGATGATAAATACTTCGTGATATCTGAACCTATTAAAGATTTTTCAGGGAATGTTGTCGCTTATGCACTTTTAGCTAAGAGATTAGACCAAGTAGAGAGTGTTGTATCCAAATCTGAGGATTCTCTCATTCGACAAGTTTATATTATGGCATTTGTTGATCTATTCATACTTGTATTTCTTTTCTTAGTTATTCAAAAAGCGATTGTTGTGCCTATTGAGCGGCTTGATAGTGTTGCAACAGAACTTGCCCTAGGTGATGCTGACCTCTCTAAAAGGCTACCTGTAACAAGTGGTGATGAACTAGGACATGCTAGTGAGAGTTTTAACACTTTTATAGAAAAGGTGCAAGAGATAGCTGAAAAGGCCAATCATGAGGCAAGGCATGCTAAAGATTCTGAGCAAAAAGTAAAAGACGGCATGGCCAAAAATGACCTTACATTGGCACTTTCACATGAGATGATAGATGGTGCAATACGAAATGCAAATAATCTTAGTGATAGTATGAAAGAGAATATTGATAATGTAAATGATGTTAATTCATTGAATGAGTCAACAGCTAATGTAATAGAAAAAGTGACAGCATCTACAGATGAGATTATAGATACGATTTCAAATATTACAGAGATGATTGGTGATTCTCGTATCTCTTCGGAGCAGTTAAACTCAAATGTTGAAGAGATTTTTAATGTTATCTCTTTAATTAAAGATATCTCTGACCAGACAAACTTACTTGCACTTAATGCTGCCATAGAAGCGGCTCGTGCAGGAGAGCATGGACGTGGTTTTGCCGTAGTTGCTGATGAAGTGAGAAAACTAGCAGAGAGAACTCAAAAAGCGACGAGTGAGGTTGAGGCAAACATTAGTGTGCTTAAACAAAACTCTATGAGTATGTCTGAAAATAGTGAGCGCATTGAAGTTCATGCACAGGATTCACAAGGTAAACTCGATGAATTTAAAGATACACTTTTAGAGATGATTTCAAATGTTGATCAAATTAAAGCAGACAATACACTCATTGGTCAAGAACTTTTTGCAAATATGGCTAAACTCGATCACATGATTTATAAAAACTATACATACTCTTCAGTATTTGAAGGTGAAGCAGATATGAAGTTAGGAGATCACACCGTATGTAACTTTGGAAAATGGTATGCAAATGAAGGAGCAAAAGCGTTTAAAGGGAATGTCTCCTTTCAAGCAATAGCAGTACCTCACAATAAGGTACATGAAAATATATCTAAGGTTATGCATAGTCTGCAAAACCCTGATAGCATTAAAAATGATGAAATTATAAAACTTTTTAAAGATACTGAAGAGGCTTCTACTGAGCTCTTTGATCATCTCGATAATATGGTGAAATTATGATAAGTGTACTTCTAGAGTTTTCGATGTTTCCGACCTCAGATGAGTGTAGAGAAGGCTCGTCTGTCTCTAAACAAGTCGCTAAAATAGTTGATGCTATTGATAGGTCTGGTGTTCCGTATCAGCTGACACCTATGGGTACGATAATAGAGGCTAAGAGTATGAAAGAGGCACTTGGTATTATTGAACTCGCTTATGAGCAGCTGAGTGAGTGTGAGAGAGTCTACTCATCTTTGAAGTTTGATATAAGAAAAAATTGTGAAAATAGACTCAAAACAAAGATAGAGTCTGTTGAGAAAGTCTTAAAGAGAGAAGTGAATCACTAATCTTTTTTAGATTTTAAAGTGAAGTAAAATATAGCTGCGATGACTATAAAAATAACCATTCGAATTGTTAATGTTGTTAAGTCTTGAGTGTCATCCATGAAAATTCTTTAATATTAATTTGTAATGCTAAATAGCCTTCGATAGCCTATGTATGAAGTTTTTTAGATTGTCAGGATTGTAGCGTATTGTATCTTAAGAGGATACAATATAAGATTGTTAGTTCAATAAAAGGAAAAAAAGTGAAAAAGTTTTTATATATGGTTATGGTTATAGGTGTTATGAGTGGATGTGCAACTAATGAAGGTCCAACATATGATGGTAAAAATTACTCTGAGATAAAACAGTATGAAATAGGTGTAGTTCTTAAAGAGAGACCTGTGGTTATTAGTGACAATGGCAATGGGGCATTTTTGGGTGCACTTGTAGGGGCTGTATTAGGTTCTACAATTGGTACTGGGAATGAGAGTACTTTAGCATCCTTAGCAGGTGGCGTGGGTGGTTATTATGCCGGAAAAGAGATAGGAAAGGCAAACGGTGACGAACTGACTGTAAAGCTAGACAATGGCAAGCATATTGTAGTTGTTGTAAAAGGAAAACATCTTAATGTTGGAGATAAAATAAAGATTATTAGAGATGGACAAAAAGTTGCTCAAGTTGAAAAAATTAATTAATTGATTTTGAGTGTTGGGTGGATGGGGTAGAGGGATTCGAACTCTATAACTAAAGTATCAAATATCTAAATTTAGGGCTTTACAGTATATTTATTTATTGATTTTTAAGTACCTGTTGTATATAATGTTGTATATTTAATAAAGGTTTAAGATATGATAATAGGAAAATATACAAGTCTTGGAAATGGAATACAAGTAAGGGCTTCAAAAGATGGTAGCTTCACCTATTATCATTCTTATAGAGATTCACAAGACAAAAAAGTAAAACGAAGAAAGCTATTCAAAACACAAGAAGCAAATAACAAAGCTTATGCAAAAGCTATCTTAATGTCTGAAAATGTGTTAGACACAGAAGTAGAGCAGAAAAAGACAGATGAGAAATATACTCTAATGTATTTGAAGCGGTATTACTTTGATAAAAAGGTAGAAAAAAAACACGCTGAACTCAAGAAGCGATATAGTTCATTAAAGACAGAAGAAGAGCTAACAAACAACACAAACTATAAAAATAAAATCTATAATGTAAAAAAAGAAGAGAAAAGGTTTGATAAGGCTTTCTTGGAAATATATTTAGATAAAGCAAAAACTTTGAAGTTTGTTAATGCGGATATTAGAGAACTATCAGAAGAAACAATCGAAACTATCATAAATACACAACTTCATTCAATGTCTGAAAAATCGGTGTATAACTTAATAGCATTAGTAAGAGCAATCGTTAATTACTCAGTAAAAAAATTAAAACTGGACTGTAAGAATCCGTTTGCTAATTTAGACTTAGAGTTCGAGAACATACATAAAAATAGACAGAGGTATTTAGATAAGAGTGAAATAACCTCATTACTTATAGAGTGTAAAGAAGATAAGAACAAGTACGGTAAGACAAACCCTAATGTGTTTAACTGTGTTTACTTAGCAGTCTTATCGGCTGGAAGGAAGGCAACTATCCTAAATATTAGAACGAAGGATTTCGATTTCGATAAAAAAATACTACGACTGTATAACTTAAAATCGGAGAAGCATTATAGTGTATTTTTAAATGATGAAGCCGTAAGCTATTTTAAGAACTTTTTACGAGAATTTAGTAGTGATGAGTATGTTATAAAAGATTTCAAGTCAAAAGTGAAAAGCCCTCAGCCTTTTCGTGCATTACCTAAGCGAATTTATGAAATTATGGACACTATGTTCAACAAAGGCTTAAACAAGCAAGACAATGAGGAAAGAGACAATATTGTAAATTTCCATACTTTAAGACGGTCAGTAGCAACGAATCTTGCACTTGATGATGTGTCTATATACAAGATTATGAAGCTGTTAAACCATACAAATATTAAGCAAACCCAGGATTATCTGAACTTAAGTGACCTAAATATGATGACCGAGATTGAAAGCACACATTCTGATATGTATGACTACAACAGAAGCACAACTGAAACACTTCAATCATCTATGTCTATTGATGAATACTTACAGCATTTAAAGGATGATAATTTTTCATCCGATAAAGATATAGCTGAATTTACAGCACAGGTTAATAACTGGAGGTTTAAGCTTGAGAGTGAATATGATGATTCTTTCGAGTTAAAAGACTTCAACACGGTGGAAGCTTTGAAGCATTACCTTGAATATAGGAATGAGTTCTCATCGTATGCTGAGTATAAAGAATATTGATAGCTCCGTATCACAGTAAAGATTTTATGAGATAAGTTTAATATTAAAGATTATGATAATAAATATTTAATTAAATTGTGCTAAAATGAGATTAATTAAAAAAAGGCTAATATTAAAATGAAAAAGCTAATATTGTTTATAACATTGCTTATCTTCAACAGTATATACATTTATGCGGATAATAATGATATAAATATGACAAAAAGTATATTCTCAAAATTAATATTAGAAAAAGCACCTAAAGGTGTATGTTCTGAGCCGTTTTATCAGCAATGCTTTAATGTTACTAATGGTGACTGTATCAAGTATATGAGTATCGTTTTCGAAATATGTTACAAAGCGGCTGAACAGAATACAACTATTTCAGATTCAAGCACATTAATAGAGTTTGGTAATTATGGAAATAGGATAGGTGTCTGTGCAGGTGTCTCATATGAAGCAATTATGAGGCAAGCTGGAAAAATCAATGAAAAATGTTTAAGTCAATCTAAAAATCAATAAATTAAAGCTGTATCTGTGTTATTTCTTCTTTAGTCTTTTGAATGTACTTGTAGCTTTTTAAGCTCTTATATCTTCATCTGATACTTACTCTTGTCTTTTAATTTGTTAAGCTCTTGTTCTATCTCTTCAAGCTCATTAAAATCAGTATCTAACTTGTTTAACTGTTCAAGTGTTTGATGTTCGGTCATTTTATCCTTACCTTTCTCGTTAATCCTAATACTTATCATTTTAAGTAAGTTCTCAATATCTCGTAACTTATGAACTCTTTTATTATCGACATTGTTAAACTCTTGAGTTTGTTCAAGTATTTTATTGTTTAACTTTTTGAATGTTTCAGCTTGTTTTTGTTCAGTTACTTTAATTCTTGCAGCTAATTGCTTGCCTTGTTCATATGTTAATGACCTCTGAGGCTCTTTTTTTCTGTTTAGTAGAGTAGAAGTGCCAAAGCTTGTTAAAATGGCTATAAAGCCTATTAAAATTAATTCCAATTTTTATCCTTTATCTTTTTTGTATAGACTTGAATATAATATTCTTTGTCTGGTATATCTGAGTTGATTATCTCTTCTATTAGTTTTGTATAAAATTCTTTATAAGTCATTTTGGCTCCATTGTTTTTTGAATCTTCTTTAACTTCGTGAGAGCCTTATCTGTATGACCTTTTTTTAATTGCTCTAAGGCGATGAGAATAAACTTATCGAGCTTTATATTTATAGACTGATACTTTTTAAGCTCTTGTTCTAAATTTTCCATCTTATAGTTATAAAGCCCTTTATCCTTTTTATTCTGTATCTTGTCTGCTATTTTATGCCCTGAAAGCCTCATAAGCTCCCTATGATAGATTCTTTTTGACAAATCAACTGTAATGAGTTTGTTATCTTTTTTTGACCATATAACACGATTGACAAGTAAATGAAAATGTCCTGAGCCATTTTTTCCGTGATGAAGAACACTTGGAGTATTTGAAATTAGCTTACTTATATCTTCTTGACTTAAATGTAAGTTGTTTTCATCGCTCACGAAAAAATAAAAACCTCTCAATATGTTCTTATATTCCTCTGTTATTTCCTCCAAGGACTTGCTTGGAGCCATTGCAATAATAAGTGATAATGCTCTCGGTCGTTTCCCTCTTTTGTCTACTTTTTGCTCTTGATATTCTTGGATTAATTTGAGTTGATTATCTACATTTTTTAGATAGTCATTTATCTCAATTATCTTCTCATTCTTATGTCGTTTTTTGCTTAGTATGTAACGAGAAAAATCTTCTAAATTCTTAACTGCTTTCATCTTAGTTATTGCCATTTTTGAAGCTCCTGTACTCTGAGTATAAGAGATAAAAAAATAAAGTGAGTTAAAGCGAAATTATTAAGGGGCAAGTTAGGAAATAGATTTGTTAAATCATATTCTTACCTTGCCAAAGGGGAGCAGAATTGCCCCCTTGTGGTATCCCCCTAAACTACATTGTAAGATGATATTTTTCTCTAAAATAATCAAGTTCATCACTATCACTTTGTTCTAAGATAGTTGAAGTAAAACCTTTTAAACTTAAGTCTCTAAAAGTGATAAATTTATAGACAAATTCTTTATCATTTTTGTTGAGCAATTTATACATATATGTCCAAATTTTTTCTGCTTTTTCTTTGTCTAATGTTTCATATGTTCGAGCATTGATTATTAAGTACTGAGGCTTTTTATCCTCTAAGTCTTTGTAAAATGTATATGAGGTAGCCTTGTATTTAAAGACTATGTCCTGATAACATTTATTATGTGTTATGGTCTTTTTAAACTTGTTGAAATTATAGATAAGCTCTTGTTTGATGTGGAATTTATAGATATTTACATTGTTCTCTTTTACTCGCTTGTAAGTTACTGATAGCTTTGTTTTTTTATTGAGTTCAGTAATGGAGTTTTTTACTACTTTTTGATTAAATAGTTTTATATCTAAATACTTATCTTGTAGGTGCAGATACTTACGAAGTTCTTGCTCCGTGTAGTGTAGTTTTTGATTTGTGTAAGTTCCTAAACTTCTTATGAATAACTCATACAGAGTTATACTATGAGTGATTTTCAAGCTATTAATATCGGCAATATCAAGCTTGGCATACCTATTGCCATACTTTAGGATTGTGTCGGTTAAATCTGTATCAAATAGTATTCTAAGACTATCTTTTTGATTGTTCTTAGCTCGTGTATAAGAACTTATCATTTTAGGAAAAGTTATTATGGCTTCATTGTCGAAACTTATATCGGTGTTTCTTAGTTTATCCAGACTTTTATATAGTTCTGTTCTTGTCGTGACTCCTAAAAGTTGAGATATTTTAGTAATAGATAGATTAATTACATTAGTTTTAAACTGCTTTAAATTTAGCATTAATAATTCTCGTATGAAAATATTATATATCTTCTTATCTCTTGTTGTCAAAGCCTTATCTAATGCTATTTTAACAAGGATGTGAGGCTTATTGAATTTTTCTATCTCTTGTTTAAGGATAGGCTCATTTTCTTTGTTTAGCATTTCTAAGTTCTTCTCTTAATTTCTTATAGTATTCGTGATAACTTAAGTTCTTGTGTTTCATTTCAAATTTTTCTCTAAATTTTATATAGTCATTCATTTTTATCCTTTGTATTTTCCTTAAGTATAATCTCAAAATTGAAAAAGTATAAAGATTTTGTAGAAATTTGTTAATTTGTATATTATTGAGTATTGAGAGAGTGGAAAGTTTTTTATACCTTATGGATAAAGGGTGGAAGATTATATATACTTTTTTAGGTTAAAAAGATTGATTAAGCTCCATTGTTTAGGTGTTTGAGTCATATTTTTTATGTATGTAACAATAAGTTACTTTAAAAGAGACAGAGTCGTCAACTCTCTCGACTGTTCGACCTTGAAGGGCTATGGTTGCCGATATATTAAAATCGCTTCGCTCTTTCGTTGTTTCTCGCTTGAACTCGCTCGTTTATATGTAAATATTTTAGGGACTGAATTTAAGGAGTTGTATATTTGTTGTATAACTGTTGTATATTTATTTTTTAGTTTTTTGTGAAGTTCGTATTTTAGGGAGAAAATGGTGGATGGGGTAGAGGGATTCGAACCCCCGAATACCAGTACCAAAAACTAGTGCCTTACCGCTTGGCGATACCCCAACATTGTTATTTTAAAAGATTGGTTGCGGAAACAGGATTTGAACCTGTGACCTTCGGGTTATGAGCCCGACGAGCTACCGAACTGCTCTATTCCGCGGTGTTTAAACAAACATCTGTCTGTTTGTGAGCCGAAATTATAGACAAAAAGTTTTTTAATGTCAAGGGAATGTATGAAATTTTTTAAAATTCTTTTTTTAAGGATAATGACATCAATCATGTAGTAGAGTCACACTATGAAAAATGTATTAATAGTCGAAGATGAAAGCATCGTAGCACTAGAGATAGAAAACTATGTCACTGACTTGGGCTACAATGTTGTAGAGAGTGTTGCTAATGCTAAGAGTGCTTTAGAGATAGTTATGAGTGAAGATGTATCTCTCGTTTTAATGGATGTACATATTAAGGGTAATGTCGATGGCATAGAGTGTGCAAGAGCTATAAAAAAAGTAAAAAACATACCTATCATCTACATTAGTGCTTTTAGTGATGATGAGACTCTAGAGCGTGCTATTACAACTCAGCCAAGTTCCTACCTTGTTAAACCATTTAATCCCCAAGAGTTAAAAGTAGCTATGCAGATAGCATCCAATAGTTACGAGAGTGACCTGAAAGTTGGTGATGTTGTTTTTGATTATGAGTTCTCTTTTGATTCGGCATCTGGGGAGCTTATCCTTTATGGGGAGATTATTCACTTAACTAAACAAGAAAAAGACTTGCTGACTCTTTTAGTGAACTCAAAAAATCAAGTTGTTTCTATTTATGAGATTGAAAATGAGATATGGCCAGACAAAGGCTCGAACGAAAATACAAGAAGAGCACTCATTCGTAGAGTGCGCTCAAAACTAAACTACAAGTTTATAGAGACACTTCACTCTATAGGGTATAGAATAAACATTTAAACAAAACTCTTTGTCCCTCTTTTGTCGTACAGATCTTTATACCTAAAGGTAATAAGGTTTTGCATAATTGCAAAGAGAATAATAAAGTTTATAAAACTACTTCCCCCATAACTAAACATAGGCAGAGGGACCCCAACAACGGGTGCAAAACCTATGGTCATAGAGATATTAACCCCCATATAGATAAAAATCATGAATGAGATAGCAATAGTTACAACCTTGATGTAGTAATCGGTGTTAAAAATACTCAAACTAAGCAGATGCAAAATTAGCATAACATAGATTAAAATAATGCCTAAAGCCCCTAAAAAACCAGTTCTCTCAGCAAGAAAGGCAAAAATAAAGTCACTGGTTGCAATAGGAAGAAATCGCATCTGTGTCTGAGTCGCTTCATCTTTACTTTTACCTGTCCATCCACCAGAACCGATGGCAATAATAGACTGCTGAACATGGTAAGAGGGCTTTTCACTCATAAAGTCTTTAATTCTCACTTTTTGGTAGTCATGGAGTAGAAATTTATACGCTATGGGCGAAAAGAGCAGGATTGCTGTTGCAATGGTGGTAAGAATTTTCCAGTGAACTCCAACATAAAAAAGAACCCCATACCCAATGAGTAGAAGGACTAATGCTGTTCCTAAATCTGGCTCTTTAGCAATGAGAAAAAAAGGCAGTAGTATGTAGAAACTTATTTTTAAAAACTCTTTGAGTCTATACCCATGCATGGGAGGAGGATTTTTGTTTATGAGGTAAGCAAGCATCAAAATAAGGGCAGGTTTAACAAACTCTGATGGTTGAATAGTGGCATTTACAAAGGGAAGGTCTATCCATCTCTGTGCACCAAGCCGTGCGTGACCAAAAAACTCGACGGCTAAAAGAAGTAAAATGTTTACCCAGTAGACAAGAGGAATGAGCCAACTCATCTTTCTAATAGGAAGAAAAAAGACAAAAACAAAGGCTAAGAGTGCAACACCTACATAGGCACTCTGCTTATTTGCAAGTGCTGGGACTACCTCTCCAATAAGCCAATGTGAAGTAATCACAAGTGGAATGATTAAGATGATGGAAACGAAGTCAAATTGTGCTAAAATACGTT
>Ga0256824_10000431_pt1 | contig 16111 bp, 13 predicted proteins | sample CV67metaG_FD_191570 | JGI IMG/M metagenome (GOLD analysis project Ga0256824, IMG submission 191570) | Hydrothermal vent microbial communities from East Pacific Rise, Pacific Ocean - CV67 | ecosystem: Environmental > Aquatic > Marine > Hydrothermal vents | place: Pacific Ocean: East Pacific Rise...
AACCTGCTATTGTTATGAGAAAACAAGCATCTAAACCTCTTTTTGAGACTAGAGAACCAGAAGTTATCTATAAAGAATTAGCTGAAAAACTTTCAAAACCTTTATGGGAAATCACTAAAAAGTATGATGAAGATGTTCAAGAAGAGATTGAAGGGATGTCTGAAAAAGAGATTGAAGAGTATTATGAAGAGAATGGATTTAATCTTGCTGATGCTTGGGAAAAACCTGTTTATGAACAAAATGAAGAGAGAATCACTGAAGCATTTGGTGAAGAAGCTTGGAAAATGTTAGATGAAAAAGGTGTTTATTATCCAAATTTAGAAGAGTATCATAAGCAACTTAATCCTAATGAATTTCAATATTATCCTGAAAATAAGAAAAATTATACTACTAAGAAAGATGCTTTAAAAGTTGTATTTAACTTTAAAAACTTAACAAAAAAAGGTATAGATTCTATGCCAACTTGGAAAGATGAGTATAACTTTAGTGTACCTAATGGACAGTTTAGACTTATAACAGGAAGACATGCTCAATTTACTCAAAGTGGTACAACAAATAACTTAATGCTAAGAGATTTAATCCATACAAATTATATTTGGATTAACAAAAGAGTTGCAGAAAAACAAGGTATTGCTTTTGGTGATGTAGTTGAAGTAAAAAGTAATATTGGTAAAATTCAAATTCAAGCATATCCAACTGAAAAAATTGCTCCAAATCAAATCTTTATGCTTCATGGTTTTGGTGGTAGCAGTAAAGGTATGGAGATGGCTTACGGTAATGGTGCGAATGATTCATTTCTCATCGAAGATAAGATTGAACCAGTTTATGGTGCTGCAGTAATGCATGAAACTAATGTTGAAATAAGAAAGGTGTAATTTATGGCTAGATATGGAATGGCACTTGATTACAAAAGTTGTATCAATTGTAAAGCATGTGAAGTAGCATGTAAAGAGGAAAATGGTGTACTTTTAGGTGCAGACAAACATAGAATCTGGGTTGGAGTAGGTGAGATAGAGGGTCAATACCCTTTACTTGACCTAACTTCAAATAGTTTTCAACCATCTCAATGTCAGCATTGTGATGATGCACCTTGTGAAGAGGTTTGTCCGACTCATGCAACTTATTATACTGAAGATGGTGTTGTTAGAGTTGACCCTGAAAAATGTATTTTATGTTCATATTGTATGAATGCTTGTCCTTACGATGCAAGATATGTTGATGACAGAACTATGACAGTAGATAAATGTACTTTCTGTACAGATACTAGACTAGCTCGTGGTGAAACTACTACAGCTTGTCAAAATACTTGTCCAACAAAAGTAAGAACATTTGGTGATCTTGATGATCCAGAGAGTGAGATTAGTGAACTACTAAGAACTAGAGAGCATTTTTCTTTAAAATCTCATCTTGGTACAAATCCAAAATTATTTTACCTAACATAAGGAGGAGCATAAAATGAAAATAGGTCCATTAAATATCCCTATTAGGGAAGACTTTTCTGTAAAATCATTACTTGGTTTTGAGAAAAATGGTGTAAATATGCTTCTTGCTGTTGTGGTATTAGCATTTTTAGCTATGTTTGTTATTGGTGTTGCTACATATCTTATGCATGGTCATCATGCTTATAATGTTACAAGAGAACATCCTTGGGGACTTCTAATCGCTGTATATATTTTCTTTGTTGTTAGTTCAACAGGATTTTGTATAGTTGGTTCTTTAGGTGATGTTTTTGGTTTCAAAGATTATATGATGATTAGTAAAAGAGCTATTTTTGGTTCAATTGTAACTATCTTAGCTGGTTTCGCTGTTATCGCTTTTGAGATTGGTCACCCAGTAACAATGCTTATCTATAATGTTTTAAGTCCAGGTTTAACATCTGCTATCTGGTGGATGGGTACTCTTTATGGAATTTACTTAACATTTATGATTATTGAGTTTTATTTCTTACTAAATAACGATATGAAAAAAGCTAAGATTTTTGGTCTTTCAGGTCTTTTAGTAGGTCTTGCTGCTCACTCAAATCTTGGTTCAGTTTTTGGTTTCTTAAATGCTAGACCAATCTCAAATGGTGTGTTTTATCCAACATACTTTATTTTAACAGCATTTATTACTGGTATATTTTTATCTTTCTTAGTTATGGGATACAGATATAAACTAGATTTTAATGCTCAAACGAAAAAAATGTTAGAGGGATTAGCAAAGATTCAAGGTTTACTTATCTCAATTCTAATCTTTTTTGTAACTTGGAAAATGTTAACTGATGTATATGGTGGTATGCCAAACCGTGCTGAAGTTTCTGAACATATTTTCCATAGTTGGACATTTTGGGCAGAGGTTATCCTTGCTATGGTTATTCCATTAGTAACGATTCTTACTACTATGGGTAGAAAACCTGTTCTTATGGTTTGGGTATCTTTAAGTGGTATGGTTGGAATTTTCTTTATGAGATATAATCTTGTTCACGATACACAACTAAAACCTCTTCAAATGCTAAAAAATACTGAGTATCAATTAGCTCCTACTTGGGTACATTACTTCCCATCAACAACTGAGATATTTATATCTTTAGGTGGTGTAGGACTTTGTATTGCTATGTATTATGTTGGTACAAAAATGTTTAATCTTGATGAGGAAGCTCACCACTAGATTTAACTACAATTAAATAATTCTAATATTTTCGCTACAAGTGCGAAGATATTAGACTACCCTTTTCATATCGTTACACTAATCTTTAATACAATAAATTAATTTTATAATAAATATTACTTTTATTTTTAATAAGATAAAATACTTTAATTCATAAGGAGAATTGACATGAACAAAATTGTAAAATTAGCACTAAGTGCTACACTTCTTTTAGCTTTAGGTGCGACAACTGCAAGTGCTGATGTTGCTAAAGGTCAAAAACTTTATACTAAAAAGTTAAAAAAAGATTGTGGTATAACAGGTGCTGAAGTTTCTGGTAAACATACACAAGATGAATGGACTGAAATTAATGAAGCTGGTAAACTTGCTGATGAAATTAAAACTATCTGTCCTAATGTTAAAGATAAAGCTCTTAAAGGTAAATATATGGAGCATTACTTTGACTTTTTCAAAGAATACGGAAGTGATAGCGGTAACGTTCCTTCTTGTTAGTTCTTTTTTGGTTGCCACTTTAGGCAACCAACCACATTTTTTATACCCTTTTTATATTTTCAGCTATTAAACACTTTTTTTAACTATAATACAATCTAACCAAATAACTACAAAGATATTTTAATGTTAAAAGACAAAACTATTTTTAGTAAAAACAGTGAACTATTTTGCCATATAAATAAACAAACAATTAAAATATTTAATCTCCAAGATAATAAAATTATAAATATAATTGATATAGAAGAAAAAATAAGTTATATTAGTTTTGACAACTCATCAAAATATATAATTATTGGTACAACAAATGGAAATCTTTACCAATACCTATACAATAGTAACATCTTATACTCAAAACTATACACCTTTAAACAAAATAGCACTGTTGAATTTTTAGCATTTTATAATGATTCTTTAGCTTGTTCTTCAAATAGCGGAGAAATTATTATTATAAATCTAATGACTCAAATGGTTAAAAAAGAGATTCACAATACGAATCATAAAATAACCTCTTTATATTTTATAAATTACAATAAACTAATTAGTACAACTATTGATGGAACACTATTTTTAAATTATATTGATGATTCTAAACCTACAAGAAAACTAAATTTAGGACTTTATGGTATAAAACAAATACTTCCTATAAATAGTAATTTCTCCTTTATAATCTCATCATATCATTTAAGTTTAGTAGATTTAAAAAAATTAAAAATTAAAAATATTAAATACCTAAGTTTTAAATCAAGAATCTTGGATATAACAATAATCTCAAAATCAACTTTTCTAATCTACTTAGAAAATAAAAAGACAGAGATTCTAAAACTAGCCTCAACAGAGAGTTTAAAAAAGAATCTTTTTACAAACAAACTATACTTAAATATAAAACTATTAGAAAAATACCCTATGCTAACCTACTCTAAAGAGGCGATTTTAACCGAAGATTCTTATAATGAACAATTAGATTTGGCATCTACTGCTCTAGTAAACCAACAACAAAAACTTGCTCTAAACTACCTAAAACCATTTCAAAATCTAGATTCTAAAAAAGATGAAATCTCATCACTATTTTTAGCATTTGAGCAATATGGAAGATTCCAAGAACTATTTATTGAACAAAAGTACAAACTTTGTTACCTTATGGCTCAAAGGTATAAACCTCTAAAAAAAACTACTGAGTATGAGAAACTAGAAAGAATCTTCACAAATTCGTATCTAAAAGCACAAAAATATATGTTAAATAATAAAAAAGATTTAGCCTATGAAACTATAAACCCATTTATAACCTTAGAAGATAAAAGAGATTTTATAAAGTCTATTTTATACCATAATGATAATTTTATTTTATTTTTACAATATATTCAGAATTTTGAGCATAAAAAGATAGAGATTCTTTTAGAGAAGAATCATATATTTAAAAATATCCCTGCTTACTCATCATATAAACTAACTTTAGAAGATTTAATTTTAAAACTTGAAAGATATTTAGAAGTTGGAGATATAGAATCTTTTCAAAATGAGTTTATAAAGCTAAAAGAATCGTTACATTTTAAAAAAGAGATTCAAACATTAGAATTAAAATATATAACAATCTCAGAGTTTTTACTCTCCTATGAAAACAACGATTTTAAACACTCTTTTTTATTACTCGATTCTTTTAATTACCTACACTCTTTAGAGATAGCACAACTTTTAGAATCGCATTGGAAAAAGATAATAATTAAATGTGAACTTTATGCTTTAGATGGAGATATATACAAAATTAAAAAACAGTTAGGGGAGTTTTTATTTATACCAACTAGAAGAAAAATAGTTACAGCACTTATACAACTAGCAACTTATACTAAAATAACTACACTACTTACCCAAAGAAAATATGTTGAGTGTGAGAATCTAATATATCTATATCTCGATATGTTTAGTTATACCACAGAGATAAAGTCTCTCATACAACAGTTTGAACAACTATCTAAAACTAAGTTAGCTATAACTCAAGACATTAACCTAACTATCTCACCAGTTGTCTCAGCAAAAGGGTTTTGATGGTTAGAATCTTGAGATAAAAACTTCTCCATAGATTCTTTTTTATTTATAGCCTCATCTAACTCTCTATCTGTCCCTTTAGTGTATGCTCCGATTCTTATTAGAACCTCATTCTCTTTTAAAAGTGTGTATAATCTTCTAAACCTTACAACTGCTTTTATATGTTCAGGTGTAATTATGTCATTCATAACCCTAGAAGCGGAGTTTAAAACATGAACAGGTGGGTAGATTCCAAAGTCGGTAAGTTCACGAGAGAGTACAATATGCCCATCAAGAATCGACCTTGATTGGTCAGCAATAGGGTCACTCATATCATCACCCTCAATCAGAACCGTAAAAAAGGCAGTTATAGAGCCTTTACCCTCCTCTTTTCCTGCTCTTTCCATAAGTTGTGGTAAAAGTGTAAGTGAAGATGGTGGATAACCTTTTGATGTTGGAGGCTCACCCAAAGCTAGACCAATCTCCCTTTGAGCCATAGCGAATCTTGTTACAGAATCCATTATAAAAAGAACATCAAGCCCTTTATCTTTAAAATGTTCAGCAACACTCATAGCAGCAAATGCTCCATACTTTCTCATAAGTGGGGAATCATCACTTGTTGCTACTATGATAACTGTATTTTCAAGATTCCCACCAAGATTCTTCTCTATGAACTCAGGAACTTCACGACCCCTCTCACCAATTAGAGCTACTACTTTTATTGGTGCGTCAGCTCCACGAACAATCATACCCATAAGTGTAGATTTACCAACCCCACTACCAGCGAAGATTCCTAGTTTTTGCCCTTTTCCACAAGTTAAAAGACCATCTATACTTTTAACACCAACACTAAAAACTTCATCTATCATACCTCTTTTCATAGCAGGAATCGGAGCTTTAATGATTGGGGAGTATGTTGAGCTATTTATATCACCTTTACCATCAATAGGTCGCATAAATGGGTCAACTACACGACCTAAAAGAAAATCACCAACAGGTATGTTCATACCAGCTTGGTCAAGATAGACTTTATCTCCAGAACAAAAACCCTCCACAAAACTAAATGGTGTTATAAAAAATGTACCACCATCTATCTCTGTTACCATCCCCATTGTTTCTTGTTCAGTGTCATTTGAAACTATCTTCACCATATCACTAATACTTACTTTAAGACCTGTAGCAGTTATGATGGTAGCATTGATTTTAACAACTTCACCAAAATGGATAGAGTGGTTTGTTTTTGAGAGTTTCTCTTTTAGAGATTTAAAAGGCATAGACTGGCAACTCTAGTAACGAGTGCCAGATGGAGAGTTTATTAAAGAGAAAAACTCACCTCTTGTTTTTTCATCTTTTTTAAATAATCCACGAAGAGCTGAAGATGTTGTTGTTGAGTTTATCTTCTCAACACCTCTCATCTCCATACACATATGACGAGCTTGAATCACAACTGCCACACCTTTTGGTGCGATTGTATCCATAATAGCGTCTGCTATTTGCTCTGTAAGTTGCTCTTGAATCTGCATACGACGAGCAAAAACATTTACAACTCTAGGAATCTTAGAGAGTCCAACAACTTTCCCATCAGGGATATAAGCAACATGAACACGCCCTATAATAGGTAAAAGATGGTGTTCACAAGTTGAGTAAAACTCAATATCACGAACTAAAACCATCTCATCATTAGAGCTTGTAAAAAGAGCTTTTTCTAAAATCTCTTTAGGATTTTCATTGTAACCACCATAGATAAACTCAAAAGCTTTTCTTACTCTTTTTGGAGTATCAATTAAGCCTTCTCGTGTAGGGTCTTCCCCTACATGAAGCATCATAGTTTTTACAGCATTTTCAAATTCAATATTTTTATTTTCAGACAATGGTACACCTTGTTTATTATGCTAATTTTCTTGATTGTAGCATAAAATTTATAATATTATAGATATTTAAAAGCGATATAATCTAAACTTTTAAATTTAATCTTGAGTTAAATTTAAGCATAAATATAGGATAATACTACAAGTAGAAGATGGTTTCTAGCATAAAATATACTTTTTAAGTCTATTTTGTGACGGAAACGTCTAGCTATTTGAAGTGAAGCTTGGTTACGACCAGTACATATTTAGTATGTTAGCCCTAGATGGTTTTTAACTGCTATCGTCTTGCTTCCACCTAACTTTTTTTATAGCTGGTTACAACTAACTTTTTTTCTATATTTTCATTAGTAATTATTTTATACTCTTTTTGATTCTTAACTTTACTATAAACACTCAAATATCTATTAGTAACACCTTCATTATCTATCTTTATAGCATCTTCAAAAATAATAGGAAGATTGAGTATATCCATAGTTTCTAAATCTTTTAAATAATGTCTCTCAATAATATGCTTAAAACCTTTTTTACTATCACCTTTTTCTAAAAAAATGAGTTTGTGATTTACTTTAATCTCAACACTATTAACATTACTATGAATAAAGTCAATCATTTGTCTTTGATATTTTTTAAATCTTTTACTAGGTTTTAAATGCTTCTTCTTATTTGAAATAATAGAGATTTCTTTTTTTAAAATAGCCAGTTGTTCACTATAAAGACTCACTCACTACACCTTTATTTTTAAATACAAGTAGAATATTGTAACCTTACAAGGTTACAATATATTCTATCTACTGAACAAATACATTAGGAACAATAAGTGGGTATTTTTTCATTTTTCTATATATATGTTTTCTAACAATCTGACGAAGGTCATTCTCTAATGCTCTTGTATTTGAAATAAGACCATCTTTTAAATGGATAAGGAAATGTTCTAAAACATCTTCCATCTCTTTTGCGAATGCTTTATCTTGTTTATTAGCTACTATTCCAAATGTTGTAACTCTTGGTTTTGCCAACATTTTAGAGTGTTGCCCATCTATTTGAGCCACAATCATAACAATACCATCAGATGCTAGTTTTTGACGGTCCATAACAATATCGTCTTCAATTTGATGATTATTTTGGTTATCTATGTAAGTTTTACCAGTTTTAACAGTTTTAACTTTTCTCATATATTTAGGTGCTATCTCTATCTGCTCACCATCTGTCATAAGTAAGATATTTCTCTCAGGTACACCACACATCATACCAGTTTCTTTATGTTTCATAACATGGTTATACTCACCATGAACAGGTAAAAAGAACTTAGGATTTACAAGACGAAGCATAAGTTTTTGCTCTTCAATAGAAGCGTGACCAGATACATGAATATCTTTATCTGTTGCCACTTTTGCTCCAGCTTTTTGAAGGTGATTCAGCATTCCAGAAATTGAACCCTCATTACCAGGAATTGCACGAGATGAAAGAACAATTAAGTCTGTTGGCTTAATCTTAATATGTCTATGCTCACCTATTGACATTCTAAATAGTGCTGAATTTGGTTCACCTTGAGAACCAGTTGTAACAATAAGAACATCTTTGTCATTCATACGAGCAACTTCATCAGCATCTATAAAGATATTTTTGTTAAATTTTACATAATCATATTGCATCGCTATCTCTATATTTCTCTCCATAGAGCGACCAATTACACAAACTTTACGACCATACTTTACTCCGTACTGAATCGCTTGTTGAACACGGTGAATATTTGAGCTAAAAGTTGAAAGAATTACACGACCTTCAGCTTTTGAGAACACTCTATCTAGTGCTGGAGCAACACTTAACTCAGATGGTGTTGGAGCAATATTATATGAGTTAGTAGAATCACTTAAAAGACAAAGAACACCTTTATCTCCATAGTAAGCAAGTCTATGTAAATCTGCTGTATAACCATCAACTGGTGTATGGTCAATTTTAAAATCCCCTGTATGAATCACTGTTCCAGCATCTGTTGTGATTGCTAAAGATGATGAATCAATAATTGAGTGAGTCATATGCATCCACTCTATTTTAAAGTCATTTCCAATCTCATATATTTTTCTTTTTTCAATTGGGTTAAAATGTTTTCTAGCCTCTTTAATGTGATGCTCATCAAATTTATTACCAATCATAGCAAGTGGTAACGGTGTAGCATAAATTGGGAATTGCATCTCTTTGTAAAGATACGGCATAGCACCAATGTGGTCTTCATGAGCATGAGTAATAATTACTGCTACAATCTTTTTACGAATCTCACGAAGATATGAAAAATCTGGTACTAAAATATCTACACCATGCATATCTTCATCTGGAAAACTCATACCAACATCAACTAAAATAGCTTCATTTTGAGTTTCAAAAACTGTTATATTTCCACCAATTTCACCAAGTCCACCAAGTGGAGTGATACGAATCTTTGAAGTTGAGTTTAAATCTAGTTTATAATGTGGATTCAGTCTTTGTTTATGACCCTCTTGATTCTTTTGTACAAAAGATTTTAGATTCTCATCAACAGGTGTTGGTTGTCTTCCGTGACGATTACGGTTTTTATTTCTATTTGGTTTATTACCTGAACTTTTTTCACCAGCTGGTTTATTACCATTTGGTTTACGATTCGGATTCGGTTTTCTGTTGTTATTATTATTTGGTTTAGTTTCTGTTTGAGGTTTACTCTCACTACTACCTTGTTTCTCTTCTGCCATCCAAACTCCCTTTAATTGTTTTATAGAGTTGGTGATAGTCGCTAGTAGAAACTTGATGAGGACGAATCGTTGGTGTAAATCCCAGCTCTTCATAAGCCGTTAGAAGTAATTTTTTATCATACTTACTAGACAGATTCTTCATAAGAGTTTTACGAGGCTGAGTAAATGAAACTCTTAACATATCCTCAAACTCTTTATCTGTTCTATCTTTATTTTTTTGTATTAAAAAAACTGCTGAATCGACTTTTGGCTGTGGGTCAAATGCTGTTGGTGGAACTTTCACAACTATGTGAGCTTTTGCTACACTTTGAGTTATGATTCCTAATGAACCAAACACTTTTTCACCAGATTCTGCACAAAATTTTTCAGCTACTTCTAATTGTACCATTACAAGTATGTTTTTACACATTGAATCTGCAAGTGCTTTTAGAATGATGTTTGTCGCTATATAGTAAGGCAAGTTAGCCACTAAATCATACGGCTCATCAACTAAAGAACTCTTCCAAGATTGTAATACATCTCCACAATTTATGTGAAGTCGCTTAGTAGCAATCTCTTCTTTAAATTCACTTTGTAACAGTTTACACAAATCGGTATCTACCTCAAAAGCTTCAACACTTTTGACATCTACTAAAAATTTAGTTAAATCACCTAAGCCAGGTCCAATCTCAACAAGTTTATTCTCATTCTTGGGCATCGCTTCGACGATCTTTCTTAAAACACTTTCATCTTTTAAAAAGTTTTGTCCAAACTTCTTTTTTGCTACTACATTCTCTTTTTTCATAAAGATGAGTGTATAGTAATTTTACTTACATAGAGTTAATAACTTTAAATATTTACCATTAAAATAAAATTATTCATAGTTTAGGGAGTTTTACCTCCCTCCCCTATAACCACCACGACTACGATTCCCACCCGTATAATTTTTTCTAAAACATTTTTGACAAATATTAAACTTATAGTTTGGTGGTAATGGTGCTGAACATATTTTACACTTTTGAACAAATTTTGCTTGGTGTAGAGATTCTTCAATATATCTGTTTAAAACACCTCTGTATGCTCTAGCTTTTTGCTCATCTACAAAATAATCATCAAACCTATAACTTAACCATAAATAGAGAGATATCTCTTTTACCATATCTTCTGCTCTTAGTAAGTCATCTGTTGTTTGAGCATGAGAACCCATTAAAACTGGTGCTTTGTACTCCACAGGCTCTTTTTTAGTCAATGCTCTTATGTAACTCTCATAAGCTTCTACAATATATGGAGACTTTAGAGTTAGTGGAGCACAAGCTAGATGGTACTTTGTAGCTATATCTAACTCATACTTATCTACAATGTTTGAAGCCTCTAAGATATCTTCTAAGTTTGAAGCACGAAATGGACCGTTAAACTCCATATTTTCCACAAAAAACTTTAGAATCTCATAGAGTGAATTTTCCTCTAAGATGTTACCAACAAGTTTTATATGCTCTAAATTTGCCATAACTTTAAAAGGGATTGTTATCTCTTTGGCTTCTTTGTAAAAGTTCTTTTTTATCACTTTTAAAACATCAGGGTTTAATGCTCCAACAAATCCCTCTTCATTAAGCCCATATCGCCCTGCTCTACCAGATATTTGGTGTATCTCTGATGGAACTAAGTTTCTTTGTCTTATACCATCAAACTTTTCAGCTTTAGAAAAAAGAAGTGTTTTTATGGGTAGATTCATACCCATAGCTATGGCATCTGTTGCTATTAGAATCTGAGTTTCTCCCTCTCTAAATCTTCTAGCCTCCTCCCTTCTAACCTCAGGGGAAAGGTTTCCATAAACAACACTAACACTAAAAAACTTTGAAAAATTTTGTTTTAGTCTTAAAACCTCTTTACGACTAAAAGCTATGATTGCTGTTGAATCTTCAACATCTTCAGGTTTTGTAGCTGTTTCTAAAAGAGTTAAAGGATTCTTTCTCTCGAACTCAATTATCTCTAACTCCTCACCCAAATATTCAGCAAGAGCCATAACTGCTTTTTTAGAGTTTGATGAGCCAGTCATAATAATCTCTTTAGCAGGTGTTCCAATTATCGCATTTGCCCAAGCCCAGCCTCTGTCCTCATCATCAAGCATCTGAACCTCATCAATCACACAAACATCAACATCAACCTCAAAGTTTAACATCTCAATAGTGGAACTAATGTGAGTAGCCTCCTCATTTACAAGTTGCTCCTCCCCAGTGATGAGAGAAACATCAATCCCCTCTTGTTTAAGTGTTTCATACCCCTCTAATGCTAACAAACGAAGAGGAGCAAGGTAGTAACCAGTATCTGCCTCTTTAAGTTTTTTCATAGCTTGGTATGTTTTACCACTGTTTGTTGGTCCAATATGTAGAGTAAGTTTTCTCCTCATCTCCCTAGCTATTGGAAAAAGGTTTTTAAAGTCACGAATCGTTCTAGCAAGTAATGCTTGTCGCTGTTTTTTGATGAGCTGTTCGTGGATATTGTAGATGAAGATTCTTATGGTTTTTCTATGAATCTTAGGTGTTAAAACTAAAGTATTATGTAGTAACTCTAAAAGATACTCATAAACCTTACCGTATAACTCCTCCTCACTAAAGTGAAGTAAAGTAGAGTGTTTTTCACAATCTTTTACTAAAGATTCTAACTCCATAAAAAAATGGCTCTCATACTCTTTTTTAGAATCCTCAAGAACTTGAGTAAAATCTAAAGGTTTAGAGTTCCAAATATCTTCTAAAAGTCCATCTAACTCTATATGTAACTCTAAAACATACTCTATTGTTCTCTCAGAGTGTGGCAGTTTACAACTCTCATGAACTCTTAAAAGTACCTCTTTATCTAAAACCTCAACATACTCTAAATCTAAGTAGATTCCCATAAGGCTTTTAAGGATAGATGGTTTAAGAAGTGGCATAGTTACTTTTGTTTTTGGTGGTGAAGCACGAAGAGCTGTAACTATCTCTTTTTGAGTTAAGTATGTGTGTGGGTCTTGAAGATTCTCTATAAACTCTTTTATGTTCTCTTTTTTAGATTCTATACTTCTCTCTTTATCTAACTCTATCTCTTGAATTAGTTTCGTCTCATCTGTTGTATCTATATACTCATCACTATATCTTTTTGTATTTATAGTTAGAATCTTATGAAAACTTTGCCCATATAAAACATAGTGAAAAGAGGCATTAAACTCAAAACTATCATCAATATCAAAAACACCTTGAAGAGCTTTTTGAACTCTCTCCCTTTTAGCTTCATAACGGATATGTTTTAGTTTAGATTCCAATTTAGCAATAGTTATCTTTTTAGTTCTAGTCTCTGCGAATGCTGAGTAGATTAGAACCTCTTCATCTTTTGTCATATCTAGTTGTGAGATAAGAGATTCTAGTTTATCCTCTCTCTCTAAACTTGGTTCTTTTTTAGAATCTCCATAGTAGATGATTCCATCATTTGTAAAAAAACTAAGTATATCTTGTCTATATCCACTATCTGCTTCACTCCAAATCATACGGATAGTTTTTAAAAGTAGTTTTTTATTATGTTCTATCTCGTAGATTCCAAGAGCTGAAAAAAGTTCACTTAGTTTTTGGGAACTAACTCTTTGTATCCCAACATCAAAAGGATCATCATCAAAATATTTTTTTATTCTTTGGTTAATTTTACTATTTTTTTTATTTTTCTTTGCCATCTCTTATTTTAGCTAATTTTGCTAGAATTTCACTTATGAAAACAATACTTATACCTATAACATTTACATCACTACTAATGGCTAACTCTGTAAACACAGATATTGAAACTTACTATGAGCATTTAGAGTTTAAAAACTCTCTACAAAAAAATAGTTCTAATATTTTTGGTGTTGGGGGAACTCTCAAGTTAGATAACTCAACTTACAAACTGTTTTATGAAAAAGCTAAAACAGACACTAAACAACCACCTTTAAAAGATGACCTAAAAATTGAAAAACTATATGCTAAATATAACTATAAAATTAACGACAAATGGGGTGTAAACCTAAACTATCTTAATGTAGTAGATGACAACATAGCACCAACTGCCCACGGACAAGCTTACGGCATAGGGGCAACTTTTAACATAACAAAACCATTATCTGTAAACTTTACACAGTTCTACACAAACTATGACAAATTTAATGTTTACCAAAGTGACCTAAATTTCAATTACATTTTTAAACAAGATAATTTTAAAATCAAACTTACTACATTAACAAAATTAATACACCTAGATAACAAAGATTCTAACTCTTTTTCTAAGAATGCTAAAGAATCTTACTTAACTCAAGGTATAAAACTACACTCACACTATAAATCTTACCATTTTGGTATGGGGGCATACTTTGGAAAAAGAGCTTTTGCTATTATGCAAAATGGTTTCAAGATTCAACATCACGCTATGGAGTTTGACAGAACTTATGCGATTGGTTTTGGGAAAACTTTTTCTAACTTCGTACTAAGAACTCAGTATGCTTACCACAGAGCAACGGAGTTACCTATGAACAATGAGCATGTAACAGTTAGAAATCTTAAGGTTATTGCTACTTATAAGTTTTAGAATTAAATCACCTTAATTGGTGATTTTTAACAACCTTATGAAGAGTTATAAATAAAAAAGCAAAGAAAGCTATAAAAGATGAACTTAAAAATAGATAGCTTGGATAAACCTCATAAATATACCCAGCTACTAAAGCACCACAAAAACCACCTAAACCGTAAGTGATTCCTGAAAAAAACTGTTGTGCTAACGATTTATTTTTATATCTACTATACAAGTAACTAATGGCAGATGAATGAAAAAGAGCAAAACTAAAGGCGTGTAAACTTTGTGTGAAAAAAAGTGTTGTTAAGTTTTGAGGAAACATAAAAACTAAGAACCAACGAATCGCCGTTAAAAAAGTTGTTAGTTGTAGTAAAAAAAGGAGATTCCCTTTTAAAAATCTTCCCTGATGGTAAAGCATAAAAATCTCTGCTAATACTCCAAAACTCCACAAGTATATAGTTACATCTAAACTAACTCCAAAGTCTGTTTCATAAATGGTAAAAAAGTTATAAAACGAACCAAAACTAACCTGCATAAGTGTTAGTCCTAGCCATAATCTCCAGTCACTCAGAAGGTTTATATCGTTTTGAATCTCTTCATCTTTTTTATCAATATGCTTTATATCTTTTGAAATTAAAAAAGCACTCATAGCTGTTAACAAACTCAAACCAACTAAGTAGGCAATAGCTACATTGACTGAAGATAAAAACTTAACTAACACAAGTGCCACTAACACAAAACCAACTGAACCAAAAAGCCTTACTTTTCCATACCTCTCTTTACCTATACTCTCTAGTGAAATGACTTCAACATAAGGTAAAATTAAACTAAGACCTATCCCAAATCCTATATTTGACAAAATTAGTTCATAAAAATTATCTATGGAAAAATAAAAAGAGATAGCACTAACTAACATAACTACAAGAGCAATGTTGAAAGTTGTTTTGTTTAGTTTCAACCCCTTTGTAAAAGCAAAAGGAATCATAAATTTTATAAGTGGGGCAGTAGCAAAGATGATTCCTATTTCACTAGCCTCATAACCACTCATAGACAAAATTTTAGGCATAAATATGATGTAAACACCAATAATAGCAAAATAGAAAAAGTAAAATAACGATAAAAGTATAGAAATATTCATAAGCTAAGTATATCAAAATTATAAAATTTCTTAAAATATTAATCTAATATTAACTTTATCTCAATATACTTCCGCATCTCAAATATATGTTTCCTTTTTTTCATATCCGAGATATTATATAACTAAACAATTATGAAATACCAAGCTCTTTTTTCCCCTGTTGTGAGCTTGGTTATTTTATACTTTCCTAACTTAAACTCAAAATCTACTAACGATTACTCAAACCTTTTTGCATAGCTTCAGCTAACTCTTTTTTATAGTCTGGATTTCTAAAAGTCAATTCTTTATCAAAATATAATATAATTTTTTTATTTGTATTTTTATGGGAACATAACTTATACATTATCTCATAATATATATCAAAATCAGGATGGATTCTAGATTCTATTTTTTTAGATATAAATCCATATTTTTTTATAATTAAGTCAACAGCATCTGAGAGTTGCTCAGTTGTCGATTCTTTATCTTTAATTATTTTTCTTAAAGATTCTAAATCTACAACATTAACTTTTTTCACATTTGATTGTTTTTTAGTAGTTTGTTTTTTTGATGAGAAATAATATATAAAGAACAAGATAGCTAAAACTATAACTAACCCTACACCAATTTGTATAAGTATTGAAACATCCATAATTTTCTTCTTTGAAATTAATTTTAATTGAGAAATGGTGGACAGCTAG
>Ga0256824_10000432_pt1 | contig 16037 bp, 24 predicted proteins | sample CV67metaG_FD_191570 | JGI IMG/M metagenome (GOLD analysis project Ga0256824, IMG submission 191570) | Hydrothermal vent microbial communities from East Pacific Rise, Pacific Ocean - CV67 | ecosystem: Environmental > Aquatic > Marine > Hydrothermal vents | place: Pacific Ocean: East Pacific Rise...
AAGAGCGAAACTTACAAAAGTAAACAAGGGTAGCGACTATACATATCAATGCGAGAACAATTAAAGTATATGTATGATGCTTAAAATATTTTTCACATTATTAATCCTATTATCATCTATATCCTTCTCAAGAGAAATCCCTAGAGATAGCCTAATTCAAGGCAGACTAAACATTGTTAATGGAGCAAGTGCAGAATGTGTCATGCATCAATTCTATACCCAAAGTGGTTGGGTACAGGTAGAAGGTGAAATAGGACGGAATGGAATAGATGGGCTCTACTATAAAAAGAAAAATGGTATCATAAAAGATGTACTTGTAGCAGAGAGTAAATGGAACACATCAAGACTAGGCAGAAGTGGTAAGAATAAAGCGGTGAAGCAAATGTCACAAGAATGGGTGCTTCGTACTATGAGTAAGCTCATTAAGAAGTTACCATCAAAAACATATACTACCTTGAAACGATTCATAGAAAATAACCAATACAGAGCTAGACTTTTTAGATTAAAACCAAAGTCTCATAACATAATACAAATATCCATTTACAAGATTAAAAACAAAGGCTTAAACGCCTTTGATGAGATAAAAGATAGGCAACTACCTCCTATATCAATTATGAGCCCTAGAAATAGTTTTGAGCAACGAATGGTCAAAGCCTATAATGATTGTAGAAAGAAGAAACTAAATAAATATTTACCTGTGCTAACTGATACTGAAGTTGCTTATCTTTTAAAGGATAATTATATTCAAAAAAAAGATGTAAAAAGGTTGCTTCAATAATGACTTTTATAATTAACTAAATAATCATCTACCATTTTTGGCTTTAGTGATTTGGTAAACCCATTGTGCATTTTATGAAGTTATTTCAAAACCTGAAAACGTTGATATCCCCCTTGGACACTGCTTTCTTCCTTGTATTTCTTATTTGTGCTAAGATAATATTCTATATCTTTAATTGTAAAGGCTTATCAATGATAGACATCTCTTCTCTTTTTGGAACAATAATCTCAGCACTTCTCCAAGCATGGTATCTTTTACCTATTGCAATACTAATATTAATAGCAAAAACCCCCTGGTTTAAAGGTGTTATAGGTGAATTTATAGTCAATATGTCAGCAAAAATATTTTTAAATAAAGAGGAATATCATCTAATTAAAAATGTCACACTTCCTACCGAAGATGGAACTACTCAAATTGATCATATTATTGTGTCTCCTTATGGAATATTTGTAGTTGAGACAAAAAATATGAAAGGTTGGATCTTTGGCGATGAGAAACAAAAGACCTGGACACAAAAGATTTTCAAACACACAAGTAAATTCCAGAACCCACTCTTTCAAAACTACAAACACACAAAAACTCTAGAGTCTCTATTGGAACTGACCGATAATGAAATATTCTCTTTAGTGGTTTTTGTCGGTGATAGTACATTTAAGACAGATATGCCTCCAAATGTTACTGCTGGATTTGGATATGTAAAATATATTAAATCAAAAACCGTACCTGTCTTGTCAGACGTAAAGATGCATGAGATAGTTAGTAAAATAGAAGGAGGAAAACTAAAACCTTCTATGAAAACAAATAGAGAACATGTGAAGCATTTAAAAGAAAAACATGAAGGAATAGATTGCCCTAAGTGTGGAAGTTCAATGATCCTTAGAACTGCAAAAAGAGGAGCAAATTCTGGGAATAAATTCTGGGGTTGCACTGGATATCCTAAATGTAAAGGAATGAAGGAATATTCTGAATAATCTTATGTTTTGTCGGAGAAAATATCTTCGAAAGTATCTGGGTGGGTTAAGTGGTAGAAAAATTGATGAGTTGTTGAGAGATAATTATATTCAGAAAGTGATATTCAAGAGGTTTTACTATCACAATGAAAAATTTAGTGGAAACAGATTTTGTGCAAATGCTATTATTGCTTAGACATTGCGACAATAGAAAAGTACATTATAGGCATAAGAATAATTTTATTGCGGAGAAGCTATTCTCTTATTTGGAAGTTAAAATAGGTATGTTGGTAGATCATATATCTATGTGCTTGATGGAAGAAAATAGATATGGCAGGAAAATTACTCAAAAGTATCCCGAAAAGTCTATTGACATATCTTTAACAGAGGTAAAGATCAAAGAGATACAAACACTTATTTTTACACATTATGTGTCACTTATGGAATCTTCTTTGAGAGAAAAAATAGTAGGTGAAACTGGAGAAAACGAGAAAATACTTTTAAATGATATTTTGAAGCACCTTCACAAAAAAAGAAAAATCGATAATAACCAACTACATTTATGGACGGGAATGCGTCACTTGAGGAATGCCATCGTACACTATGATACTAAGCCAAGAGTGACCCTAGAACTTAAATATGAAGAAGACCTTGTTATTTCTCTGAAAAAAGATACGCCCCGACATACCACTGATTTGTATGAAGGTTTTAGACTTATGCGATGGATGACTTACAATATTGAACCTTTGGTCCAATAGTATCCTTATTAAAAAGTCGTAAGTTTGATTTTTAAACATTATCAATAAATATGATATACTTATGTCAGGTTGCAACTACCTGCCGTTCTTGCCTTTAAAGGTATGGTGAAAATTGACTATATTAGAAAGCGTGCCTAGACTTGGTGATATAACACAGGTAAGGTGCTAACAAGAACCAGTACATTTTATGGAATAGCCTGTATAAATATCTATAACAAGGAAAGCGTAATGCTAAATATCACAGAAAAACAACTAAAAACAATTGCTAAAGAAACAGTTCTCCTCTCAAAAGAAAAACCACAAATCAAACATTCCAACATGCTTGAGCTAATTGCAAGCTCACTAGGATATAGAGACTATAATGCATTGAGTCTACAATTAAAAATACCAGAGGTCTTAATAGAAAAACCTACAAAAATGATTCATTCCGAAACGATGGATGTTTTTATGAAACGGGTGGAAGCAGAACAAAAGGCTAAGTATCCAAACATAGATGAAGAGCTTTTTGTAAAAATATCAGAGAAAGAACATTATGAGCATCTCATACATGGTGTTTTCGATGGAGAAAGCTGGACATATAATTTTCTTATTCGACTCAAGAACAACACAACCAATAGGGTACTTTATTCTCCGAAATATGGATCCTTCTCCTTATTTGTATATCCTGATGTAAAAGATCCGGCCAATGATTATGAAATTCCAATTAGAGATATATCAGATCATAATTTATATAAAGATTTTTTTAATACAGTTCACCACCTTCAGGGGAAAATATGGATGACAAAGGAGCTATTTGGTGACCTGATGAATCTTATGGATTTTGTTGCTGCCAATAGGCATACAATGGACTCGTATTATAAGTCACTGGATGAAGATAAGATAGGATCTTTCTATCAAGATAATAAGCCTATATAAAAGGTTTCTCCCTAAGTTAAGTGTTTGTTTTCGATGTTACTTTATTAACTATGAAACTTTAAAGCAGCATCGCTAATGTTTCTGAGTTAATTTCGGTGTAGTAGCTTAGAAGAGGGGAAAAAATACAATAACATATTGACTTTATTTGTATTATTTGATATAATTAAGAAATAACAAATAAAGGGATTCATAATGAATGCAAAAATAAAACCTCAAAACTTACTTGAAGTAAATGGTGTAGAAATAGAAAAAGCACTTCCATCGGAAAGTAAACTTACGATACTTTCTTATGGTGGTGGGCAAGACTCTACTACCCTACTCTATAAATATGTATTTGATCCAGAGTTTAAAAAGACATATGCTCCTAATGATTTTTTAGTGTTATTTGCTGATACAGGCAATGAAGCTCCTATGACCTATGAGTACATAGAATCTATTATAAAACCTTTTTGCATCAAGCACAATATAGAGTTTGTGTCTATTACCAATGACATGGGTTACCATGGTAGAACATGGCAAACTCTTACAGGTCAATGGGAGAATGGAAATCCGACTATCGGAAGTGTGGCATATCCTAAAACATGTACGGCAAACCTAAAACTAAACCCTCAATACCGTTATGTGGAAGAGTGGCTTACAAAAAAATACCCTGAGATTGTGACTAAAAATTCACAAAAAGCTGGGTATGTTCAATTTGCTAAAATATATGGACCAATTAATTGGATCGTAGGTATTGCAAAAGGTGAAGAAAAAAGATGTGCTGATGCAGAGAAAGAGACTGCTAAATGGAAACGTCAAGCAGTATCAGTTATTTACCCTCTTATCCCTCTAGGATTGGATCGTCAGAAGTGTCAAGACTATATTAAGTCACTAGATATGCCTATACCTTTTCCATCTAATTGTTTATTCTGTCCTTTTGCAGGTAATAACAAGATGGAACTTCTATGGTTATTTAAAACTTTTGAAGATAGATTCTATGTTTGGGCTGCACTTGAACAAAAAAAGCTAGATGCTCACCAAGAAGCAGTTAAAAATTTAGGTGTTTCTGGTAGACTTCATAAAGATGGTGATCGTAAAGGTGAAGCAATCACATTACTTGATACTTTAGCTGAGGCACAAAAAGATTATGGACATCTCTCATTAAATGAATTGAGTGATTATCGTTTTTCCCATGGTCATTGTGCTACATCATCTTATTAGTGATAGTCATTGACATTATTCTTAATAAATGATATAATAAGACATAACAAATTAAAGGGTTATTATGAAAATTTCAGTAGAATATATCGTTGGTGATGGTTCGAAATGTACCTTTGAAAATATTTTGGACAGATGGAATGACCAGAGGCTTTGTATTCTTACAAATGTCAAGACGGCAGAAGTTACTTATATTGTAAAGAAACTAAAAGAAATTGTTTTTTCTTCAGGCGAACTCTCTAGTGCTATTGATGAATACAATAAAATAAATGAGAAATAAAAGGTTTAGTGTGACAACTCAAAGACTATTTAACCCTTGGAATGCAAATAATCGAGGTCTTGATCCAAAATCCCTTATCGAAGTAAGCAGTGATTTTGAGTTAGAATTACCCAAAGGTATGACTGCCACCATTGATACCTTTAATAGTGATATGACTTGCGTATCCTATGTAGTAGAATATGATACAACATTAGGTGAAGTGGAAAGACTTAATAGGCCATATATTAAAGACTTTGAAACCTTTTCTTTTTTCGGTGTTAAGAATAGTGATGGTTCCATGGATTGGGTATCATGGAGAGGAAATGATTGTGATACTTCTTCTGAAGCTATATCTAAAAGTTGGTTTGAAAGAATGAAAAAGGGGGCTTTGCTTTTTGAGTCAAAAGAGTCTCATTCTATTATTAACAATATCCCCTCTGAACTAGTGCTTTCTGCAAAACATCTAGCAGAGGATGATATCTCTCTAAAGCAGAAAAATTAATGTATCCAAAAACTGATATTTTAAAAATAAATGATATAGGTATTCCCCTATCTGAAATCACTTCCCTAGAAGATTTTCCTTCTGGTGTTAAATGCTGTAAATGCATCATTGTTAGTCTTGGACATACTAAGAAACCTCTTCTGGTTATAGGTGGAGAATTTGTATCCAACAATTACTTTCACGAGGATATTTATCATACAGTTTGTAATCAATATCCCCATGCTAGACTTTTAATTAAGGGTGGTGGAAAGCTGTCTCTTATTGATGGTGTGTTTAATATTTATGACAAAAGTGCTCTTTATGGGAAAATAGATGATCATGACACTTCTTTCTTCATACATAAATTAAATAGTTATTGACTTTCTTCTGTATTTTTGTTATAATAAGACATAACAAATCAAAAGGGGTTATTATGAAAATTATTATTATCACAAGAGACCAAGCTCAAGCAATACGAAGTAAAATCAAAGAATGTAAGGCACGCTTAGGGGCAAGACAAGCTGCAATCGTAGCTTTTGCCAAAGTAATTGGTAAGGATTTGCTTCATTATAATCATATTCGTATTGCAGGGGCGTAAAGATGAATACTTTATTTTCAAAACCTGCCCTTCTTGCTTCGAGTTATCAGGACTGGGAAAAGTTAAAGATCTTGGTGTCTGACACTATAGACAAATCTGAAAAATGTATGCACGATGCTGCAAAATACATACTGGAAAAGAAAAACCTTGCTTGTAAAAATGGTCTTCTCCCCGAAGAGGTAAGAAAGAATAGTAAATATATTCAATTAAAAAAAGAATTCCATAAAGATTTAGCAGCATTAAGAGAGTTCAATGGAAATTCTCCAAAAAAATACAAACAAAAGTATTCAAGAGAATCTCGTAGTCTTAAAAAATAAGTTTATCTGAAAAAATCTTTAATCTCTCTCCATGCTTGTTCTAGACAAGTCTCTTTTACTTGTCTACTTTTTAAAATACTAATTGCACCTTTTGCCGTACAAAAAAGTTCTCCTAATGCCCAACTTTCTTTAGATGATAGAATATCTTCGTATTCAAGAATTAATTTTTGTAGCTCTAATCCTTGATCTTCAAGTAAAGAAAGAATTCCATCTAAGCTATTCCCTTTTCTATTAAACACAAATTCTTTAATTTTTGAGACTATTTTTTCTTTTTTTACCAAAAGAAGAACAATTCTCATAGACTTTAATTTTTTCTCATCTTTGATAAACTCTTTTAAACTACTCCCAGACATCTCTTCGTTTTCTTCTGTTATTCTCTGTAGCTCTATTTCATATTTTGCAACAATTGGAGTTAATCTTTTTATTAGAATTTCTGGAGATTCCAACTTAATATCCCCTACTTCTTGCATAACCTCATTAACTAAATGTTTTATTTTATCAGCAATACTAACTGTTTCTTTAGTGTTTGACGGTTGGGATTCTTTTTTCTTAACTGTCTTTTTTGTGGGAAACTTCTTTGTTCTTAATGCTCTCAGTTCCTTTGGATCAAACTTTATATCTATTTTTTTCAAGGCTGCTATAAATTTAGTCATTTCTTCAGAACTTCTCCACCCCTGTCTAGAAAAATATCCTAATCTCTTTGTTTCATTATCATATCTCTTGATCTTTTTTTCATCTAGTTGTACCTGTTTTAATATTGTTAGTTGTTTTTCTGTGCCCATAGTTTTAATTCTCCAGTATTTTTTATTTATTATATCATAAGCTAGAAGTTAGAATATCTACAATATAATAATACATATTATATTAAGGATTATTATGAGCAAGAAAAAAGTTAGTTTCGATATTGACAATAGATTATTAAGTGATATTAAGAGTTTGTGTACGGCTGAAGATATAAAATTGTCTGAATTTTTGAGAGGAGCTGCAGAAGATGGTTTTGAAAAGTTAAAGGAGGCTTCTGAAAAGAGACTTCTCTTTATAATCTCCACAGAACATGGGATCGTAAAGAGAAGCGTCGATATGTCAAATATGTTTTCTGTTGAATACTCTGCTTCTCAAGAGATGCAAGAAAACGTAAATGCTAAAGAAGAGGGATTCTTTCTCTTATCTGATGTCAAAGATAAGAAAGAACGATTGGAGCTATCTACATACTCTGATCATTCTGGTAGAGTAGTTTTTTTCACAAAATCAAATCTAAATCAACATAAATAACTTGTAAAAACAGATAGTTTTATATAGTCTTCTGTATTGACTTTTTACCTTTAGTTTGATATAATTAACTATAGCAAATTAAAGGAGAAACTATGAGTTTCGAAGAGTGTCAAACATCAAGTAAAAAAATCTCATTAAGAGATATGCATGAAGAGGGTGATGGAAGTATCATAGAGCGAAGTATGGTTGAGTTATATGAGGGTACTAAAGAATGGATATCTTTTTCTACCTCTGATGAAGTCCAGGAAGAGTGGAATATTCAATTAAAGGATGATCCTATATCGGCGATTATTGACTGTTATGAGGTAGAGCAAGGCTTTGAATCTATCTCTAATGTTGCTACCTTAAGAGAATTTTGCGAAAAGAATTACTTTGCATAAAACTAATGAAGCTGTAGAGCTTGCTAGATTTAAAATGAAACCAAAGGAAACTAAATGAAAAAGCTTATAAAAAAAATATATACCTTTCTTACTACATATAGTAAAGATAGTGAATTCTTTATGGGAACAAGAGAAAGATATAAATGGAAAAGCTTATCAAATAATGTAATTAAGCAAGATGCACCATGAAAAACCTTTCAGTAGAAGAAAAAGAGTATCCTAAATATGTAATATTCATGCTTGTTACAATCGTGATTTCTATGTTAATTTTTAGCCTGTTTAACTTAGTTTTTTCTATGTTTATGGATAGTTTTGGGGCACTTATTATTGTCTTTATTTTGATTGTATCTTATCTTTGTTTGCATCGTCTCTATTTTATTATGGGTATTTCTTTATTAATTTTTGGCTCCTTTGTAGTGTACCATCTCCAATCACCCACCTCTTCGGATATAGAGCTGCTTCATATTATTAAGAATAAAACTTGTTTTTCTGCTAATAACAAGTACAATAGTGATGAATTTAAAAACTATCTTTTGTCAGACAACACTCTTCGGAGATATGAAATTAATATGTTTGCGTCTTATATTAAAAAATGCAATAGTGAAAATTCTAAATTTAGCCAAGAAACAAAAGCAAAAGAATTGGAATACAAGGCTGCACAAATAGTTCAAGATCTAACCAACAGTCATAAGAACTAAAGACTTTTTCCTTGATTTTATAGCCCTTTTGTGTTATAATAAGACATAACACAAAAGGGCTATAATTATGTACACTCTTAGGGATAACCAAGCCAGAGCTTTTAAAAATATTACCAAATACAATGGAGATCGTTGTCAGTATATTTCAGCTTGTGGAACAGGGAAAACCTTGGTCAGCAAGGAACTTATTGTTGATACATTCAACTTTAGTCCTGGGATAATAATTGTCTTTGTGCCTAGTCTTGCTTTGATGAATCAAACTTCTTCTTCATTCTATGATTATGGATTAGATAGTACATACAAAACATTATTTGTTTGCTCTGATACTGAAATGGGTTCAACAATAAAAGACCATTTAGATTTCTCTTTTGTTACTACAACAGAGAAGGAAATCATATCAAATCAACTAGAACTTTTATCGGATGAAAAAGTTGTTATCTTTTGTACTTATCATTCAAGTAGACTTTTATCTGAAGTTATAAAATCAAAAAATATTTCCGTATTACTTGGAATCTATGATGAGGCTCATAAAACAACCTCTATAAGAGATACAAACTTTAATTATTCCCTTCTTAATAAAAATATAGATATAAAAAAACGTATTTTTATGACTGCTACACCTAAACACACCAGTTATGATGATGATGACATCCCTTCTTTCTCTATGAATAATGAATCTTTATATGGTCCCGTAGTTGAAAACTACTCAATGAGACAAGCAATAAAAGATAATATAATTACTCAATATCGCGTCATTGTTTCAATAATAGACAATGATCTTATGCATAGAATGAATAATGATGAAGCTTCAGATTCTTTTAGTGGTGATCTAAAAAGAAGTGGTAAACTTTATGCTCTAGTTGATGCTATCAAAAAATATAATATTAAAAAAACAATCTTGTTTTCTGAAAGAATTAATAAGTCTAAAAAATATACAGAAGGGTTAAATACAGTATTTCCTGAAAAAAGAAGTGTCCATGTGGATTCTACTTCTGGCAATTCCTTCGTTTCTCAAGCTCTCGATGATCTAAGAACGGGTAAGATTTCTATTTTATCTAACGCTACTATTTTAAGTGAAGGAGTTGATGTCCCTTCTATAGAAATGTCAGCCTTTATGGAGAAAACAAAGTCTGCTCCAAATATAATCCAAAGAATAGGAAGGGCTACTCGTAAAGATCAAGATAATCCGAATAAGATTGGCTATATTTTTCTCCCTATTTTTATAGGTGAAATTGGAGATAATCTTGTTGATGCTGCTATAAAGGCTGGAATGGAAGATGTATTGCGTATTCTTCATACTCTTTATGAAAATGATGAATATTTTTCTGAAGTAATCAACAGCTTTTCGGGGCCAGAGAAAGATGGTGGTGTATCTGAAAAAATGGAAGGATTAATTTCTTTTCTCGGTGGTGATAATTATGTCTCAAATATTTCTCATTTTAAGGATAAACTTTATACTGTTATTGTTGAAAATATTTTGCCTACCTGGGAACAAAATTTTTTATCCACTAAGCAGTTTATCATTAAAAACAAGAGACTCCCATACAACAAAGAAAGGTATGGCGGTATAAATGTTCATTCATGGATTAATAATCAAAGAGTACGGATGAAAAAAGAGAAATTGACTGAGGATGAAAAAAGCAAATTACATTCTATTGGTGTCTTTACAGATGTTGAACTTTGGAAGTTTAACTATAATCTTTATTTTGAAGAATTTCAAAAAAGAGAAGACCCTAAATATAAACCTACCGAGCCTCTACATGGTGTAACTTTTTCTAATTGGGAAAATTTACAAAGGTTTAACCGTAGAACAGGAAAACTTTCTAAAGAAAAGCTCTTACTATTAAATAAGATAAATTTTATTTGGAACAAGATAGAGAAACAGTGGGAAGATAATTTCACTCTTTATCTTTCTTTAAAATCAAAAAACAAAGAAGAGCCTTTTCTGGTAAATCTTTCAGATGATCCCACTCTTTACTATTGGTGCAACAGGCAAAGAAAAACCTATTTAGATAAAAGTTTGTCGCAAGATTATATCAAAAGACTAAGTGATGTAGATTTTATTTGGGATCTAAACAACAAGGACATTATTTGGAATGAGTCTCTGAAGAAGTATATTGATTTTAAGAATAAATATAAAAGAGAACCTTCTAAAAAAGATGTATCCGCAGGTATTATTCCTATGTCGCTAATTGGCTGGATAGGTACACAAAAAAAAGCTCTTCGTCGTGGAACAATTTTACCTGATAGAAAATCTCGTTTATTTAAAACCAATATTGTATTAGATACCCGTTTACAGGATTGGGAAAATATGTTTTCTCTTTATATCGATTGGAAAAATATGTTTCCAAACAAAGAACCTTCTTCTACTGTAGTACACAAGGGGAAAAATCTAGGCATATGGGTTTCTGGTCAAAGATATTCATATAAAAAAAACAACCTCTCTATGAATTATATAAAAAAACTAGAAGAGTCTGGATTTATTTGGTCTCTTGAATCGGAAGATGTTTTTGATGAGTTTTTAAAAATATATATTGCCTTTAGTAAAAAAAATAAACGAGGTCCTATAAGAGGTGAAATATTTCAAGATAAAGAAATAGGTGTTTGGGCTGCGAATCAAGTGGGTCTCTATAATGATAATGACCTCAAAAAAGAGAAAAAAAAGCAAATGGACGATATTAACTTTGAAATGGATTTAAGTTATTCTCGGTGGCTCAAGGGATATTATATTTTTTTGGATTTTATGGATAAATCTAAAGAAGATTTTTCTTCACGCACAATTTGGGATGGCTATTCTTTAGGAACTTGGGTTTCAAGACAGAGAAAACTCTATTCAGAAGGGACTCTATCTAAGAAGAGGGAAATATTACTTATATCTATTGGTTTTATTTTTAATGTAAACGAAGCAAGATGGAATACTATGCTTTCCATTTCCTATGAATTTGTATCCAAACATGGTAGGCTGCCTACTACACAAGAAGAATATAAAGGAATTAAAGTGGGTACTTGGTTTTGTACTCAGCATCGAAAGTATAAAAAAAATACACTTAACACTAAAAAAGAAAAGATTCTTTTTGATAAATTTGGGCTATTTCTTTAAATGGAAAATCTTTTGGTAAATAATTAAATCACAAAAATATTATATTGACTTTATAATGTTTTTTTATTATAATAAAATACAACATTATAAAGGATAAACAATTATGTTTTTAATTTTTCTATTTTCATTTATCATTACAGTTAACTTATTTATTATTAGAAATCGTCATGAATACACAATCATGAGAGAAAGATATAGGGAACTAGAGGATCTTATACCCCATAAAAGAGCTGAATACCCTATTATGTCTCATAACTCTATTGAGTGTGGGATAATCGCTGGAGTGTTTCATTCTGATGGTAGTGTGTGGACCCACCATGAAAAAACGAATGGTAAGAGTGAAAACTCGGTTCCTGTATGTGATCCTCACATTATGCATGCCTTAGCTTCACTAATGGATGTAGATAAAAAAATGCTTCTTGATTATGATTATTTTGATGAAAGTAAAAATAAAATTTTATCAATCTATTTAAATAAATAGAAATAGTTTAAGATAAAAAGTATTTTTTATATAGACACTACTTTCTTTTGGATAGAATGATAGAATCAAAAGTATCCAGGGATCACCGTGAATAACAAAAAACTATCCTCTATCTATATTGCAATGTCCGATGATAATAATCTTTTAACGGTAGGAAAGACTGGAGAACAGTTTTTATCCTCTTCAGAACTACTGACCTCCTGGAAGCTTTCTCAACATAAAGAAGCCACTCTTATCTGCTGCACCTATAATTTTTGCCATACCCTAGAAAGAATGATTAAAGATATCTTTTCTGACTATTCACAAAAAGAGGGGATATTTAGTGCTGAATGCTATAGGGATATGGTTGATTTAGTTAATGAAATACAAACTCACAATAGCAAAATTATCTCAATAGATGAGTGTTTTAATAGAAGCTCTATATGCTAACAGTAATAATTAAGAAGAATGTTCGACAAGAAGACATGCCTATTATTTCTGATAATCTTTTTCAAGATTTAATAGATGCCTCTGGAAAGTGTATGGTTCTTGTAGAATATAAACTTTTACATAAAAGTGGTCTGGCTTACAAAAATAGTATAGGAGCTACCATTATTCAAACTCAGTCTATAAACAAGCTAAAAGAAGCTATAGGTGATATTGTGGATCTTAAATATATACAAGGTACAGACTCTTCTGTATACCTCTCTTTACTATAAAAACTTAATTCTTGTACTCCATGCTTTCATAGGTTAAATATAATATCTCTGACACAATAATCCAAATAGAAAAAGATAATAGTAAGTATATTCCAAGTAATACTACTACATCAGCATTCATAGGAATTCTTTCAATATGAAACTTATTACCTGTAACCCAGGTCATCCATACCACCAAAATAAGCATAGGCACATATGTTTTTAATCTATTCACTTTTTCTCCTTTAAGGAATAACTTTTTTTAGTTCAATAGTGAGTTCACCTCTATGGTAGATAGAATTTTCTACAGTATCATCAAACAATACAAAATGCCCTTTTGCTTCTGTAGCAAGTAGCCACTGTTTAAAAAATTCTTCTTTTTCTTCAAATAGAAATGTATCACAAGCAAAGGCTGTATTTTCACCTATTAATCCATTTTTATTCAATATTAATTGATGAGCCTCTTCCAATAAAAGTACTTCTATTGATATTCCTAATTTCTCTTCTAAGAACACTCTAAGTTCAGTGTTAAAAGCTTCGCCCTCAGATTTAGTCCAAACTGCTGCAGAAAACAATACTGATCTTTCTATCTGATGTTCATCAATAAACTTTTTAATAATCTCTACATTATGAGGGATTAATGTTTGATCGTACCAGTCTTTTATTAGAGTTAGCTCTAAATCAAGAAACAAGTTAGGCTTATTAGACATAACTAATCTTTATTCTCTACTGCACAATCACATTGCTTCTCTTTTGTGCTTATGTTTTTAATGGGTGTAAGCATTTGATCGTTTAGACTTACAAATTTTTGCTCATCGACACAAAAGATGGTCAAGTTTTTAAACACTGTGAGACTCTTCTCTTCTACTATACACATTTCATTTTCTTTTGCTTGTGTCATTGTAATAATACATACAGACACTAGTAATAATATATTTTTCATAAATATCCTTTGATTTGTTATTCCTTATTATATCAAATTATAAACATAAAGTCAATACTCTAAAAAGTCTAACATTATGGATTTTTAAAAAGTAAAGTCGAAGAAAGGCACATTACTTCTTAATACTCTCTAAGTCTATTTCTCCATTTTTAAGAGTATAATCTATATGAAAAAACTCCATAAAGTCTTCTAAATCATCAAATCTTTCAGACTCTTTTTCAGGAATACCGTAGGGTTCTTCCCATCCTGTCATACTAAAAGTTACAGGCTTAATATTTCCTACAATAAGGAATCCTTGCTCTATCATTTCATCATTATTAGATGTAACCCCTACATCATCTTCATAGTCCGTATATTTCAACATCTCACTATATGAACATTCAACAAAAGTGTCATCTGTAAGTAGAGACATCAATTCTTCCATCTCTTCATTTTCAAGACATTCTCCTGATTTTGTAGCTGTTGGAATAATTGCATTCTGGTATACAAAAAAATCTTCATAGCACCCACCTCCAACATAACCGTCACCACAGGCAGTAATTGTCTTATCTTTGTTTGTAATCCCTGCTAGTCGATATCTTACTGCCTTACTACCTATTTCAGCTATCTTTCCAAAAAAACTCATCTTTGTTTTTCTCGCCATCATTGGCTCCTTTGTTTGTTGTGTTATATTATAGCAAATTTAGGGAATAAAGTCAATGTGAAATTTACTTTCCAATACTTGAAACATTTAAGTCTTCATCTTCCTCACACATAGAATAATCTATCTCAAAATGATCTAAAAAATCTTCTAGGTTTGAAAATTTTTCTGACTGCTCAATAGGTATTCCAAAAGGTTCCTCCCAGGAAGTCATACTCCAAGATATAGGTTTTATATCTCCTACAACTAAATACCCTTCTTTTGTCATAATATCATTAATTGAAATATATCTACCCTCTCCTTTATATCGAGAATATTCATACATCTTATCTGATATTTCTTTTATGAAATTCTTATCCGTTAGTAAGATCATAATATCTTCCATCTCTTCATTTTCAAGGCAATATCCTGCACTTGTCTCATTTGGAATGATTATATTTTGATATACAAAAAAGTCTTGCGTACATCCTCCACCAACATATCCATCACCACCACCTGTAAAGGTACCATTTTCATTAGATATACCTGCAAATCTATATCTTATATCTATATTGCCTATCTCTTCTATTTTCCCGTAAAAACCTATTTTTCTCATTTTGAGTCCTTTATTTTTTAGATATCATATTATATAAAAAATATGAAATAAGGTCAACATACAATAAGTGTCTTTTTAAAAAGTAGATAGTAAGGGGATAAGGTTGGCTGTCATAAATACATGAAAATGACAGCCAAGGAATATGAACACTTGAACAATACAATAAAGAGTATATTCACAAGGAAGTTTGGAATATCTTAAAGTGGTACTGAAAAATGTTGGGAGGATTGTGCTCCCAAAAGAATTATATCATAATATTTTTTAATTAAATAATTTATGATGGCCAACTAATCTTAATACTTGAAAAACTAAGCTATTACAGTAATCCTCATTACTGTAATGAGTGTTCTCTATTCTTTATTACATAACCCCTATTCCTAAAAACGACCAAAAAACAGTTATTATCCTTCTAAAAATAACTTCTATACACATTGACTTTTTTTCAATAATTTGATATAATATAGTACACCAAAACAAAGGGTTAAGATGAAACTTAACATATTAATAATTTTATTTTCAGCCATTTTAAATGCTAATTCTTTTATGGCAGATTTAAATATCTCAAAAGAAGATAAAGCAGTCCTAGAAAACATTCTAGTTGTAACTAAATTAGTTGAGGTCTACCCTAATTCACCTAAAGAAAAAACTCAAATCATCAAGAGTATATTGAAATATGCCCATGAATATAATATAAATCCTATAACTCTTACAGCTATTTTAGCAAAAGAATCTAGCTTAAATAAGGAAGCTAAACATGGTTCTGTTTTTGTAAAAATTCCCACTGCTAGACATTGGACCAAAATTGAATCGGCAAGAGTTACTGCTGTTGGACTAGGTGGTGTTATTTTTGAAATATGGAAGTATGAACTTAAAGATATAGGTATAAAATCAAGAAAAGAGTTATTTAAAATTGATACAAATATACAAGCAACGGCATATATCTTTAGTATCTATACCCATGAGAGAAAACAATTAAAACACACCTTAACAAGAGAAGA
>Ga0256824_10000433_pt1 | contig 15981 bp, 14 predicted proteins | sample CV67metaG_FD_191570 | JGI IMG/M metagenome (GOLD analysis project Ga0256824, IMG submission 191570) | Hydrothermal vent microbial communities from East Pacific Rise, Pacific Ocean - CV67 | ecosystem: Environmental > Aquatic > Marine > Hydrothermal vents | place: Pacific Ocean: East Pacific Rise...
TACTTCAAAAACACTACCAGTATTCTTTTCTATATTAGCTTCACTTATTCTATCAGTATTAATTACGCTTATTTCTAATATTAAAAAAAATAATTAACTATAAAATAATTCAATTTCACGAAAGTCAATCTTAAATGAAAAAAATAATTATTTCAATTTCTATTCTTATATTAACTGCTATTACATATTCTGTTTTAGCAAAAAAAATAAAAATAACAGAATTAGATACAAAAATATTTGAACCATTATTTTCTGCAAACCTTCCAAATGGGTCAATTGAAAAATACCTTGGGTACCAAGAAAATAATACTGATTTTATTAACTATTTTACAACCACAGGAATAGCATTGGAGTATTTAATTACTTATAATACTTCTAATAAAGATACATATATTAAAAATGCTCTAAATATAATAGATCAATTAGAAAATACTTTTGATAAACATGGTTATTTTCCAAGACCAGCTTACCATCATTTTGAATTTGGATGGGTTTCTTCAATGGACGCCCCTTTAATAGCCTTAACAACTTTAGTTGCTTACGAAAGAACTAATAATCTAAAATATTATACGTTTTATGAAAAGTTAATACCTTATCTAAGTACTACAAACATAAACAAAGGTTATATTTTACCACTATCTGAAGACAAACTATTTCCTCTTGAATACTGTAATGATTCAACAACAAGTAAAGATGCTTTATTTGTTTTAAACGGATCTTTAGTAAGTTATTTGTCACTTTCAATTATATCTAAAACCTATAGAACTGAACAGATTAACAATTTATTAACTAAAATTGACAATGCTTATAAATCAAAATTCAATGAATTCATACGCGAAAATAAACATTGGACCTTTTACATGTTAAATAAATTAACCTCAAACCAAGGTCATTATCACATGTTTGAAATGAAATTATTCTCCGAAATTTACACTATTACTGGTAAAGAAATGTTTAAAGAACAATTTCAAATAAGAGAAAAAATGTTTAAAGAAGTATATGATTTAAAAGTTATTGAGAATGACAAAAACCTAACGTATTTCTTTTTAAGATCCACAGCTCCACACCCTTACATGATCGAATTATATGGTACTATACTGAAGTTTTATGATTCAAAAGATGAATTAATACATCAAGACTCATGTTTAGTTTCTGGTTATATGGATTTTAATACTTTTAAAAACAATACATTTATGACTGGTGAAATCCCTAAAACCACAAAATACTATGAATTAATATCTGTGAATAGAGGTTTTGAAAAGATATTATTTAAAGAAAACATAAATGATTTCGTAAAAGATACAAAAATACAGTATGAAAAATATGTTTTATCTGCATCTGAAGACGCTAGAATTGAAGATAGTATACTAATAATAGATAATGAATTTAATGAAAGTGTATGGGCTAAAATTCACTTGACATTTAAAAATCCTATTGAATTAAATTATCTGAAATACTATTTCATTGAATTAGATAATGGAATCAACAAATTAGCTATGAAACTTACATTATATGACGAAAACAATCGAAATTTAGACAGAAGCATTCCAAGAATGATTGAAGGTAAAAACCTAATTTTATTTTCTCCTTTAGGTTTTCATTCAAATGATGAAATCATTAATATTAAATCAATTACTATTAAAATACATACAGGCTCTAAAGAGTACAAAGATGAAACTAATTTTTTGATTAATCATTTTGGAATACTTAACAATGAATATGAAGTCATTAAGTATTTAAAAAATACAGAATATGTAGTTAACTCTGAACTCTAAACACATGTTTATATTTCTAAAGTTTTGGCTGTAAATCAATTATTCAATCCTTAAATGATAGTCTTTAATCGCTTTTGATATAAACCAAGCGTATATTAAATAGGATAGTATATCTATCACTAAATAACAATATAAAAAATTAACTAAATTTAAATTGTAATTTTCTGAAATAAGATACAATAAAACTACCATTAACAAATATATTATTTGCCAAATACTAATCCATTTAATTTTTTCTAATGAAAGTAAAATTTTACTAAAAGAACTCACTAAAAATTTAAAAGAAAAAGAAATTACTAAAATCTGAGACATAAAGCCAGCCAAATCCCATTTGTCACCATATAATTGAAAGATATATTTCCCAAACGGAATAAACAATAAAGACATTCCTACAGAAAGTCCAATTAGTAGTAAAAAAACATTTTTTAATACACTTTTAAACTCTTTATTCTGAGCAACTCTCTCTGACACTTGTTGGAAGACTACTTGCGATACATTATTTGAAATTAATGACACAGGGATAGATAGGATGGTCCTTACGAGTGTTAATTGACCTGCTATTTCAATACCAAATTGTTTTGTTACAATAAATAAAGGAGCATGAGTTGCAAATGAGTTTGCTAAAGATGGTAACGAATTTAATAACGCAAAAGACTTATACCTCACCATCATACTTTTTAACTTTACTTTCGTTATATCCCTACAACTAAACCCAGCTTTAAATGATTGATAAATGGCTTGAATCGCCATAGAGAATCGTCCTATAGAATCACCATAAATTAAACCGTAAATAACTCCTGTTTTTCCAAAAAAGATATTAAATGGAGTTTCTACAATACGTTGTGTTATTTTGTTTATTGATGAAGCTGTATACTTTTTCTTTCTAATTAACCAATAGTTAAAAGGTTGATAGACACCCACAAAAAACACTGACATAGGAAGCATAAACACCCACCATTTATCATCATTCCATTTAACAAAATACAGTAAATCAAATTTATACAGTAGTAACCCTATTAAAATTAGAATAGAAATAAAAAAAGCAAAAAACACACTAAGTACCACCAAAGTATTAGCATCTTTTTCTTCTTTTGGTAACAGTATTGTAGTTTCGTACTTTAGATTAACAATTACAAACAATATTGAAACAGAACTCATATAGAGTCCATAAAAGCCAAAAGATTCATCACTAAAAATCCTAGCAATGTAAAAACTAAAAATAATTGGAATAAGTTGGGCTATAATAGTACCAAATAATAGTTTAGATGCATTTTTTAAAGTTTCATTAAAAAATTTATTTAGTTTAAACATTTATTTAAAATTATTTTCTTTTAATAAAACTAAAATTATATATAATAATCAAAACTAAATAGTAGCCACATACTCTCCCATTCCTTCATCAAAACTATACTGAACTTTATAATTCAATAAGGTTTCAATTTTTGAAATATCAGCTAAGGAATCCCTAATATCTCCTTGTCTTGTGGCTATATGAACGGCATTAATATTGGATACGTTCGTTCCATTTTCAATCAATGCTGTTTTAATTGTTTTAATTACTCTATTTAAGGTGTAAGATTCACCACACGCAACATTATATGCTTGACCATAAGCTTTATCATTTTGAACGGTCAATGCTTGCTCATTTGCATGTATTACATTTTTAATGTAAGTAAAGTCTCGGGTTTGATTTCCATCTCCGTGAATTTCTGGTGATTTTTTATTTTGAAATAATCCTATAAATTTTGGAATAGCTGCTGCATAAGCTCCGTTAGGATCTTGGTTTTTGCCAAACACATTAAAATATCTTAGTCCTAAGGTTTCCATTCCATAAATATCATGGAAAATCTTACCATACAATTCGTTTGTTAATTTACTTACTGCATAAGGAGACAAAGGCTTTCCTAAATCGTCTTCTTTTTTTGGTGATTTTTTTGAATCGCCATAAACTGATGAACTTGATGCATACACAAAACGCTTTACACCATTTTCACGTGCAGCATTTAACATATTTAAAAAACCTTGTGCATTAATTTCATTTGTTGGAATTGGGTTATCAATTGATCTCGGCACCGAACCTAAAGCAGCTTGATGCGAAATCATATCCACACCTTTACTTGCTTTTAAACAAGACTGATAATCACGAATATCTAACTCTAAAAATTCAAAATTAGGGTTAGATAATAAAGGTTCAATATTAGACTTATGGCCCGTTAATAAATTATCTAAACACTTTACTTTGTAATTCTTATTTAAAAAATAAGCACACAAATTGGAGCCGATAAAACCGGCTCCACCTGTAATTAATATTGTTTTTGAATTGTTCAATTTAAAATTATTTAGCGTAATGTACTGCTCTTTTCTCTCTTATCACAGTTACTTTTACTTGTCCTGGATAAGTCATTTCGTTTTGAATTTTTTGGGATATGATAAATGACAATTCATCTGCTCTTTGATCAGATACTTTTTCACTTTCTACCATTACTCTTAATTCTCTACCTGCTTGAATTGCATAACATTTACTTACACCATCAAAGCCAACAGCTATATTTTCTAATTCTTTAATTCTTTTAATGTAAGACTCAGCAATTTCACGTCTTGCTCCTGGTCTTGCTCCAGAAATAGCATCACAAACTTGTACAATTGGTGAAATTAATGTTGTCATTTCAATTTCGTCATGGTGAGCTCCAATTGCATTACAAACATCAGGTTTTTCGTTATACTTTTGAGCTAACTTCATCCCCAATAATGCATGCGGTAATTCTGGCTCATCATCTGGCACTTTTCCAATATCATGAAGTAAACCTGCTCTTTTAGCAACTTTTACGTTCAGTCCTAATTCGGCAGCCATTGTAGCACACAGATTTGCTACTTCTCTACTATGCTGTAATAAATTTTGACCATAAGACGAACGGTATTTCATTCTACCAATCATTCTCATTAACTGTGGATGTAAACCGTGAATCCCCAGATCAACACAGGTTCTTTTACCTGTTTCAATGATTTCTTCTTCTAAAGATTTTTTTGTTTTTCTAACAACATCTTCAATACGTGCAGGATGAATTCTACCATCAGATACTAATTGATGTAAAGATAATCTTGCTATTTCTCTTCTAATCGAATCAAAACAAGATAAAATAATAGCTTCTGGTGTATCATCTACAATAATCTCAACACCTGTTGCTGCTTCTAAAGCTCTAATGTTACGCCCTTCTCTACCAATAATTCTTCCTTTCATTTCATCAGACTCAATATTAAATACTGAAACCGAATTCTCAATAGCCTGTTCTGTAGCGACTCTTTGTATAGATTGAACTACAATTTTTTTAGCCTCTTTATTTGCATTAATTTTTGCTTCTTCAACAATGTCTTTAATTGTTGCCATTGCATCTGTACGAGCTTCATCAATTAAGGCTTGTTTTACTTCTATTTTGGCTTCTTCAGGTGATAATCCAGAAATTTTTGATAATTCATTCACCTGTTTTTGGTGTAATTTCTCAATTTCCTTTCTTTTATTTGACACTGCACCTTTTTCTTGATTCAGATCATTTTTAAGATTTTCAATATCTTTTTCTTTACGTCCAAATTCACCTATTTTTTGGTTCAATTGATTCTCTTTGCTTTTTACTTTGTCTTCAATTGATTGAATTTTTTGCTCACGACTTCTTACTTTATTTTCGTGATCATTTTTAAGTTGCAAAAAACGTTCTTTTGCTTGTAAAACTTTGTCTTTCTTTAAAGACTCTCCTTCTACCTCAGCTTCTTTTAATATAGCGCTTGACTTACTCTTCAATACACTTTTTTGGAGTACAAAGGCGATTACTGCTCCAACAATAACACCTATAACACCAATAATAACACTTGTAATATCCATCTTTTTTAATACCTTATTTTAAGGGTTTTTGTTTTAAAACAGGGCGTTAACCTTGCTCATTAAGTTTACTTAAAATTCGATTTAAGTCTTCATTAATAGATGGATCAACGATTTTTTGTTCAACTACAGTAGTTTTTGTGGTGACCTTTTGAAGAGCCAACTGTAACGCAGTCATTGCTAATAAGTCTTGCATGTCTTTTACAGCATAACTTCCTTGCAATTTTTTTATATTTGAATTTATCTTTTCAGCAGCTACTAAAATAGAAGATTCCTCCTCTTTTTTTATTGTCAAAGGGTAAGTTCTACCAGCTATAATTACTTTTAAAGATATCTTTTCCATTTATCATCCATTAAGTAAAGAAATACACGAATCGATCTCATTTACTAATTCACTTATTTTTGATTTGTACTGCCCTACTTCCTCTGAATTTGAATTTGAATTTTTAAGTTTAGCTTCTAAACGGTTTACGTTTTCATTCAAAGAAAAATGTTCTACGTTTAACTTTTTATTTAACTTTTTTAACTCTACCAGTTCAGCCTCTTGACTTTTAACTAAATCATTTAAATTAGCTACTTTAGCAATTAAAGCATCCACTCCTTGTTCTAGTTTATTTATCAACTGATTAGCTTCAGACATACTACATTTCAAAATTATTGTAAACAAAAATACTAATACTAAATCCATTTTCAAAACTAAATCACACTATTTATTAAAAACATTTTTTTAATAATTAAGATTAATCAAAGTTTGTATCTAAAATTAAGGCATTAAATTTGATTCCTACTTAAGAAAACACATCTAATAATATGCTAAAATTAATTCTAATTATTCTAATTTCTACTCCATTTACATTATCAGCACAAAGCTATACACCTAAGCAAATAGATTACAATCAGAACTTAGGTAATCCAATGAAAATCAACTTGGTATTGGCTGGGAATTTTTGTGAAATGCGCTCAAATCATTTCCATACAGGAATTGACATAAAAACAAACCATAAAGAAGGTGTGAAACTTTACGCAATAGAAGATGGTTACCTTTCACGCTTACGTGTTTCTCCTTGGGGCTATGGAAACGCAATTTACATACAACATACAAACGGACTTACCAGCTTGTATGGTCATTGTCAAAAGTTTACACCTAAGATTGATTCACTGGTTTATGAAATTCAAAAAGCGTATGAAAAATCGGTAATAGATAAAGATGTGTTACCATTAAAAATACCAATTAAAAAAGGTCAATTAATTGGTTATTCTGGAAATTCGGGCTCATCTTCAGCCCCACATTTGCATTTTGAAATTAGGGAAACAAAAACTGAACATGCTATCAATCCTTTATTATTTAAGTGTTATCAAAAATTAATAAAAGACACAACACCTCCTCAAATTAGAGGAATAAAGTTTTATTCAATTACAAATTCAGGATATATGCTTCCTGACAAATTTTCATATTTTCCTGTTATAAAAAAAGAGGGTAAACTTTTAATAAACGGAGGAAAGCCTATTAATATTGACGAACTATTAGTCAATGACTCAAAATTAGCATTAGGAGTTTTAGCAATTGATAAGTTAAACGGAGCTGGAAACACATGTGGTATTTATCATACAAAACTCAAAAAAGACAACCAACTGATTCACGAGCAGAAAACTGAATACATGAACTTTGATTATAATCGGTTTATGAATTCTCATAAAGATTATAACGCTTTTAAAAAAGAAAGAAAACACATTCATAAACAATTTACGACCTCTATAAACCCACTTCCAATTTACCCTGTTAATAATGGGAAAATAGAATGGGAGGATAGAACTGGAGATTATGAAATCACAGTGCTTGATGTTCACGGAAATTCATTATTACTTAATTTCACAATAGAAAGTAAATCAACTATCTACTCAGACAATCATTTTAATCAAACTAATAAATACATTTACCCAGATACCGTTAACTTTATCTTAAAGGATAACTTTCAAGTACTTTTTGAAAAAGGTACTTTTTATGAACCTTTGGAGGTGATTTTTAAACAAAAAAAAACGGATAGTTCATCAAAATTTATTGGAAAAATGTATCAATTTGCTGACAATTCAATTCCGGTTCAAACTAAATACGACATCAGAATTAAATGCCCTGAACTCTCTGTAGACTTCCCAAAAGAAAAACTTTCTATTGTGTATACTGATAACAGAAAAAGAATTAAATATGTAGGTGGAACATATTTTGACGGATGGATAGAAGGTAAAGTACGGGCTTTTGGTAAATTCTCTTTAATGGTAGACACAATTGCACCAACCATTAAACCATTTGACTACAAAAACAATAAAAAAGTAACAAAATACTCTACTTTAGAATTAAAAATCACCGATAACCTATCTGGAGTTAAAAGTCACAAAGCATACATTAATAACAAATGGGTACTAATGCATTATAATAGAAAAAAAGGTAGATACATCATTCCTTTAGACGGTAGAAGTAAAAGTTATTTAGTTAGAGGTAAAAATGCAATTAAAATTGTAACGTTTGACAGAAAGAATAATAAAAGTACATTAGAGACAATTGTCTTATATTAAACTGTTTTTATTTAAGACACTTTAAGTTAAGTGATAGAATTAACAGACAACGTCCTTAGCAATACTTATAAAATAGACATTTGATTTTACACTTCTTACATCCGCTACCTATCGGATTGTAAAAGCAATACTTAGAAAAAGATATTTAAATCAAAAAAGACTTTCATTTCTGAAAGTCTTTTTGAAGTGGTGATGGACGGGTTTGAACCGCCGACACATGGATTTTCAGTCCATTGCTCTACCAACTGAGCTACATCACCTACTGTTTTGTGGGTGCAAAGATATACATGATTTTGTAGATAACAAATAAAAACTCACTTTTTTTTGTAAAAATAAAATTATTCTTTGCAAATTTGAACTATGAATTTAATAATTGACCAAGGTAATACCCTATTTAAAGTTGCTTTATTTAATGATAATGAATTGATTAGTAAATCAAAATTTAGATATTCGGAAATTGATTTATTTAATTCTTGGGTAACTAAAAAAAATGAAAAACCTTTAAATATTATTGTTAGCTCTGTAGTGAATCAAAAAATTGATTTATCAGAATTACTCATTAAGAAAGAAATAAATTTAAATGAACACACACCACTTCCTATTTCAAACAAATACAAAACACCTAACACATTAGGTGATGATAGATTAGCAAACGTTGTTGCGGCATTTTCATTAAACCCAAATCAAAACTCACTAGTAATTGATTTTGGAACCTGTATTAAATACGACTTAATAAATTCTAAAGGAGAATACTTAGGTGGTAATATATCTTTAGGTTTAAACATGAGGTATAAAGCATTACATCAATTTACTGATAAACTACCTTTATTAAAGCCAAGTGAAATTAATATTACACATGGAGTAGATACAAATTCAAGCATTAAATGCGGGATACAATTGGCAATAGAGCATGAAATAAGGGGTTTTATTGATAGTTATACCAAGGAATTTAAACAGTTAACAATTTTTATGACAGGAGGAGACCTAAAATACTTTGATAAATCGGTTAAAAATCACATCTTTGCAAATTCAAATTTAACACTAATAGGGTTAAATGAAATTTTAAAACATAATGCATAAATTAATAGTAGTTATTTTAGTCAGTTTTGTTGGGTTATTCTCTAATAGTCTAAATGCACAAAAGGGAACATCTTCTCCTTATAGTGTTTTCGGGTTAGGTGAATTAAATAATGGACAATATGCTTATTTTATGAGTCAAGGAAATGCCCTAACGGCAAATACCGATTCTACAATTGTAAATCAAAACAATCCTGCTTCTTATTCATATATTAGTAGATATAGACCATTATTTCAAATTGGCTTAAATGGTAAATTCTCTTCATTTAGTGAAAGTGGCCAAAGTTCAACTACTAAAAATCAATTTGGATTTAATCAATTTCAATTAGGACTTCCTATAGCTAAAAGATGGGGAGGAGCTATTGGTTTAACTCCATTTTCTTCTACTGGATACAATATTGTTAATCAAAATATTGAAGATGGAGATACCATTTCGCAACTTATCAGTGAGGGAGCGGGTACAATAAGTAAATTTCACATAGGGACATCTTATAAATACAAGTTTAAAAATAGATCATCAATTTCTATAGGGGCTAACGTTAATTATATCTTTGGTGCTACAAACAAAATAGAATCTTTTGAATATTCTAAATTTAATGATTTTGCTTTACATTCAAGAGTGGAGCATAAAACACGAATAAATTCTTTTGCGTACGATTTAGGTGTGATTTATGAAAAATACTTAGCTTATAGCTCTTTTTCTATAGGTGCAAAATACTCTCCCGCTGTTAATTTAACAGCTTATCAGGATATTTTAGCATTTGCTTATTCAATTAGCTATTACAACAACTACTCTTATCCAGGAAGTATAGTTGATACAGCTGATTTTATTACAAATAATAAAGGTGTAATTAAAATACCTGAATCATACAGTATTGGTGGAGAGTATAGAATAAACGGAAAAAACAAAGGTTATCTTTTAAAGTTTAGTGCAGATATTAAACATCAAAATTGGTCAGATTACGTTGAAGAATTCGGTACTTCTAAAATTGAAAACATTCTTAAAGATAGAACATCTACATCATTTGGACTGCAATACTCTCCACATGTTGGACGAAATGCAAACAATAACATTACCAGTTATGTAGGTAAAATACACTACAGAATTGGTTTTAACTACACTTTAACCGAATTATTCATTAACAACAAGCAATTAAATGATTATGGCATGAGTTTTGGATTAGGTTTACCGATTACAACTGGTAATTCAAATACAAATATAAACTTAGGCGTAAAATACGGAAGTTTAGGTACAACGGATTTTGGTTTAATTAAAGAAAAGTATTTAGGAGTATATGTTGGGTTTACAATTAGCCCAGGAATATACGACAGATGGTTTTTGAAAAGAAAATATGATTAAAATAAACAAAATAAACACAATGAAAAATCTATTATTATTAATAACATTAACACTTACAACATTTAGTTTTTCTCAAACTAATGCAGATGATTGTAAAAAATACCGTGGTTTAACAGGTATGTATGCAGGTCAAAAAGCTTGGCGTGATGCTGCAGACTTTTTTGTTCAATCGTACACATCATGTGGACATGAAGGTTTAGAAAAATCAGATTGGAACAACGCTAAAATTATTTATAAAAACTTAATTAAAGCTGAAAAAGTTGCCGCTAAAAAAATTGAATTAACAGATTCTTTAATTTGGGTTTTCAAAAATGGAGATACGTATGGAGTAGATGCTAAATGGAAAGCTGATTATGCGACAGAGCTAATAAAGAAAAAAGCAGGTGAATTTGAATTAACTGATAACTTATACGCTAACAGTATTCATACTTTAAAATCAAAATCTACAACATCTCATATCAAATATTACTATACTTATTTAGTAAGAAAGTTTATTCAATTCCAAAAAGCTGATGAAAAAGAAAATATGGAAAAAGCAAGAACTTTTGCGATTGATGAATACTTAGTATTGTCTGATTATGTTTCTGTAAATCTAAAAAAATATAAAGAAGCAGGAAAAGAGAAAAAAGTAGGTTACTGGAATAAGGTACAGGCTTTATTAGACCAATACTTTGTTAAATTAGCAAAGGATTGCAAAATATTAACAGACGTTTTAGGGTCTAAACTTTCAAGTTTACCAAACGTTAAAGCTGATAAAATAGAAAAAGTAAAAGGTTATTTAGCTATATTAGAAAAAAGAAAATGTGATAATACAGATCTATATGGTCAATTAGCTGATACATTAATTCTTTTGGAACCTACTGCAGCTGCTTATTATGCACAAGGGACTTTCTTCTACGGAAAAAAACAATACAAAAAAGCAAAAGGGTATTATACTAACGCAATTGAATTAGAAGCTGACGGTGAAAATGTAAATAAATATAGATTAGCGTTAGCAAGATCTTTATCTGCATCAAGAAGTTATAAAGCCGCATTTAAAACTGCAAAAACAGTTGGTGGTGAATATAGAGCTGATGCCATGAGAATTTGTGCTGGAGCAATTGCTGCAACAGCTAACAGTTGTGGAGATACTTCTTTTGATAGAGCTGCAAATTACTGGTTAGCTAATGACTACATGAGAAAAGCATCTGCAAGTTCAACTAAGTACTTAAGTAATGCACCAAATGATGATATTATTTTTGATGCAGGAAAATCTAAAGGATCAAGAATTTCTTTACCATGTTGGGGAGAAAGTACTACAATTAGATAAGCTTGAAAAATAGTATTCAAAATAAAATAAAAATCATTCCTACTACTTTTGTGGTGGGAATGTTTTTTTTATTCATGTTTAGTGTCTCATCTTGCGAAAATGACTTAGATCATGTCAAAAGGGTAACAGCAACTGATCAAACTCCTGATCAAATTACTAATGACTTACATACATTTTATTCTGATTCAGGTATTGTCCAATACGAGATAATTGCTTCAAGAATGGAAGTATTTCAAAAACCAAATCAAAAAACCTATTTTAAAAAAGGATTTGAAGTGAATTATTTTTCTAAATCAGGAGATATTGTATCCAAATTAACAGCTGAATATTGTGAAATAATTGAGAGTCAACATTTAATAGTCTGTAGAAATAATGTTACCTTTACAAACTACGAAAAACAACAAACCTTAAAAACAGAAGAATTATTCTGGGATCAAAAGCTAAAAAAAGTAAGGACAACTAAAAACTTTTTTATTGACTCTCCAACAACAGAAGCCAAAGGTATTGGGTTAGAAGCTGATGAAACATTCAGTACCTATTCAATGCATAATTTTTCACTAATTTATAAAGATACTACAGATGGACATATTAAAAATGAATAAAATATTTGAAAAATTTTGGTGGTCAATGGCTGTTATTATTTTTATTGCTCTAATCTATTTTACAATTACTCAAAGTTTTGCTAAATGGAGTTTTTATTTCATAATCCCTGTATTATGTATTGCCATGGCTATGATGCGTAGATTTATGATTAAACGTTTAGAAGGTAATCAAAACTCTAAAAATAAAAAGAAGTAGTTATTTGTAATATAATTGACTTTTTTTTATGTATTTTTTTGTACTTTTAAAGTTCAAAACCGATTATCATGAAAAAAGTAATACTTCTAACACTACTATTTTTAGTGTCTACAACATTAATTGCCCAAGAAAAATACTCACGAGTTAAAATTTTCGCTACTAATGCAGAATTATCTGAAATAGCAGCATTAGGAATTGAAGTGGATCATGGGCAAAGAAAATTAGGCGTTTGGCTGTCAACAGATTTATCCGAAAGTCAAATTTTAACGTTAAAAAATAACGGTTATGATTACGAAATTGAAATTGATGACGTTATTGAATTTTATGTAGAAAGAAATCTAAATCCTAAAGCTCAAAAAGAAGAGAGAGATAATTGCGGAAGTGACCAAACTGGATCTGCTGCATTCAATCCTACAACTCCTTCTAATTTCCATTTAGGAACAATGGCAGGATTTTATACCTACCAAGAATTTTTAACTGAGTTAGATGAAATGGCGGCAGCTTATCCAAATTTAATAACAACAAAATCACCTATTTCTACTTTTATAACACATGACAACAAACCAATATATTGGTTACGAATTTCTGACAATCCAAACGTAGATGAAAATGAAAATGAAGTCATGTATTCTGCAATTCATCACGCTCGTGAACCTGCATCTTTATCACAAACTATTTTTTACATGTGGTATTTATTAGAAAATTATGGGACAAATGCAGAAATTACTTACTTATTAGATAATACAGAACTTTATTTTATTCCTATGCTAAATCCTGACGGCTATGAATATAATGTTATTAATTCTCCAAGCGGTGGAGGAATGCATAGAAAAAACAGAAGAGATGTTGGAAGTTCAAATAAAGGTGTAGATTTAAACAGAAACTATAGTTATCATTGGAATGAAACTGGAACATCTCCAGATGTAGATAATGATACCTATGCAGGAACATCTGCTTTTTCTGAACCAGAAACACAAGCTATGAAATGGTTTTGTGAAAATCACGAATTTGAATTCGCTCATAATTCACATACTTATGGAAATTTATTGTTATTCCCAATAGGTTGGGAAACTGCACCTGTAGCAGCTGACCATGATTATTTCACAGCATTTACAAACCATCAGGTAAAATTTAATAACTTTAACAATATGAAAAGTTCAGGGTTATACCCTGCTGCAGGTGATTCAGATGATTGGATGTATGCAGATGATTTAGGAACAAAACCAAAAATATTTGCAATGACACCAGAGGTTGGAGCAAGTGATGATGGATTTTGGCCTGCACAATCAAGAATTATCCCAATCTGTAAATCAACCGTTTGGATGAATTTAATATTAGCTCACTTACCTCATATTTATGGTGTTACAACTGACACAGATCCAAACAAAGTTCAAGATTTAACTGGTAATTTTAATTATTCAATTGAAAGGTTAGGATTACAGGATGGTCTACTTACAGTAAGTATTGAGCCATTAGTTGGTATTCAATCAGTTGGTGGAGCAAATACACATACAATGAATTTAATGGATACTGAAGATAATTCAATATCTTATGTATTGAACCCAGGTATTCAATTTGAAGATGAAATAAAATATATTTTAAAAACAGATAATGGATTATGGACTAGACAAGATACCATAACAAAAACATACGTTACAGGAACTTCTGTTTTTACAGACAATTGTAATACATTAGATAATTGGTCTGGGGATTGGGGAACAACTACACAGCACTACTACTCTGCTGGGAGCTGCATTACAGATAGCCCTAGCTCAAACTATTCAAACCAAGATGAAACCGAAATTGTATTAAACAACATACTTACGTTCACTGATGCCACTTATGCTTATGTTACATTTTATGCAAAATGGGAAATAGAAATAGACTATGATTATGTGGAATTTATGATATCAACAGATAATGGTGTTTCATGGGCTCCTTTATGTGGTAAATATACAAATGAAGGTAACGCTAATCAAGACCAAGGAAATCAATTATATGACGGAACACAAACAGATTGGGTACAAGAAGAAGTTGACTTAACAGATTACTTAGGCATGAATAACATCCGTTTTAAATTTAGATTAGTTTCAGATAATTTAACTAATGAAGTAGGATTTTCTTTTGATGATTTTAAAATATTTACTAATGGATTTGATGACAGTGGATTAACTGATTACTCAAGAAATGATTTTAATATATATCCTAATCCAGCAAATTCAATAATCAATATTTATACAACAGGTAAAAACAATATTAAAAACATTAGTATTTACAATAATTTAGGTCAATTGATAGCTCAAAATAATACAGGCTTATTAAAAACAACTATATCTATAATAGATTTTGAAAACGGAGTTTATTTTGTTAAAATATTAACAAATTCTAATCAAATAATCACAAAAAAGTTTACGGTTCTTAACTAAACTAAATCATTTTAATCTTAGAGTTGGAGTTTCCTTTATAATTTAACTTTAATTGATTATCTTTGTAATAACTTTAGGGGTGCCCAATTAATTTAAGGCTGAGACATACCCTTTGAACTTGAACTAGATAATGCTAGCGTAAAGGAAAAGTGAAAAGTGCTATAACAAGCAAATTCCCTAAAGTTATAATTAATTGAAATTATTAATGGAAATAACTTTAAATAACCAACTAATTACTGTGTCTGATACTGAAACTTTGGAATCAATTCTAAAGTCGAATCAATTATTAGACAAAAAAGGAATCGCTGTAGCTATTAATAGTTCAGTAATTCCCAAGTCAAGTTGGAAAAATACAAAAATAAATACTAACGATAATATAATGATAATTACTGCCACTGCTGGTGGTTAGACTTAGCGAACCTTGCGTAATCTTTGCGCACTTTGCGGTAAAATAAACAATACTATGTCAAAAAATAAAGAAGTTAAAATACCAAACAAGGAATCTAACATTACAAGAGATCCTTTTCCTGCATCTGAAAAAATTTATGTGCAAGGAACAATTCACACAGACATTAAAGTAGCTATGCGTCAAATTAATTTGACTGACAGTGAAGCTATGTTTACAAAAGGTGAATTTATTAAAGAAAAAAATGAACCAGTTGTTGTCTATGACACATCAGGTCCATTTACTGACCCTAATATTGAAATTAATGTAAAAGAAGGTGTGCCTAAAATTCGTCAACAATGGATTTTAGACAGAGGTGATGCTAAAGAATTAGATGAAATTACATCTG